>SDBT01018281.1_pt1 | contig 11024 bp, 4 predicted proteins | sample 2277101 | NCBI WGS metagenome assembly SDBT01 (sample SAMN10404973, study PRJNA504765) | marine sediment metagenome | isolation source: marine sediment core GS10_PC15, 103 cmbsf | place: Arctic Ocean: Southern Knipovich Ridge | collected 2010 | reverse complement strand
TTGATTTATTATTCGCCAACGATGAAGTTCATCAAGCCTCGCAAATGGTGTATCAATAGCAAGAGGTAAATCCAAACCACTTGATTGTCTCAGCGTCCATAAAAGGGCGAGGGTATACAGATGTAATTCCGCCCTAGAAAATTCCTGGATATTCAATTTTTCACCACCGTCACGATACATCTGAATACTGAGTGAGCCATCGGCTAGTTTGACATGGTCCAGCAAGTGTTCCTTTCTGCAGAGTTGATTGAATGCACTCATAAAATTTTGTTCAATGCTTTCAACTCGTTGCTTAAGTAAGGCAGATTGGTAGTCCCTAAGTACACTTATACTCGATTGTGCGAGTTGAACTTTGCGGTCGCTTGATTTTATCGAAATAATTGCTTCTTCAAGTCGCCTTAACAGCCTAGTTTCTTCCTCCTGTTCGAATTGAAAGGATTTGATCTTCTCAATATACCTACCTAGCTGATCGTTCCTAACTGCATTTTCCGATTCCATTTTTGTGAGGTTGGATATTCGTTCTGAAACAGTATCTTTCTCAGGCACTTTTGCCAAATTTTTTGTGAGTCGTTTTTCTTTGGCCTTCAGTTTGCTCAGTGTGTTATGAATGCTTTGTATCCGCCGCGTGTACTTCTTGGTTATCTGGTGAAGCCACGAAGTGATTAGATTGGTGTGAGCGCTTGATAGATTATGAACTATAGTATTATCAGAATCGCCATTAGTAGCGATAAGAGATTTTATAAGTCCTTGAAGTTCTTTTTTTATTGCCTCCGTTTGGCCTCCTTTCAGGGAAAGATTAGCTAGGAAGTTTTTGGAATTTATTCTTGCCTGAAACTTGGAAAGCCGTTTCTTGATGACATCCTCAGCAGCCTGCACTTCCTGCAGCGTCTTCTCCCGAGATAAGCTAGATTCTAATGATCTGCCCAATTCTGGAACAAGAATAAATGGCAAGAGCTCGGAGCTTAATACATGAATCTGGCTAGTCTCATTTTCAATCTTGCTCGTGATGCCAGCCAGTTCTTTCTCATACTTGATGCGCTTTTTCATATACTGGCCACCGTCAGTTGCCAGTTCATCTTTCAAAGCATTAATCTTGGTTTCACTACTGGTGAAGTTATCCCGTAGAGCTTCTACTTTTTCCTCTATGTCTTGTATTTCAGCTTGGCGAGTCTGGATGCTTTCGGTATGAATGTTCAGTTCTCTTCGCTTATTATCGGCGTCGCTTATCTTGGATTCATCTAAGATATATTTTGATAAATCCCTCGTAAGCGAATCAGCAATATCAAGTCCGAGCAGGCGGCGAATATTATTTTCAAAATTCCAACTGGCAGTACTGGACTTGTAGATTCCGCTTAAGTTTTCAGCGTCGAATAGGGATATCTCCATCACCCAAGGTGGAATAATATTATTTATCCAATCTTGATAGTTCTCCTCATCAAGATCTAGGCGATCACCGTCAATCACGATCGATAATACTTCTTCGTAGTGCTTCTTTATCAGGCACCAGCTGCGGTTAATTTCTACTGCATGTAGTTGGCTAGATAGGACTATCTCAAGTATAATTTTTATGCTAGCATCAGAACCTTCAATCCCATTACGATGCACGGTATTCTTGATATATTCACGATATTTTTCCCTCGTGATACCACCTTGAATTGAACGAATTCCGTGGAGTACCAGACGAATTGCATTGAATACAGTTGATTTTCCCGAACCGTTGTGACCAGCTATGATGGATACAAATCGTTTCTTTTTATCTGCTGCTGATGAAGAGAATTTGAAGGCGTGCCGACCTCTGAAGACTCCAATATTTTGTAATGATAGTTCTCTAATGATCATGAAACATCAGCGCTTTGTACTGCTTCACTAAGTACTTCTTCTTCAGATCGCCATTCACGGCTTAATATTTGTCCAATGGATTTTCGAATATCTGACCGTCGTTTTAAATCGGTGCTGTTTCTCTCAACTTCCATCAATCTAGCAAGGAGCTCGAATGGAACATCCTGGGCTTTGCATAGATTTGTCAATAGTTCCTTTTGTGGTTGTCCAAAGGAGGCATTGTCATCGCGATTCCATTCAAGATCCTTCCCAAAAACGCTTCGATACACCTCTGGCACAGAGTCATCCCAATCCTGTCTTTCAGTCCTCCAAATTCGTCTTATTTCATGTAATTCATAATCAGAAATAAGGCTGGTCGGGCTATTAGGCAGTTTTACCCTAATTTCCCGTTCGGCTTCAAGGACCATTCGGAGTATTTCAATACTTACTTCAAATTTATAGGTTCGAGCCGCGATGTTACCATTGGCCATTACAATCACCCGACCATCGCGACCCCGAATATCGCGAAACTCTCTTTTCTTTTCGGGTAAAGTTGTCTGAAAAAGCCAATCTCGAATTTCTAGTAGTGGTTGCATCCATTCCTCACCGCTATCAATCAAAGACTCCATGGATTGGTCTTTCGTTGCCACGGTACAAACCCAACAGCCAAATCTACTATTGCCACACGACGGGGTTGACTCATCAATCACCAGCGGACACTCAGATGAATCTGCATTTCTGTACAAAGCCGCTAAATCTCTATTCTTTGCGCCCCAGGGCGAATCCACCTGAAATAGATATGACCACACATCGTCTGTTGTGAATTTAGCGATCGGGGCATATACATACGCCCCAGGTAATGAGGAATGTCTTCGCAAAAGATGCTCCCTTACCTTGTAGGAATTCATCAATTGCATTCGTGTTGAACTCTCTGCTTCCCGAACGCCCAAGACCATTATAACCTCGCCGTGTTCGCTGACCTTGTCCTGGATGAACGCATCTGCTGGCTTAATTTTCATTCGCTCAGTGCACCATCTAAACCTACTTGTAGGGGCAGGATAGCCTCTGCCAATTAAGTTCACCCAGAAGCTGTCATTCAGCGTAGGCACAACTTTCTCAGCAACAAAAGGGAGATCCGCTTTCAGTGCTGCATCATTTATTTTTGATAGAGTCTGATCAATGTATTCGCCTATTACAGGTGTTTCAACGAGAGTATCTGAACTGATTACGTAAATTGGTTTCTTGCGTTCTTCGGGGGCCAAGTTCTCAATGGCTTTCCAAATTAGCTGGAGGACTGTGGTTGAATCTTTACCCCCACTATAGCCGACAACCCAAGGCTGAGGGTACTTCAGGTAAAGATCCCTAATTTCTTGATAAAGTATCTCCAGGTTTTTTGAGCCGTGCGCTGCACTCATAGTAGATTGATTTCGTATTTCTTTCAACTGAAAATTCTGCGGTAAACATTACCAGCGAATCTGATGAGGCTAAGTTAAAGCGATACTCTTTCGAAGTCATACGTAATGATTACGTTGATCGATTAATTCAACACCCGATTCTCTCTTAGACGCCTAGATAGCACCTACAGAACAAGAAGACGCTCTAACTAATGACAACTATCTCGCTGCTCTCAAATGTGTCGTACAAGTTGAACTCACCTAAAACTCACCACATTTCATCCCCTACTCAGGATATTACCGACCGTTTTGGGTTGAAATTCAGGATATAATGCACATTATGTGGTGAGTATTGCCTCTGCCCTACATCATCAACAGCCTTTTGATGGATTTAAAAGTGCTCTGGATTAGCCAGTCGAAGCTTGGGATACACTTTTGCGCCTTGATATAACCTTATTCACCGGCTGCTATAATTGCGGCATCCGGAATTAGCAAGTGAATAAAACTAAAAAGCCGGCGGGTACCTATTGCTCAAACTTCTATCAATATTCACAGGAGGATAATAGTCCCCTGGTGCATATGTCTCCTCGGTAGACATGCAATTCCGGGGGATTTTAAGTCCCCTGATACACCTCCCCCATCCCCTGCAATTATAGTAGTTTAGGCAAACTGTGCAATACCTGGTCCCGATATAATTCCGATTTTACCGGAAAACAGCGTAAAAGTAGGAGGAATGACGACCTTCGGGTTATGAGCCCGAGGGACGGTCATAAATAACAATAGTTTATAAGGCCAACGTGACTAAAACGTGTCCGCACTTCAATAAATAAAGTGAAGCCCCATCGATATATCGATCTGTAAGGCATTTTGATTGGCTGATGCAAAATCCAATGGAATTTTCTGTCCGTCGCTTTTCCGATGAGAAATCGAAAGTTGAGACAAATTCTAGCGACAATAGTGGAGATTAATGCTTATATCTGTTCTCCTCAGGCTTGACAGATCTGAGTGTCACGACGAGGAATTTGACATCGATGCAATGAGTGTACAATATTTTTGGCGGTTCATGGCTAGTTGAGTCAAGTGCTGGTAAGTATGGGATTGCTTTTTCACTTTTTTGTTCTGCATTTTGTTCAGTCCTGAATCCTTTCATTATATTCAGGATTCAACTGTACTGCCTTTTGAAAATCCAGTTTGGATTTACTATTCTCACCACTCAATTCATAGGCTACGCCACGAATGTAATACGCATCGGCTTGGTCCGGGGTTAACTCGACAACTTTGGTAAAATCGGATATTGCTACGTCATATTGTCCCAGCTTGGCATATAACATTCCCCGGTTACTAAGGGCTTTATCATAATTCGGATCCAAAGTAATGGCAGTGGTATATTCAGAAATAGCTTTGGAATAACCTTTTTCTTCTGAATACCCCATTCTGCTAGAACCGGATTGATAAACCAGTCCCCTATTAAAATAGGCTTTAGCATAATCCTCTTTAAGCTGGATAGCCCTGTTGAAATCACTTAAGGCCATTTCAAATGCACCCTTGGAAGCATACGCAATTCCGCGGTTATTATAAGCCATCCAATAATGATTATCTAAGGACACTGCCTTGGAATAATCGGAAATAGCCCGATCTCTCTGGTTTTTTGCAATTAAAATTAATCCACGCATATTAAATGAAGGTGCATGATCCGATCGATCTCTCAATGCATCATTCAATTGAGCGTGGGCCTCATCAATGAGACCCTGAGAGTAATATATAACACCCAGGTTATAGTGTCCAATGGATGATATTGGATTCAATTCAACAGCTTTCTCAAATACTGCAACAGCTTTATTATAAATTCTATTTTCGAGAAATATTTTGCCTTGCTGAATCAGACTATTAAAGTCCATGTTTTCCAGATCTGAGATATCAGCATTCCTCAAATTCACAATCTCATTGATTAAATATTTCACACCAGGATGATTTGGATCAACACCCTTGGCTCTTTGAAATTCTTTGATGAAATCACCTTCACTTCCTTCCTTTTGGATAAGACCTCTCATCAGGTGGTTTGTTGCCCTGTTTGCCAATTCCAGAGCTTTTTCCGTTTCCTTGTGATGTATTCCATCTGATTGCACATTTTCAAGATATGGGAGAAGAGACGTAGTATTTCTCATGATGAGCTCATAAGACCTCCCCCTGTCTTTACCGGGATTCTTAAAACGGGGAGCAAATTCCAAAACAGGTAGGTTTAGGGAATGCATTGATGCTTTTTGAATCCATTCCGTAAAACCGGATTCATCCATTTTAAAAGCATCCAAAAAATAGACCGGATCATTAAGATTGATTAATTCAAGATCCTCTTTAGCAAACCGGTTAAACCGTTCAATAAATGTTTCCATGTCGATATGGATGGGATGATCAGACCCGACAATTAAAGCATGCTTGTTATAGTGTGTAACCGCCATCCAAAGAGAGACATGCGGAAATACTGAATGAAATGTATGCAGCAGGGTTTTAAAGCTTTCTTCCGGCATTTCAACCGGAAGCCAACTGGTCATAAAACCGCCTTCTTTTAAATGCTTTCTCCCATCTTCAAAATATTCTCTTGTATAAAGTCCAGAATTCCCTGAATAAAAGGGCCATATGGAATCATTTAAAATGATATCATATTCCCGGTCAGTTAAAGCCAAATAATTAGCGCCATCCATAATGATAGCCCTGAATTTGGGATGATGTATCACATCATGATTGATATCCGAAAAATATTGGCTGGATGTTTCCAGAACCCCTTTGGAAATTTCAACAATATCGACATGTTCGGTTTCATATGTGGTTAGAATATGACTGGTTTCACCACTACCGAAACCCACCTGAAGCACATCTTTCGCATTGGGGTGCAGAAGCATGGGGATGTGGGCTTGCAATTTCTGGGTTGTCCTAAGCGTAAAGTCAGTACCAGCCACATTGATAGAACCGGTAGAAATGACCCGATTGCCATCAGGATATCTGTGAACAGTCGTAATGCATTCAACTCCTTCATTTGCATAAAGGATTTCAACCTGACTATTAACCAGTTTCTCTCCAATATTATAATATTGAAATAGAAAGTCGTGGGGCAGAATTACTAAAAACCATACAGCCAGAATCCAGAACAAGGCGCTGAAGATCATTCTTCTTACAAAGAATTCCTTCTTTTCGGTAGAACGCCATGCATCTACTCCAAGGATAATAGATCCTAGCGACAAAGCCAAAACAGAAATCAAAATAATACTGGCTTGCGTCCCCATCAATTTTATAAGGATAAAACCCGTAACGAGTGAACCCAGAATACTTCCCGCGGTATTCACTGAGTAGAGTTTTCCAACTGAAGAGCCAATTCGTTTTACATTTTGGGTATAAATTTGAGTGACAAGGGGAAAAGTCATCCCCATGAGAATCGTTGGGACAATCATAATCAGACCGGCTAAAAACAATTGTTTAAATATTTCATCACTCCAGGTCAGGGTTTCCCAAAGGTTGGAGATGGCTTCAAATTGACCGAAAAGAAAAATAGATAAAAGTCCCAAAAGACCAATGAATGACTCAAGGAATCCAAAAACCTTTAAACGGTTTTTGATAATCCCCGATTTCTCCAAAATGGTTAGTAAAAGACTCCCTATTCCCAAACCAACGAGAAAAACAGTCAGCATGATTGAAAAAGCATACACTGTTGTATTCAGTTTAAATACAAGGAGACGACTCCATAATACTTCAAATGAAAGAGCTATAAAACCGGTCAGGCCAAATCCTGCCATTAGTAGACGAATAAATTGGGGGGACCTATCTTTTTGCTCAACTGCTTCCGGAACTCGTTGAGTTGCTTTGTCTTTCACTTCAAAACGAAGACTCAACAAATAAAACAAAACTCCAAGAGAAAGATTGATTATAGCTGCAACAATGATGGTATTGCGAATGCCTAAAGTCTCCAGCAATAAAAAGCCGGTTAAAAAACAACCGACAGTTGCACCCAAGGTGTTTACTGAATAAAGCAGCCCCACTTTCGTCCCGATCTCTTCCTTCTGCCTTACAAGATATCTGCTTAATAGAGGAAGGGTGCCTCCCATTAAAAAAGTGGGAATCAGCAATAGCACAAATGAAAGAACAGTTTTAATAAGAAACAAGGATCCTGCGGATGAAGTGAGATTTTGGAAAATCCAAGCATATAGACCATTAAGCCCAATTAAGAAGATTGGCATACATAAAGCCACAATGCCAATCCCAATTTCGAGGAAAGCATATATCTTCAGGAGTTTTGTTTGTCTGTCGACAAAACGCCCGATGACGATACTGCCTAAAGCTAATCCTCCCATAAAAGCTGCCAAAACAGCACTTATCGCATAAGTTGTATTCCCAAAAACCGATGTGAACATTCTTGTCCACACAACCTCATAAATCAATCCGGTCATACCGGAAACAAAAAAAAGTATAAATACAAAACCCATTAAACCAAATGCGGTTGATTTATGAGATTTCTGTTTGTTTTTTCCCATGGATCCAATCCTGTTAATCAATGCTCAACAAGTGATGAAATTAATCCCCAATTTTCCCCTGATGGGTCACAAATTGTGTTTGCATCACGATGGGATGTGACCTGCCCCCACCGATTGGACCACTTGGTAAGTTAGTATTTGATGTTTTTGAGGGTCTCCCCGAATCTGGTCCAGGCATTATCAATGACTAACACAGTGGGGAGAGTCTCAGTAAATGATGTAACTTTAACGGTAAGAATAACAAGGAACTGACCATGCATAGCCTATACCGTATTATAATATTTTTATCTGCCATTTTCAGCATATTCGCCTGTAGTAAATCGAAGGATCAGCAGGCAGTGCATGCGCCCGGTGCGAAAATCAGGATTATCCTGGATACGGATGCCAATAACGAGCTGGATGATCAGCATGCAATTGCATATCTGCTGTTTAACAGTGACCTGTTTGATATTGAAGGTATCACGGTAAACGCAACGCATGGTGGTGGCGGTATCGCAAAACATTTTGACGAAGCAGAGAGAATCGTGAAACTGTGCGATTTTTACCCGCAAATGAAAATCTACAGTGGCGCTGACGGTATTTACCAGGATATTGCTGGCAATGTAGGCAATACTACATTCGATGGCATTGAGGCTGTCGATTTTATCATCAAGCGGGCACATGTGGCTGACGACAGAAAACTCGTCCTGTTGGCGGTAGGCAAACTCACCAATGTGGCCTTAGCCCTGAAGAAAGACCCATCGATTGTGGACAAAGTCCGCATCATGTGGCTGGGTTCTAACTATCCCGCTGATGGCGAATATAATCTGGAAGCCGATACTACGGCCGTCAATCCAGTGCTGGAATCTGGTACAATCGTTGAGATCGCCACAGTGCGCTATGCGGACGAAACGGGCACTACCGCAGTGCGCTATGCGGACGAAACGGGCACTACCGCAGTGCGCGCATATCTTGATGATATCAGGAGAATTATGCCTGGCAAAGGACCACACATCTCCGAGCCGGTCACAGGCCGTCATGGTGGTCAGTTCACCAATTTCGGTGACTACTCCATCGAGTTATTCGAAAAATTTGAGGGGCACCCGGAGCACCGGCCGCTATTCGATATGGCAGCCGTGGCGATCTTGAAAAATCCGGCCTGGGCGAAACAGAAAATTATCCCGGTACCCAAATTGGTCGGATACGCCTGGGAAGATCAGCCAGAAAATCCAAGCCAAGTTATCTTGTGGGAATATTTTGATAAAGAGGCCATAATGGCAGATTTTTACAGGACGATGGAGTTGAACACGTCACCGGAATAAGAATGAAGCCGCGCCGTTAGAGATTTGAAGATCACGTCCGGCCTTAAAACAATCCTCAATAGCCATCTTCCCAGCTCATAGCTAGCCAGCCAACAGCCTAGCCCCTATACAGCATATTATTGTTGCTATCCTTACATAATTCTATAACTTTAGCTACGGTAAAGCCCATTAGATGCTCCCAAAAACTCTACCACAAGGAATACGAGCCATGAAATATTTTATCACCCTGCTAACACCTTTCATTCTAATACTCGCATCGGGTTGCGAGAAGCAGGTATACCAGGAAACCACTACCAACATACTCAGGGATAAAATTCGCGGTGGTTGGGTTGGGAAGGCCTATGGTGTTTCTTTTGGTGGGCCTACCGAGTTCGGTACACAAGGCGCAATAATTGAAGAGCCACTGGCAATGGAGCCCGATGGGCTGAAGTGGCTAAAGTGGCAAGACGATATGTATGTGAATATGGCCTTGCTCAAAGCCGTAGTTGATAACGGTCTTGATGCAACAGTTGAGGATTATGCACAGGAATTTGCCTATGGAGGATTCCTGCTTTGGCATGCCAACGGCCAGGGAAGACAGAATATTTTGGCGGGGATACCACCTTATCAAGGAGGCCACCCCAAATACAGCCCCCATGCCAATGATATCGATTTTCAAATTGAGTGCGATTTTATTGGCCTGATCAGTCCTGGCTTGCCAATGGCCGCGGAAGAGATGTGCGACCGCGCAGGCCACCTGATGAATTACGGTGATGGCGTCTACGGCGGAGTATTTGTTAGCGCCATGTATGCAGCCGCGTTTATCGAGAGCGACATTGTGCGGGTCGTTGAGCTGGGGCTACAAACTTTGCCTAAAGAGAGCCTCTATGCCCAAACCATAGCCGACTTACTTAAATGGTATCGCCAATATCCAGATGACTGGCATGCAACCTGGCAAGCGATTGAGGATAAATATAATGACGATAGGTGTCCGTGGGGTGTAAACAGTAAGTTCAATATATCAGCCTCGATCAACGGCGCATATATCGCCCTTGGTCTCCTTTACGGCGGTGGCGACTTCAATAAGACTGTTGAAATCTCGACGCGCTGCGGTCAGGACTCAGATTGTAATCCGGCCAATGCCGGGGGCGTTTTGGGCACGATGCTGGGCTTCGATGCCCTTCCTGAAAATGTTAAGGCAGACCTTTCGACACATATGGAAGAGGTATTTGAGTTTACAGCCTATTCAATTGAAACTGCAACTGACGAATGTTTGCGACTAGCCCTGGCCAATGTGGTCGCTGCCGGTGGTACGGTGACTGGCGACGCGGTCAAGATAAATATTCAAGCATTTACACCGGCCAGACCGGTCGAAATCGCATTCCCAACTCTCACCCCAGTTGATAGATTCAGACTTAATGATGAGCGCCTGGTCTGGCATGGCGATTGGATATCCCCCCCGAAAAAAGAAGAGGGTATGCGCCGTTCAGCCACTCCCGGGGATTATATGGAAGTTGTATTTAGAGGCAACGCCATTTACGTCCAGGGAGATTTACGCCATGACCAGGGCATTCTGGACATAATACTGGACGGAGACGTAATCGAGTCTCGAGACATGTACCTGCCCAAACGATGGGAACGTGCCGATCAATCCACAGCAGTTTGGCTGACTGGTCTAACTGACGGAGAGCATACTCTTCAAGTTCGGGTTTCAGGACAGAAGAACGAAGAGGGCGATGGCATTCAGATCAGTCTTGGGAGAATCGCCACATATACGGGAGAGGTAGCAAAACTATAGACGCCAATCCGGGGAGTTAGGATTTCCCGGCTCCCCTAGGGCTGGAATTCGAAGGCACCCATATCGGGAGCCGAGCCAGATGGTACTTTATTGCCATCAAAATCGACTCTGTGTCCCCGATCCACTCCCCCATCAATAGCCGGGCTCCCTGGTCTTAGCCTAAGATTGCCTGCCTCCAAATCAACGAACAGCGGATATGTTTATCTGACGGACG
>SDBT01018280.1_pt1 | contig 11025 bp, 12 predicted proteins | sample 2277101 | NCBI WGS metagenome assembly SDBT01 (sample SAMN10404973, study PRJNA504765) | marine sediment metagenome | isolation source: marine sediment core GS10_PC15, 103 cmbsf | place: Arctic Ocean: Southern Knipovich Ridge | collected 2010 | reverse complement strand
TTTAAGACGAGGATTAAAAAGATAAATTGGTTTATCATATTTTAATGTCTGCAAACCTTTGAGAAAATACCCTCCTCCAAAACGATGTTCATTTATTCCTATAATACCTACTGCTCTGGGGTAAAATAATCGTTCTAAGTCTGTCATTTGATTAACTCGCACTTATTATGTTCAATTTTCATTGTTTTTACGCCTCTCTAAAAATTCTTTAAAACTACACATCCTATCTAACGCCTTTGCAGTTAAATCTAAAGACCCAAAAATAGGTATTCCTACGTTAAACGCTTCTTTTTTAAGTCTCAATTTAGACCTATATTCACTAGTATCCTCTATCATTTGATTAGCCACGCATATCAAGGGTTTCTTCATTTCTGATTTTGCTCCAATAATAGCTTTAGTATATGCATTATCATAACGATAAGGTTGGATAAATACTATTACTGAAATATTTGGATCTTTGTCTAATGTAATTAAAGCTCTTCTAAGATTCTCAGGATTACCCCCCATTACTCCTAAATCAAGGGGATTTCTTAAAATCGTATTAACACTTGGTAAAAACTCTTGTAATTGGTTTATAGTATTTTCACTAAGTTTAGGGACTTTAAGATTATGCATTTCCATATGATCAGTTAATTCGATTGTAGTCCCTCCTCCTACGGCAATAACACTTATATTTCTATCAATCTGACTAATATCTAAATATTTAAAACCCATAGCTAACGTTACTAACTCCTTAGTACTCTGCACCAAAATGGCTCCAGATTGCTTAGCAAAGGCTTTCCAGATTTGGGGGGACCCTGCCATTCCTCCTGTATGAGAAATTATCGCTTCTTTTGCTGATTCACCATAAAATCCTACCTTTAATATAATCACCGGTTTTTGTTTTACTAAGGATAATTGTCTTACTGTTTCTATTAACTTATTCCCTACTTTTTGACCCTTAATATTTTCGAGGTACATTCCAATTATTTGCGTATCATTATCCGTTAAAAAATATTTTAAAAAATCAACAACATTTAAATCAATTTGATTGCCTAGGGAAATTAATTTCGAGATATACGTATTGCAAGTTGTCGAAGCCAAACCTATGATAGCGTTTGATAAAGTTCCACTTTGGCTTATTATTCCAAGCTCTCCTGCTTCTTTAGTTGGAAAAAGAGACATGGTTAATCTACCTTTTGGATTATGTACTCCTAAACAATTTGGACCAATAACTCTTACATTGTATCTCCTTGCAATATCTGAGATTTCCTTCTCCAACTCATAGTTTCCTACTTCTGAAAAACCACTTGTAAAAATACATACATAAGGTACTTTCTTTTTTCCACATTCTTCTAATACTTTGGGACAATATTTGGCTCGCACCGCTATAATTGCATAATCAATCGGCTGCTCTTCTGGTATTTCCATGATAGAACCGTGTACCTTTATTCCATAAAGTAATTCTCCTTTTAATCGGGGATTAAAAAGATAAATCGGTTTATCATATTTACTAAACTCTAAACACTTAAGAAAATACCCTCCCCCAAAGAATTCCTTATTAGCTCCAATAATTCCTACAGCTTTTGGATAAAATAATCGTTCTAAATTTGACATTTTAAATAAAAATAATTTATTGTAAATTATTTTGCAAAATAAAATATCAGTTATTAAGCTATTCTTAAATTTTAATTTAAGAGGAAATAACTGAAAAATAGGGTAAATTTAATATTCTTCAATTAAACGTAAAAAATGGAGTTTGATATCAACTATAAAACAATTTAAATAGTTATAATATATCTTATAAGATGAGGATTCTATAAAAATCTCATTTATTAGTGGTATAGCCCATAACAATAAAAAATATATTATTTGCCTAAAAGTGAGAAAAATCTAATTTGGTGAGCCTGTTTACTGAAAATAATAGTAATAATTCTCAGGATGTAAAAATTGTAACGTTTATTTGCCCCATATGTAAAAAAGAGAAAGATTTAAAAATTTCAGAATCAATAATAAATCTTTCTAAAAATTTAACAACGGTATCAATTCAAAAAGATGAGATTTGCGAGCATCACTTTCAAGCATTTATAGACAAGGATTTTAGAATTCGGGGCTATCAGAAAGTCGATTTTGAAATAGAATCTAAAAGAAAACTCCCTACAGGGGATTATTCTCTAAAGTTGATTGTTGTTGGGGATTATAAAGTTGGTAAAACTTCGATTATAAGAAGATTTAAAGAAAAAATATTCACTGAGGGTTATTTACCCACTCTTCACTTGAAAATTTCAAAGGTAAAAGTGAATTATGGAGATGCCAACATTACTTTCTTTTGCTGGGACATAGGGGGACAGAGTTCTCAAATGACTCCTTTTAGAAATCGCTTTTATGAGGGCGCACAATCGTGTATAATCGTTGTAGATAGAACAAGAGAAAAAACATTAATAAATGCTGAAAAGTGGTATCAAGATTCCACAAAACAAATTTCAAATAAAGTTCCATTCATCTTAGTAGGAAATAAATCAGATTTGGTGAATAAAATCGTTGTAGATGAACAGGATTTAAAAGATATGGCTGAAAAGTTGGATATTAATTTATTTCTCACTTCCGCCAAAACGGGCGAGAATGTTAATAGTTTATTTACAAACTTAGCCTACATGTATTTCGAATCTCGAAATTTTTAAAAGAAGATTTTTATCGAGATATTGAAAGAGTTAGCTAAGTTAACCCCCTGTTATGGGAACTGAAACATATAACTCCTCACCATCGTTTAGCTTCGTTTTAAGCTTACTTTTTTCTGCTACATTTCTCCCATTCAATAAAACAACAATCTGTGGATGGAGTTTTTTTTTATTTTTACTTAATAAACCTTCATCAAGTTTATTTTTATATTCAGCAATAAACTGTTTTATTATATCCCCAACGGTTTTACCTTCATATTCTACGAATGGTTTATTTATTTTTAATCGAAATATGTTTAATAAATGTAGTTTTATTTTTGCCATATTATCTCGTTCTATTCTTGATTATTTAAGTACATATGGATAGGATCCTAAATATATCTTATGAAAATGATTTATAAGTCTCTTTAATCAATCAATTACGACTCATTTAGAAAAAAAAATAAAAAAAAAGTTATATAAATTTAATGAATTATTTGTTAACCTCCAGCTAGAGGGGGGAAAATGGCAACTGTATCACCATCCTTGAGAACAGAATTACGATCATAGCTAGGTATCCTATTAACAAGGATTATGGTTTTTTTTTCTTTAGGGATTCTATATTTTTCGAAGATCGTATTTATACTACTCCCTTCTGGTAAATCTTGTTCTGCTTTAGCGGGTCCAAATTGAGTTAGATCTGCAAACAACTTGATTGTAATTGATATCATATTGCTACTCTCATTCATTATCAACAGGGTAATACCATTTATAGAGCAAACTCATATTCGTAGGAAACAACGCCACCGTATCCCCTGCTTTCACCGTTTTTCTTAAACCAGAATATTTATGATTAACAAATATATGACTTACTTCGGACTCTTCAATCGAGAGTTTCTCAATTATATCCATGATCCTCTCAATTCCTATATTTTCGATATTGAAAATGGCTGGTGCTCCTATATTATCCATTTTTTGAGCTGCTTTTCTTTTTAAATCGCCGAATAGTTTGATTTTTATTGACATTATTGTCTTTTCTTTAACTTCCCCAAACTTTATCTAACTCTTCATCAGAAACACCAAACACTTCATTAGTAGGTGGTAATGGTTCTGTCCTTAAGAATTCTGGTAATCTATCGTCCAATGAAGTGAATCCTGCGGCTTTATTAAATTTACGTTCTACATCGATAATTGATTGTCCAATGGGGGCAACATCAGCTACAGTTAGGCTGGTGCCATATACTCCGTTAATTGATTCAACTACCCCTTCCAAACCTTCAGGGATATCGAGGATTGCAAATGCAATGAATAAACAATAACCGCTTGCGTCTATAGCAGCAGTTGCTAATTGTAAGTTCCGTGATAAATCAGCTTTGTTAACATCTCGGGGATCTGCTTGGCCACCTACTCCCATTATTTCTGTAGCAATTGCATATCCTGCTGTGTGATCAGCTCCCATAGGAGTTGTCGCATACGTAACACCGATCCCTTTTATAGCTCTCGGATCATAAGCAGGAAGTCCTTGACCTTTAACTGTTGGAATTCTCCATACTCCCAATGCTTTACCAGTAAATTCTGTACCGTTAGCAATGATTCTTCCTAGTGGACTCTTCTTTCTAATTTCTTCTAAGAGTTGTAAAGCTCCTTTACTGTCTCCAAAATTTAACAAACCTCCTTCCATGGCTACTGCTACCGTATCACCGGCTTCAATTGTATCTACCCCTAAATCATTGCAAGCTCGGTTAAGCTCACCAATATCATCCAAATTATATATTCCACTGTTAGGACCCAATGCCCATACAGACTCATATTCAAGAACTCCTACAGGATCTTTACCCTTTGGGTTAGTCCAAACTTCTGAACATCTAATAACACAACCAGTATTGCAAGCGTGCGGACGCACTCCACCTCTTTTCTGAATCTCTTCCGCCTTTGCTTCTCCAGATACCAACGCTGATTTATCATCACTACCTGCTGAGAAATTTTTCTGAGGTAACCCTCCTGCTTCATTTATAATATTAACTAGTACAGCTGTACCATATGAAGAGAGAGCTCCACCCGGTTTTGTAACATCATGATCAGCGAGTGCTTTCACAAGCTTTTTAACACCTGCGCTAAACACTTCTTGATTAGCTATTTGTACTCCAGGAGCATCTGTTTCATCAACTACTATAAATTTCAGCCCTCTTGATGCCATGACTGCCCCAAGCCCTCCTCTACCTGCATATCTACTTGGTAATCCTTCTGGGTCGCTAAAAGCAATTCCCGACATAGCACCACCTAACTCCGCTGCGATACCTACTCCACAAACATGAACTTTCTCTCCAAACTCGCTTAATATTTGTTTATAGACTCCATATAGTCCTTTTCCCACCCATTGATTAGCCTTACTAAATTGAGCACTGTCTTTATTTACTTTAAGAAGATAATAATCATCTCCTTTAACTTGACCCTCAACAATGATAGCAGCAATTTGAAGCTTAGCTAACGCATGAGCAAAATTAGTTCCTACGTTTGCTTCTTTAATCCCGCCAGTTAAAGGTGATTTTCCCCCTACTGAAAGTCTTCCACAGCTTGGTGCTTTTGTACCAGTTACTAATCCTGGAGCAAATACAACTTTTGCACTTGGTCCTAAAGGATGACACAGTGGATCAACTTCATCTGCGACGATCGTTGATGTCATACCGCGTCCACCTAAAACAGCATATTTCTCAGGTAATTCTTCATATTTCGCTTCAAGATTACTCATATTTACTCTTATAATTTTCTTTGGCATAATTTCACCTTTTATTTATAATTTTTATTTTCTTTGACACTTTTATGTCAATTTAAAAATAATTCACGCTACGTATTTAACTATATCTCTGATTAGAATTATTTGAGCGATATGTACCGACGTAAATATCGTCCATCCAGAAGGTAATAATATTTTTCTTATTTTTTTATAAACCAATATTGCAATAAACTTAGTTATTATTGCCTATAGAAAAGAAGCTTTTTTTATCCCATTAATCATAATTATTAAAATTCTCTACTTTATAAGATACTTCGGGGAAATATCTTTTAAACCTTTTAAAAAAATTATTAAAATTTGGTTCTTTGCTAAAATTGTGGAAGGTCAAAAACATAATTTACGAGTAATCTATCCTTTGGCATTCGGTGGAGATCTAACATTATCCATGTTGCTAGTACTATCGGTTTTATACGGTACAAATGGGGGATTGTCTACTATTGAAGTCGGTCTGATAGGGGGAGCTTATGGATTTGCCTATCTTTTTATGCCCGCGATCTTGGGAAGAATAAGCGATAAATTTAGCCGTAAAGTTAGTTTATTGATCGCTACATCAGCTCAGACGATAGTAACTCTATTTTTTCTATTTTTTATTAGTCAGCCTAGTGATTTCATTTTTTATGGATTATTTCTGATACAATTTTTATACGGAATGGTTTCTGGTTTTTTTTGGCCATCTATTGAAGCATATGTCTCAGAACATACCGAGCATTCTTCAAAAGAGCATGAAAAAGGAATTGCAAATTTTTGTATATCATGGTCTATAGGCTTTGCAATAGGACCTTTTTTTGCAGGCTTTTTTTACGATTTTAATATCATATTAGGTCTTTTCTTAGTTTTTGCAGTTTATACTTCATCTTTTTTCTTAATTTTATTTAAAATGCCAAAAATTAAACCAAAAAATAAAAATCAACTTATCGAGCATAGTGGATTAAACAATCAAGTGAATATCAATTCTAATTCAAAAAAAGTCTTGGTTTTGTTATTAATGGGAGTAATGATTTATGCTACAATTTCTAAAACTATATTATCATATTTTACGAATTATGCTGCCTTACCCGAAGGTCTAAACTGGACTGGCACACTTATAGGTCAAGTTATGTTCTTTTATGGATTAGGAAGAACCTCTTATTTTATTATTGCCCGCTATCTTAAAAATTCGTTTTCTGCGATAACTCAATCATTTCTTGTTATAGGGCTATGTTTAATAGCGCTTGCTTTTTTGTACCATCCTGCTTTAATTGCAATTATCTTCTTTATAACCGGATTTTTCATAGGGAGAACTTATCTTGTCTCTTTAGAACTATTATTGAAATATGAACAAGAGAAAAAAGGCGCAAAAGCAGGAATCTTTGAAAGTATAGTCGGAATCGGATCTGCTTTATCTCCATTATTCGCAGGGATGATTGCTACTATTAACCTTAGAATGCCGTATTTTATTTTTGCCTTAATTGTTTTTGTATTTGTAATCGTTCATCTTATTCTTAAAAAAAACATTCAATTTGATGAGAATAAAAATAATTATTCTAATTTATAAATTAGTAAGAGTAGCAGGCCCGGGGGGATATGTTCTCTCATGAAGTGTCTTCTTGGGATTTGAACCCCCGATTTTCAGCTTAGGAAGCTGCCGCCTTATCCAGTCTAGGCCACGGACCTTAATCTAAAATCTAATTATTATGATATAATAAAAGCATAATAAAATAAAAATTTAGACTTCAATCTTAAATATTCTTACATAAATATTTAATAAAGATAATTTGTGTTGAATAAATAAATTATATTCGTGAAAAGAAATGAAACGGATTCAAATACTCAATTTTAAAAATTTTCAAGTATTTTTTTAGAATTACACTACCATTTTGATGAGGTTAATTTAAAAATGAAAATTTTAGCTTTAATGGGAAGCCCGAGAAAAGGAAGTAATACAGAAATTTTACTTGATAAGGTCTTAGAAGGAGCCAAAACTAATGGTCACACCAGCGAGAAGATCTATTTATATGATCATGAAATTGGCCCTTGTATTGCTTGTTATGGTTGTACAAAGGGAGAATTAAATTGCGTTCAAGATGATGGAATGCAATATATTTATCCACAAATGGATGAGGCAGATCTTATCATATTTGGAACTCCAATATACTGGTTTGGTTCTACTGGTCCAATGAAGAATCTTATAGATCGACTGTTTCCTTATATAAGGAATAATAGAATAATAGGAAAAAAAGCACTTCTGGTATCACCTTCAACAGGAGGTCCTAGGTCTAGTGATCTTTTAATTGAAACGCTTAAAAGATCCTTAGGCTTTTTAAAGATGGAATATTTAGGTGAATTTATCTCGAGGGCTTCCAGGAGAGCTGAAATAAGAGATAATGAAGAGGAATTAAAAAGAGCATATGAACTAGGTGCTAATTTGTAATCAAATATTTAGAAATCCTCTATAGAGTGCGGTTCCGCATATTTTACAGAAGTATTGCCCATTAATTTCCATAGTTTCATCAATGGGGATTTTCACACTACAATTTTTTACGCAACATTCAACAATTTGATTACCATTTTTAGAATGTTTTTCTTTAGACATTATAATCAATACAAATTTTGTGTGCCTTAATAATAATCTTACTAATTAATAATCAAAAGGTTTTAATTTTGAATTTTGAACAAGATTTGCACAAGGTTTCATCCCAATGCATTTCATATTCAGCATCGGTGCATTCGTCACATAGGAAAGGCTGAGCCAAGCAAAATACCGGGGGTAAGACGTATTACACACGGCAAGTTTATGCCTCGTGCAAGAGCTTACGGGATGACAAACCCATCAATGGAAGATTTAACTATATTAAAAGAGCATTCAGTTTATAAATTTTATTATCGGGTTTCCAAAGAAATAATTAAGGCTTATTATAGTAAAAAGGTGGATCCTAATTCAATTATTAAACAATCACTTAAAGAGGAGTTTATTAGGGCCAGTCATATTTATCCTATTCCTCTCGTTTTTATCAGTGAATTATTGGGTTTATCAAGAACGTATTTTCATGCCAAATTTGGCAACATTAAAAAAGGTAAAACTTTTGTTGAATTATCATTAAGGGCTTCTCAAACGATGTATTTAAAACTCTCTGATGTTTTTAATACAAATTTAGCTAAGGATTTAATATATAATTACTTTAAACCTTTAAGTCAACGACATTCTATATTCTTTTCAATACATAACATATTTTATCAATATACAAAAAAGAATTTTGGTACTAACAAGTTATCTAAAATAATCTACGGAGTTCCTTCTACCATTTCTAGTAAATTATCAAGATCTAGAGAGAAATTAGGGGATTCTTCTGAACTTAATTTTTTGTGGCAACTAGAGTATTACATTTCTAAAATAAAACCAAATAAGAAAATTGGTTTTGATGTTAGTCTTGACACTATTAAAGACATAATTAGAGATTGCAAAACAGAGATTAGGTCTCATATACCTATTCGTAATCCTTTAGCATTTAAAGTTTTATGGGATAGTCTTTATTTTCTATCAGATAAAGAGGGCGACGGAAAACCCATTAAAATAAATGATTTGAGTGACAAAATAGCTCCTAATGATGTGATTAAAAGACGTCATTATTTAACAAAAATCTTCTCAAGATATAATGTCATTACATTTCCCCCCGTCTCACTTAAAAAGCTTTACAGGCTTATAAGTAAACAAGCACCTCGTAATCACTTTCTAGTACAAAATATTGAACATTATTTGGAAAATAAGGGATTGGATGGTATTGATTTTGCTACATATTATGAAATTCTTAACAAACCTCTCTCGTTGAAAACCGAACTCACAGAGGCTCAAAGGAGGACTGCTACAATGATAGTTTGGGCATTAAGTTGCAAACGAGATTGGGTGAACGGAAAAAAGGTCCCTTATGATGAAAATACAGTATTACATCACATTCGACATGATGAGTTCGGTCTGACGATAAAAACTGATAATAGAATAATCAATTTTGCTCTTTTAACCCAATTTACTAATGGAAAAGTTGAAGGTTCACAACAAGAAATGTGGGAATTTCAATTTATAGAAACATGGGTAAGATTACTTGAATATGATCCCAATGACCCAAACTCTCTTTTTCCATTCCCTCATTGGGATCCTAAGATTAGAAAAGAATTTATAGAAGAAAGAAAATCTTTAGATTATTTAGATAACTGGATTGAATATTTGAATCAACGTAAAGTAGCCAATGAAAAGATTTAAAATCCCGTATTAATATTTAATATATATTATTTAAATTATTGCGAAGTGCTTATTTATGGAAAACAAAAAGATAGACGACTTTCTAAAAGGCTCAGATTTTGATGTTTCTTTAAGGGTGGATGATTCAAAAAGGTTAGATAATAGTTATGAATTTAAACTTTTTTCCACATCTTCTCGTAAAGCTATCGATGTCCTTATGAAAATCGGTGATTTCATTAGAGACGAGTCTTATGCAAGAGCTTTAAGTAAGGAATTCACTAACACCTTTGACGAAGTTTTATCCCTTTTATTTAGTTATTTAACCCCAAAGATAAAAGATACTAAAAATCCTACCTTTATTGAGACAAAATTAAGACGTTATATTAAAGAACTTAACGATTTCGAACACGATCCTAAAGAACTTGTTGATGAGCTTATTTCAATTAAAGAAGAAAAAATAAATTTTTGGAATACCATCTTAGAAGAATATCTATCAAAAAGAGAAGAATACAATTCCCGTCTTTTCTGGGAATACATCTAAATTCATTATAAACCTGATTCAATCAGAATTCTTTATAGATATCACGTGTTAAGACATTTTATAGTAAAAAGACAGATCCAAATTCAATTATTAAACAATCACTTAAAGAGGAGCTTATTAAGCCCGGTCATATTAATCCTAACTCAATATAAAACACTTAACTGTTGATCTAGATATTTAAAAGCCCCAAATAAGAATATGAATCGAGCTAATAAGATATCTTGCTGATAAGATTAAGAATCTGAATGTTATTAGCCTCCCTTGTCTGCTAAATTGATGAATATGACGTTATCACCTCGGACGACTATTGTTCCTAGATCTTCATGCTCTTCTCTTATGTTTCCGTCATCATCTTGATATTCAAAGATCTGGCTCGCACCTTCAAGGAACAGGTTCAAATGATCGTCGTAGCCTCTTAGCTTGGCCCGGAATAGGCGGTTCCTCTTTACCTTTACCAAAATAACCTTATTCACGGATTCATTTAAGTAATCGATTGGCCTACGAATTTTTTGTTGAGGTCTTCTTTCCATTTTTAAGATACACGAAAAAAATCAATTTTAAATTAAAAAATACTAAATAATAGAAATCAATTCTAAATTAAAACCTTTTGATTTTGCTGGATGACTGTTATTTTTATAAGTGAAGCTAAAAAAAATAAATTTTATTGAATTTTTTCGATCTTAATTCTATGTATTTCTTCTAATCTATTTGTCATTTTCTCCAATTTTTCGCCATGTAGAGGATGATAATAAATGAATACTAGACTAAGTGCTATTGCAATGACAGGATAAACCAGAAATAAAAGTGTTATACCAAACAGAGCAGATGCAGATTGAGTTTC
>SDBT01018279.1_pt1 | contig 11025 bp, 8 predicted proteins | sample 2277101 | NCBI WGS metagenome assembly SDBT01 (sample SAMN10404973, study PRJNA504765) | marine sediment metagenome | isolation source: marine sediment core GS10_PC15, 103 cmbsf | place: Arctic Ocean: Southern Knipovich Ridge | collected 2010 | reverse complement strand
TGTTTTGTCAAAGAGCTACTACGATAAGTAAAATCCTTCCGATATTCACCTTTTTTTATCCAACTTCTACTTTTTTCTCCCCACTTACCTCTTATTTCCAGATTCTTTATCCACTTTTCAGTAAAAAACAGGGGTTCTTAAACCACCTCTGGTATATACTAAAATGCTATCCAGCAAATTCGCCTAATTCCGTTTTCGCAATCATTCTTCCATTCAGTGCTATAAGCTCATCGCCCAGGCTTTGAGATTATCAAACCTGCATTTTGCATTCTGAACAATCAATCCAATGCGACCTGTTGGTGCCTCGTTAAAGAGAAACGTTTGAAGCAGCAGATCATCGATATACAGCTCAAACATACCTCTACGTAGTAATAGTCGGAAGGTGTGATTGTGTCCCATATCAAGCCCTGTCACGGTAGCACAACCGTGTTCAGTTACATCGAGAACATCAAAGCAAATCTCATCACTCCATCTCAAATCGCCGATCTGGGTAGTGCGCGCCCGGGGATGTGCAGCTTCCATAAGCACCGCCGTTCCTTTCCCACGACCCTCTTCTATGACGAATCCTGCTTTTTTTGGACGGCCTAGTTTATAGCGGTTTTCATGTTCGGTGATGGTGATCGTTCCTTCAAAGACAACTCCATTTTGGTAATCAAAGCTCGGTTCGAGGAAAACAACGTTGTGATCGTCCTGCCTCGATCTTTCATCGGTATATCCCGATTCCAGGATTGATGTAACAGCCTTTTTTTGCTTGATCCCACCGGATGCTTCCGGCGAGGCTTTTGTGCCAGTCTCCTTGCCTACCTGTGTAGGATAAACCTGTTGGTATCTACCTATTTCAAGGGGCATTTCGGTTCCCTTGAGAGACTCGTTGTTTCTCCAGTATCCCATCCTCAAATGCCCTTCTTGATCCACTATGGCTTTTTTTAAAGGCGTGAACCAGACATCGTCCCTAGTACCTGTAAAGTTTTTTTCACCGTTTTCTGAGGGTGCAGTTACGTAGTTGGAGATGAGTAGCTCATCATTTCCTCGACAGAAACTTGCTAGCCACTGTACCCCTGGCCTTCCCTGAGAACCAGATGACCCGCAAAGGCGGAAGGCCTTCTCATCGGGACGGAACGGTCCCACAGGATTATCTGCCACCATGGTAAATACGCAATAGCCCCAATTTCCCATATATGGTCCGGTTCCACCTATCAGATAGTATTTATCTTTTATCCTCTCACAGCCTCCTACCTCGAAGCAGAGAGGTGGATAATCCCCCATCTCAACGAGCGGAGGCGGTAATATCTCCCAGTGAATGCCATCTTCAGACTGCTGCATGCCGCACAGCCGATGCGGGTAATCCTCCCGGGGCACTGCCACACAGTATCCCCAGTACCCGCGACCACCTTGCTTAGGAATACAATACATATGATCCCAGCGTCCTTCCTCTTTGTACCAGCACGGATCCGGATGTGTGTCCATCTCTTTGCCGAGATAGGTCCATTTGATTAGGTCTTTTGATTGCCAGAACTTGAGCGTGTCGTTTGTGTGGCCATGTCTGTCACTGAAGCTTCCGTGATCCATGATGAATCTATTACCGCATTTTCCTACAAACATCTTGTAGACGAGGAAGGGTTGTACTGAGATCACCGCGCCTACATCCTCCCAATGAACCCCATCGACAGAGGCGGCCACCCACATGTTCCGGTCCTCGCCTTTCGGAAATCGGTACATGGCGAACATAAAATACTTTCCATCATGCCAAATAACAGAAGGGTCCCATAATCTTCCTTCCGCTGGTTTATAAAGCATCGCTGTCATACCTCCTCTTTTTTTTAGCACACATAATCAATTGAAAGAAGAACGTCATATTAATCCCTTGCCCCAAAGCCTTGAGTAAGTTGAGGGGTATTCTGGCATTTTTCTATAAATCTCGCTGAATCCTGAGTTCCAGCTAACTAATAGTCAGCTCAACTGGAGGTGGTGGTAATGCCATCACATAACTTTAAAATAATCCCCAATAGTAAATAATCTTGGAAAGAAATGGGCTTTCTTTTTACTTTATTCTTCTTCTTGAATTCTCGTAATCACTCAGTTTATGCACTTCATTGAGAAAGTAGACTATATTCTCATACGGGATATCGGGTGGAATATGGTGATCACATCCTGGAAAATATCCTCCATATTTGAGAAGAATTCGGATTCTTTCCACCTCGTGATCTATCTCACTTTTCCCCTTGGCAAGATTTCTCTTATCCACATTCCCGATCATAATTAAATTCTTGCCATACTTTTTTCGCAGCCTGATCGCATTCATACCACTTGCACGTTCTAGCGGATAGATTGCATTTATCCCACAGTCAAGCCATATCGGGATAAGCTCTTCAACGTCACCATCACTATCAACGATAATGGCAGTCACTCCATTATCTCGGAGTAGGTCAGCAATCTTTCTGTACCGTGGAGCCATGTATTTTTTTACAAACTCAGGTGAGACAAGAGGCCCTCCATTGTACGCCATATCTTCCCATATCCAGACCCAATCGAGAGTTATTCCCGCTGCAAAAACTTTCCCGATCATTTCATACGATAAGTAGGTGTGCCACTCCATCATCTCTTCAACTAATGAAACATTCTCCTTAGTGGCAATACTAAAGTTTTCCAAGCCCATATAATTTCGGGGAGCACTATAGAGGGTAAAAGCATACATACCCAAGGGAAAGTCTCTTTCTTCAAAACTTTTACCTTCCTGTTCCTCTCTAATTGGCCACTGGAGTTTATCATCATTCATGATATGCCAACCCTGAGGCCACCTTCCCGGCGAAAATGGATCTAATCTTTTTTTGTAATCGTTCCAAGTTTTTCTATTTTTTACAGGGTATTCCAACCATTGAGGCATAGCTTCTGGATCATTTTTTTTTGCTCGAACGATTGCACCATCATAATCAACTTTGATTACAGTATCTCCTTCATCCTTTAATATTTTTGTTTCAAACATTGGATCGAGTGGAGGAACCCATGGTGGATTTTTGAGGGGGCCCATTCCCTTGACAGCAGCATTTGGTGGTATCGATTCGTTCTGGTCTTGGTAGCCGCAAAGATGCATATTTATCTCTTTCATATTCTCCAGGTTTCTCACCGGCATTCCTTCCCGTACCCACCGTCTAAATGTTTCGTTCCAAGCAACAAGCTCAAAAAAACTAGGATCATTCGGCCTTTCAAAATTTGCTATTTTCTTAAACCGTTCTCTCGTTGTGATAATATCCTCCTGATATACTGTTAGACAACTAATACTATTCCTAATACTCCTCCGGAAAATCAGAAATCCGACTATTCGTCCACCCGTCTCTTTACCTGATTCTAGAGTCTTCTACCTCGTATAGCTAGTCAGTTAATGGGATCTATCTTTGTAACGTAGTGATTTTCACCTCCCCCTGGCCTTATGAGCTGATTTAAGAACTCCTCCCTCTGTATTTCTGGGTTAATTCAACCCACCAAAAATTCCAAACAACCCATCTGACATAGTAGTTTTATCACTATTTAAGCACTCCGTATCAACTTAAATGCATAGCTTAATCGCACTAACTCAAAGAGATGTCTGGTATAAACAATGATATATTTTCCTTTAACTCTTGCATTTTCACAATCAAACTGTTCCATCAATTTTTTCACGGCTAAATACAGTCTGGCAACTTTTACAATTTCTGATTTCGTAGTTCCCTTTATCTCTTTAGCTTCATTTATCCGTCTATCTACAATCTCTTCTGCAGCTTTTTCATCAGCCCTTTCGATTTCTTGATAAAACTCGTCCCATAATGTAGTCTTAATCTCCAGCCCAAATATCTCTTTTAAGTTGTCAAAGAAGATTTCTTTGTAATCACTTGGTTTGTCAGTCTTTTCTTCACATGCTTGTAATGTATTGTCACCCGACTCTGTATTCAAAAGCCGCGATTTTTTCACCTTTTTTTCAAAGCAGTGATCGATTTGATTTTTTCCACCAAATCATCAAATCTATCAGGAGCAATTGATGGAGAAATGTCGTGTTTACACAGAGTGCTGGTTAAGACCTTCTCGTTCTCGTAGAAATGGCTCATCCCTTGTTTCCATTCTCCGAGGCGTAAAACACTACTCACCATTATTACAGGTAATCCAATAGAGGTAAGCTCGTGGTTGTAATAGGGACCAAATACAAGTATTCCATCTAAATCGCTTTTCAGATTTTTAATCTTCTCAAAGATGGGTTTAATCTGTAATATAACATCTCTGTCGACAAAATCCGCATCATTATACTCGGTTTGCAATTTATCCAAAATTGTATCCGCATCTTTCTGATACAATCCGCTAAATATAGTATAAATCTTTGCTCTTTCATCTACGGGAAGATTCCGCCTTTTAACCATAATTAACCTCGTTACAAAATCTGGACTAATCGTTCCCGCCAACTTGAATGCTTTTTATGCCCATAAGTTGGCAAAAAGAAGAAAGTTCTTTTGCTTTATTTTCATACATAAGCAAAACATGGATAGCTTTTACGTCTTTCTCTACATCTCTCATGTCTTTTACACCGTCTACTTTCACTTCAATAGATGTTATGCACATATGAGAAGGTGGAGTATCTATGTTCCCTACAACTTTACCAGAGCCGATTACCATTTCATCGGAGTTTTGGAATTTTGCTAAAGTTGCTTCCTGTCCTTCACGCCAGAGGACTTGCGGAGAAACTCCTAAATCCAAATGCCCGTACCGCCGTAAAAGAAAAGGTTCAGGTGAACTTCCTATTCCTGCGAGTTTCGTAGCTGAAGTGCAATGTGAGTTAATCCAGGTGTTCTTCACTGTGTCAACAGTCGGATCACCGATAAAGCTTGGCTTATCAAAAAGATAGCGAAGGATGAGCATAGTCAAAAGCGAATCTATGTCTGCCTCACAGGCTGCTGGTATACCTTCATCGCACAATCTCGAGAAGCCTAAACAAGGCGTAGTTTCAAGGAGCCCCGCCCCAATCAATCCTAAGCAATCCAAAGTGATAGCATCACTATCTTCTGCCTCTAAGATTCTTTTCGAGGCAACATAAGTCTTCGCGGCTTCTATGATGTCCGCCTTTGACGGTTCCACAATCTTTTTTGCGCTATTCATGTATTCTTCTGCAATAGCAGTGACTTCCTCTGTTTCACCAATCTTTTTGAATTCTTCCAAAAATCTCATTCTGGATATGGTGCGAATCTTTGTACCAAGAATTGGGACTACTGTATCCTTTGGTTCTGGTTCATCCCCTTTGAGCGCGACAATCCGAGTATCTCGAAGTTGCTGAGCAATTTTTATCATTTCGATACCGTACTTGACACTGTCAAAATTAAGGGTGCTAAGAAGATATACACCTTTTCTTCTGGACAATTCAGCGATATGTTTGGTAAAAGCGCAAAATGGGGTGAAAATGATTATTGGCCTTCTAATCTCGACCATCTCATTGACTAAATTCCATATCCGTGAGCTTAAGCCTATGACGACAATTCCATCTGACGGTTGTTCCTTTTCCTCATCCGCTAACTTTGCCACGTCGTTTGAATCATAGAATGGTTCTTTACATTCTATCTGAACGCTAAGTTCCTTTCCTATTTTAAGAAGCTTTTCAGTATAATCTTGGATATGGCTTTCTATATCATATCGCGCTCCAGGCCAATCTATTCCATGCTCTCGCTGCCTTAAAAAATTCCCCTTACGGTTGTTACTGCCATTTTTAACCTCCTCATCAAATTTTTCTCTTTTGGTAAGAAAAAAAGTTTTATTTTGAGATATAATCTTTACTGAAAGCCCATTTCCCATATTTTTCAAAGAGCACTAATATTTATTAAATACACTACTTAAAGCAAGATTTTGACAAAAATTAGTCCCAAATTGACCTCAAAGCCTTATTAGTAGAGGCTTAGAACGTTACCGCTCTATAAGGTTTTAGCAAAGCTTTGATAAAATGGCTCTAATCCCTTACATATTCCGTAAAGGATTCTTATCCTTATAACGTATTTCGCCAGTATTTATGCGTCAAAGAGCCTATTTTTGCTCAACTTTTTGCCAAAGTCTTGTCCAGGTTTAAGTCTACCTTTCCTTCATCATTAAAAAAGGCGACTTTATTCAAAATAGCCTCAGAGATCTCTAATGATAAATTACTAAAATATTACTTATGGGGATATCAGTTTGGAAATGGTGGGAGCCGGCCAAGATGTATCCTCCGTTTCGTCCCACAATTTTACAGATACGGTTGACTTCTGCACTCACTTTCTCTGGTGTACCTCGTGGTAAAAGTTCTTGTATATCTATTGCACCGTGGAAAGAAAGTCTATCTCCAAATTCTTCTTTTAATTTAATTGGGTCCATTCCTTTAACTAAGGGTTGAATTGGATTTAACAGCTTTACTCCCATCTCCAAAAGTTCTTTAATTAGTGGGTAAACCGCTCCACAGCAGTGATACATAATATCTTTTTGATAAGCGTGTGCTATAGCATAAAGTTTTTTCTGCCGTGGTTTAATATATTTTCGCCACATGCCAGGAGAAATAAGCAGTCCGTCCTGCGCAGCTACGTCATCATAAGAATAAACCATATCGATTCTATCCCCACAGAGCTCAAGAACTTTCCTCAGATTTTCTATATGAACCTCTAAAATGCGGTCCATGATGTAACAAGGAATTTGAGGTTGAAGTGATAAATCTGTAAGAAATCTCTCAAATCCTAACAAAGACCAAGATGTTTCAAATATAGACCCGATACGATAGCGAATATGATATTCATCGATGTTATCCATCTTTTTTAGTATTTGGGGTAAAGAATTAAAATCCCACCACTCTGGCTTGGGCCAATTATAAGTTTTTAAATCATCAATAGAAACTGCATCAGATAAAGGAGAATAACAGAGTTCATCATAAGCTCCTGATGAAAAAGGTGTTCTTTTTCGATGAGCACCCCAAATATCCACTTTGATGTCCTCTTTTGCAGGAATTTTATTTCGTTTCTCTTCTGGGTGACAAAAAGAATCGTAAGAAATAATCCTGCAGTCGACTCCAAATTTTTGTAATACTTCCTCCCGGCTTCTAACTTTAAAATGTTTCATGAGGCCATTCCATACTTCAGGCTCAGCTAAAAAATCTCTGGGAATTCTATCCGGTTTCTTATGCTGTAGAGCAGTTTTTACTCTTTCTCGTGAGCTCAACTTAATTTCTCCTTCTATTTTTTTCACCTAAACGCTTTTTGGACTTCTCCCAAAGTTGGCAATCCAAGAATTACTCCGAGTTTAGTTGTTTCTAAGGCACCAACCTTGTTGGCAAAATCAATGGCTTGCGATAATTCATAGTCCTGGCTTAAGGCGTATACCAACCCAGCATTAAAAGCATCACCGGCTCCGGTAGTATCCACCACTTTTACCTTATTTCCAGGAAAATGTTTAAAAAATTTTTTAGTTATCAACAAAGCTCCATCCTGACCGCAAGTTATCACTATCCGTTTAACTCCTTCTTCAAGTAACTTCTTCCCGGCGGATATTACATCTTCACGATTTCTTATTGACATATCGGTTAACACTTCCATTTCTATCTCATTGGGAGTAAGGATGTCTACATTGCTTAAAACATTTTTTGAAAGTTTATGAGGAGGAGCAGGGTTTAGAATAACCATCAGACCTAATTCATTAGCCATAGAAACAGCATATTCAACAGTAACTAAGGGAATCTCTAATTGAATTAAAAGATAGCTACATTCAGACATAACTTCTTTTGTCTGCTTTATATCTGCCGGAGCAAGACAAAAATTAGCGCCGGGAGCTACAGTGATAGCATTCTCTCCCGTTTTGTCAATGGAAATAATTCCCGCTCCAGTGTAAATCCCCGATTCCTCAAAAATGAATCTTGTATTTAGGCCTTCTTTCAGAAATAATTTCTTAGCTTCTTTAGCAAAAATATCATCACCGATTTTTCCTACGTAGTAAACACATCCACCTAAGCGCTTAATACCTATAGCCTGGTTTGAACCTTTGCCACCTGGCCCCATATCAAACTTTGAGCCCATAATTGTTTCGCCTGGGCGAGGAATACGAGGAGCTACCACTGCTAGTCCTACATTGTAGCTTCCTATAACGATCACCTTTGTTTTGCTCATTCTTTAAACACTCCATCTTAGCATTTCAGCATAGAAATAATCCTGGTATTTGTTAACCATTTAATCGATAGTTATATCCTATCATTAGTACTTCATCAAAATTTCTGCTACCACAAGTTCCCTAATTAGCATACCAGGAACCTTGAAAACACTCATTATATAAAGATTTGCAAAGACCTAGCTATATTATCAACATTGTTTTTTTTCTTTCAAAGAGTTAAGTTCTATGCTTTTGAATCCTTCACACTCCTAAATCCTATGGTTGAACAACGGTCAAGGCCCGGATACAACAGAAGCATTTTTGCATGCCTATCACAGGGTTGAGCACCCCCAGATACATACCACATTGAACCACCAGCGCGGAAATAAGAACCACCTCGAAGGATAGCATAACGTGTGTGACCATCGTCACGCTCGCTTTCAGTCCACTCCCAGACATTACCACTCATATCTAAACAGCCGAAAGGACTTGCGCCACCAGGATAAGCATCGATTGGTGTTGTTTTCCCGAAACTGCTTTTGATAGTTTCACCGTTTGGCACAGTTCCATCAGATCCGTTACAACGGTCTGAATCGTACTTATTACCCCATGGCCATTTGCGACCGTCTGTGCCTTGAGCGGCATATTGCCATTCTTCTTCTGTCGGCAGACGCTTTTTAGCCCATCGCGCATAAGCTCGAGCATCATCTAAATCGACATAGACTACGGGATGATTTTCTTTCCTGGGTGGTAGTTGCCATAAATGCGGATCAGAATTCTCTCCACCGGGCTTGATCCAATGCTTGAGGAAGTTCTTCATTATCCGCGGTCTGTAATTACTGACATTCAGGAATTCCTTGTATTGAGCATTAGTTACAGGAGTTTTATCAATCAAGAACCCTTTCATTTCTAATCTTCTCTCAGGATGTCCCTTCCTGTTGATATAGCTATAACAACCACCTTCAGGTGCTCCTGAAACATCATTTACTTTCATCATAAATTGGCCGGCTGGCACTAAAACCATATCTTTTGGCATTTCGCTTATTACTACAGGCTTAGATGGTGTTACTGAAAGGGGAAGATGGGTTTCAGGTCTTGTTTGATGACAGGAAGGCTTATCTGTTGAAGGTTTAATATCAGCAAAGACAGGTGGTGGCCAATCCTTGGGCTGGATAACGATACAGCTGCAACATAATTGATCTATTGTGAGATTTATTGTTAGTGTCCCATGCGGTCCTATACTTGTCTTTGCTTTATGACCATTCCATACGTCATAAATTTTCATGTTTTTTTTGGCAAGAATATTTATGATGGGACCATTCCAACCGTGATAATTGGTATTAAATAGGGTATAGACTGTTCTCTCATCATTATACCAACAATGAGCCGCCACTCCTTTAACTAATGTATTTATATATGGTTGCCAGTTACGATCAATAAATGCATTGCTGTAAGCATGAAGAAGCCGATTACATCGTCTGATTAAGGTTCTGTCTTCTGCAGAAAAAGGATTCCACCACCCAAAGATATTTTCCCACACTACATGCCCCATGCCCTGGAAGAATCCCAAAGTGATAAGAGCAGTTCTTTTAGCTGAACTACGGTCCACGCCACGCATTGAAAAACGAGGTTCAATCCATTTAAGGGTAAGCACTTTCCTTGGTGTAGGAATACTACCCTGGCTCCAACTGCCGGTGTTGATTTGGCCTTGAATTGGGTTTGGCGTACCTTCCGAATCGAATACAACACCATATTTTTTTTTATCCAGTGCTTCACGAAGTTGCATATCAGTGTGCATTCCATCAAGAAAAATCCCATCAGCGTCTATCGTGTCTATAATCTCAGCGAGCGCTTCATTATCTGATTTAGATTCACGTCGTGTGCCAGTATCCCAAGGATTATAAGCAATAAGAACCCGAATACCACAGGTATGTGCTCGATTTACAAAGTCCCGTAAGCCTTTAAGACCTCCAGGCATATCACGGTAGAAATCAAATTGATTTCGTTCATCCACACCGATACGAGGATATGCGTGCCAAAGAATAAGAAAATCGTAGCCACCAAATTCTCTTTCTCCTTCTTTGATTAATTTTTCTACCTGATAACAATTATCTTGGCGGTCATAAATTGATGTATCATAAAGAAATGTAAAATGCTCCATAAAAGCTATTTGATACCAATTAAGGTCAGACCGTTCGTATTGAGTAACGTCAAATTGAGAACGAAGTTCTCGTCTTTTTATTTCAAGTTCTTCCCTCCAATCCTTTCTATGATTTCCCAACGTGTTAAAATCAATAATTGAATCCTCAAGCGTAATTTTTTCAGGTTTGATTGCCATTCATACTCTCCATTACTTTCAACCTGTCCATTTTCTCACCTCACTCAAGGGGATATTTACCATATTTTTTAAAGGCCTCGTACATGGCTATGATATTTCTTCAGAGGCGTATCAGGCATGATAGTTGTCGTCGGAACTCCAATATAACCTCCATTATAGTTACCCAGCGTTCTAATTGCATGTTCTACTTCTTGCTTTTCCCATTTGGGGAGACATGGAGAAGACCATTAGGGAGAGCTTCCTGTGCATCTATCCCGCCTTCAAAACGAACCTTGCCTCCAAATTCTTTCCCAATTCTATCTATATCCATAGAATTCATGATATTCTGCCTTCCCTTTATTTTTCTGGAGTAAAAACTATCTTTGTATTGTTGAGATTGTTGAGTTGAATTCCTTTCATGATTTCTCCCTTGGTAAGAATAACTTCTTCTTTCCCCTTGAATATAGCCTTCTCAGCCCTCAGGGTATATTTTTTGGCAGAGTATTCTTTTAGAAAAAGAATCTTCAATTCGTAAGTTTCCTCAGTTAATCTGGTAATCTGTAAGGAGATACCCGCCCCGAAACTTTCCCCTACCGGGATAA
>SDBT01018278.1_pt1 | contig 11025 bp, 6 predicted proteins | sample 2277101 | NCBI WGS metagenome assembly SDBT01 (sample SAMN10404973, study PRJNA504765) | marine sediment metagenome | isolation source: marine sediment core GS10_PC15, 103 cmbsf | place: Arctic Ocean: Southern Knipovich Ridge | collected 2010 | reverse complement strand
TTATGAAGGGATATTATTTTTACTTTCGCTTGTTGTTCTTTTTTCGTTGTTTTCTTTAGATATGTGGAACCGGCAATTTATTAGTTTAAACGCCTATAATATCTCTCTTGGGTATTATTGGACCTTTTTCACGTCGCTATTTGTCGTAACGATGCACAATGTCGAAGAAGTGCTATTTTTTGTTATAGGATTAGCTTTTTCATTTATGGTAATGAGAAACCTTGAGAAAAAAACGAGTATAAAGCTGGTCTATTTCGTGTTTGGTTTTAGCGGGCTTTTTTCAGGGGTATTATTTTTAATTATAAGGCTTACTTTTGCGTTTTATATACCAATTGACGTGTTAGACTTATTTTTTTTTACTGTAGGTTTAGGTGGTGCGGGCTTGTTGGGTCTTACGGCATTTTCTGTGTTTTTAGAGCCAAATCAGGAGTGGAAATTACATGTTCGTGGTATTCCTATTAAGATGAAGAGTAAAAGTTTGCTGTTGGTTATAGTTGCGTTGAGGGTATTCCCGATTTTATTTACTGGATTTTTTAGCATATTTAGTTTTTTGACTTATTGTTCTGAGCTCTTTGGTGTTTTAGCTGCGTTTATTTTCTTTAAATGTTGGAAGAAAGTGACGAACGTGAAATAAAACCTAAGAGTATTAAAAAGCTTAATTTATATCATTTTAGCCTATTGCGTAGGGGTTGTGTTCCGGAGTTTTTACTTTTTTTTATTTTGTATTATTGAATTTCACTATGTAGTTTACATAATGAAATTTCGTGTTAAATGGCAGGTTGAACTGTTGATTTTCTAAGTAGAGTACTATTTTTCATTTAAAAATTTTGAAGCATGGTCTTTTCTAATTTATAATCTCAAATTACGAGAAATTAATTTTTTACTTTGTTCCATAAAAATTTTATAATCAAGGATATATATTTATTTAATTCATGCTTAATCTGATGAATTAGCTTAAAAATGGTGTGTGTTATGTCCGAAGATTTAGTTCAATACCTTGGTAATGCCTTTCTTGATTTTTTGAAGGGCAGATTCGTTGGAATGTTAGAGAAGTTAATAAAATTAGGAATAAAACGGCTTAAGATTGCTACATTTAAGAAGCAAATAATAAAACAATTAAAGAAGCATTTCACATCTCAATATATGAGGACATCAGAAGATTTTAAAAGATTTCTCATGAATTTAATTGATATCGAATCGTTTGAAGGTACAACGAGAAAGGATTTAAAAGAAAAATTGGACAAAAAACTAAACCTTATACTTGAAGATCATATCCTTAAAGATTTAATTGAAGAAACAAAGAAGATTCTAAAATCGGATACTTCTGACTTATTGATGAAATATTATGAAGAAAAATTTAATATAGATTTTTGTTATAACCTTTTTAGGGTAGAAAAGCGAAATAAATCAAATAGTAAAATTATCGAGATAATACAACGATCTATATTCCAATCTATTATTCAATTCTTAAACGATAAGAGTAAAGATGATGAAATACTTTATCAGATAATTAAAATTAAGGAGTCTTTAAGTAAGACGGATTCTTTGGATTCTAAATTAGCAAATGACATCATAAACCTTAATTCATCGTTTCCTTTTAATGATAAATTTGGATATTCTGAACAGATTATTATGAGATGTTATCAGCTATATCAACTGGGAGAACATCCAATTAAAAAAAAAAGTCTGAAGTCTTACATTAGGCAAAAAAAGAATGCTTCTAAAGAGATATCCTCTTCAGGCTTCTCGAGTAATATTAAGAATCTTACTGATTATCAGTATCTACAAGAAATTCAAGAAAAAGTTTATATTATAACTGAAAGGGGAATGATTTTTGCAATTATTAAAATTTTACAATCTGAACCTCAAGACCTTAACCGAAGAATGTTACTGAAGTTTATTGGACAAATTAAAAATATTCTTGACAAAAAGGATGATTTTCTAGCTATCCATGCTCATCCAATATATACTACTATCAACAAGAAATCTCATAAGAGTCAAGACAGAATTGAAATTATAGAACCATTAGATGAAGATTATCAAGAGAAATTAAAAGATTACTTGCACAACCTTATCTTAAAATATGAAAGTGTACCATGGTTTGATCGTGCAATTAAACTGAAATGTTTTGTGGAGGGAGGGCAACTGAATAGTAATAATTTATTAGATTCGGAAGATCTTTCAACATTCCTAAATGATTGGGTTAACACTGATACCAACAACATTACTTTTATGCTTGGAGAATTTGGTAGCGGTAAAACTTGGGCATTATATAAATTTGCAAGAGATTTAGCTAAAAGTTGCATTGAAAATAACCTTAAAGGAACGATTCCTATAATTATCTCTCTACCTGAACTTTTTACTAAGACTTATAAAGAAACAGATGAAATTCAACAGGAATGGGATTCTATTCTAAAATATTCAAGAGAAAATAGAGACTTCACATTTATTTTTGATGGGTTAGATGAAATCATTTTTATTCAACAAGAAGAAGTGATAAATTTTCTAAAAAAAATTGCGATGCAAATACCGCAAAATTCAAGATTACTCATTTCATGCAGAACACAAGCGTTTGAACTAGATACAAACATAAAAAACTTCTATTTACATATTATTAAAATGGCTAAAGAAGATAGGACAGATTTAGCAGTCCAATATGCTCTCTGGGGGCCAAAAGTTCTAAAATTAAATGACTTGAAAGAAGAGGATAAAGATCAATATTTATTATCAGGACCAGCAGCAAATTACTGGGTACAATATAAAAATGAACCAATGCTTCAATATTTAAGCAACAAACCTTTTATGGTATACTTACTTGAATCTGCTTTACCAGTATTATCTAAAAAACACAACGTTATAACATTACCGGGAATTTATAAATTGGCAATTAAAACTTGGATAATGCGAGATAAATTTTGCCTAGAGCTTGAGAATTCGCCTGATTGTTTAATCAGATTTCTCAAAGATATGTCAATAGAATTATTATCCTTTCAAAACATTGATTATGGTATTTCATTTGAGGGTTTAAAGAATGCACCAGCATATATTAAAGCCTTAATTAATGCAAATCTGTTAAAAGAAAATTTGAAAAATCAAATAAATTTTACACATCAATCTTTTTGGGAGTATTTCTTAGCTTTATGTTTAAAAGATGAACTAAAAGAAATGGATGCTGGTACTTTAGCGAATCTCAATCTTATATATAGTTATACAATAAACCGATTTTTAATTCCTCTATTGAACGAGAGAGCGGGGAAAAGTAACCAAGCCGGAGAAAATCTAAATAAACTTATCCGATCCTCCCTAATTGAAAAAGACGATTATTTTATCATGTCACATCCAGTAAACATAGAACAATATCGATTATTTGTTAAAGAATCTGGCTGGAGAAAGAATATTGGTCATGGTATATGGTTAAGAATGAAAGGTCGAGATGGCATTTTACCCGTTAAAGGAGAATCTCCAAAAAATATTAGTATCGAAGGTAATTTTTTATCTAATACTCCAAAAATTAAAAAAAATGGGCCTATAACTGGAATTTCATGGTACGATGCATACCAGTTTTGCAACTGGGTTGGCGGTAAACTACCAAGTTTAGAGGAATTAAAATGTATTAAACAAGATACCAATAAAGATATTTTGTCTAATGAATGGTGCAGAGATTGGTATTCTGAATCTGAATCTTTGATAACAACCTTCGGATATTCAATAAATAATAATAGAGAAACCATCCTAGGTGTAAATCCGGATGTTCGAGCGGATAATTTAGGATATAGAGTGATAATTAACAAAAAATGATTAATTAAGAATGATTAATTAATAGAATTTCAAATTTTCTTTTTTTTAAAAATTTTAGTTTAAAATCAATAATGTCAGGTGTTTTGCAATAATTTCGGATAATCTTGTTAGCACGGTGGTAATTCTTTTTTTCTAATCAAAACTAAAGTTGGACGGTAAATAAGGTCGTAATTTTAAGGGTAAAATATCGTCAAGATTTTCTATGTCTTTATCGGTTAGCTCTATTAGATTCTTATCGTATTTTTTATAGAGGTCTTTCTTCAATTCTTTTCTTTTTAAATATTTTTCATCCTCAATACCCCAGTATTCTATCCATACTTTCCCTATTGGTATAAAAAAATCGCACAAGAGCTTTTCTTCGATTGGAACTCGTCTTTCATAAGCGTGAACTATTCTACCACGATATAACCAATTATCGATGATCAGCTCTGCTTTTGACCTGACCCAATGACCATCCTCTGTTCTATAATTAGCAGGAAATTTGTCTCGGAAATTTTTATCTTCGGTTTCGATATCTGAGATTTTGTAATCATCCGATACTTTTTGTTTTGACTTATTACTTTTAAGCCAGCATTCATAACATAGAGGTTTTGCATTTTTTTTCCAAATACCGCAATCTTCACATTTAGTTATTTTTCCTTCGTCTTTTAGGGCAAAACAGCTCTTACATAATGGATAATATCCCGATTTTGCTCCACAAATTTGGCATACCATTTTTTTATAGGCCTCTATTATATATTACAAGTGAAATAATCAATTTATTGCTTTATTTTGGTTTTTATCGATAAATCTTTATGTCGTTTAATTTCTTTTATATTTTATTAAAATAAGTCCAGCACCAAAATTTGTTTCTTAAGATTAAATTTAAAAATATTTAAAAAAGGATTTGGAATATTTAAGTTTCCAAGATAAGATGTGAATGGTCCATGGAACTTTGATGAAAAATATCATTTCCTAAATTCTTTAAATATCAAACTATGGTGAGATTGCTATTTTTCTTATAGTTTGGAGTTTAAACACACTTTATTCCTAAGATGTCGTTCCAAACCATAATGAGAACTAAATTTTCGACCACAATTTGAACATCGAAACTCCTTCTCATTGTATAGTGATTTGCAGAGTTTTATTGTTTGAATTACATCTAATTTATTTCTCTTTATTATTTCTCCTAAGATGTTTTCTTTTTTATCTGAGCAATAGGGACAAAAGCTGTCATCAAATATTAAGTGATCTGCATAAAGACCTGCGATTCTTCCGGGAATAATTTCCTTTGGTGTTTTTTCTTCAGGAAAAAGTAGATCATGTAGCTCATGAAGTTTATATGTGTGACACTCAACTGCATTCGCGCTCCTAGCACAGGCATCATAAAACTCAATATTAATAATACTTTCATCTAAAATTGGTCGTAAAACTTTAGAATCATAGTTCGTCCAAGAAACCAGAGTTTTAATATCATTATCCTTTAGAAATTTGAGAAATTGTTTTTTTTCTTCTGGATACTGAAATTGAGTAATTTCTTCGGTCATTCCATCTCCGATCCCAATTAACCATAATTTTTCTGGTTCAAGACCAGAAAATAATCCCGTTTCTACATCGACAAACCAATAATCGTTAGGATCGAATGTGATGCTTCTCTTTATACGGAGTTCACCTGTCTGTTTTGATTTTATTCGATTTCTAAAATTTAAAGTGTCTATTCCAATCTCCTCCAAACGGTCTAAAAATTCATAAGTTTTCCCAAAATCCTTCGTCTCATACAAAATTTCCCGTAAAGTTTCAGCACGTTTCTTTGTTCGAAAAAAATTGTTTAAGTCTATTTCCAATTCATTTTCAAGATAATTTTTAAGCAAAGGGTCCAATTCTCCTAATGAAATTAAACCTGAAAGATCAAAAAAAAATTTGGGGTTTCTCCTATCACGATCAATTGAAATAAAAGGTTCTAGTAAAGCATTATTTTTCTCCAAGAAGGATGATGTTTTCTTGATTAAATCATTAGAAAGATAAATTCGGGATTTTTTATTTAATTTTTTAGCTAAAGTCCTCCCACCTCTAACTTCACTGAGTTTTATGAACCCCCGATCAATATTACGCTCAGTAGATATTTGGTAAGACCAATTTTCACTATTAATTATTGCATAATTTCCTTCATTTTCGCATGAGATGTTGTCTTGAGAGCTTACATTTAGAATTACTGTATCACCTATCTTTTCAGCCATACCTCCCCATATATGAGAGTGTCCGCAAATAACAAATTTGGGTTTATATCTTTTTACAGACTCTCGGAGTTCTGCAGATCCTATATGATCAATTCCAAACCTCACGGATAAATCTAATTTACCCTTAGGAGGTAAATGTGAGAGGAAAATATCAGCGTACTCAGTTGGTGGATTAATTATTTTATTTTTCATTCCAATATAGCACCTACTTCCGAATATCGTTATTGAATTATCATTAACGTTTCTTGTGAGCTTTCCGAAATCAGGTTTAATTTTTATATAAACTCCATTTTCCCAAATGTAGCTTAATAAGGGATCTTCACGGATTATATCTTCATCTTTAGTATAAAAAATCCCATCCAGTTCGAATAAGGGGATATCATCTTTTAGAACTTTTTTTTTCATTTTATTAGAAAAGGTCGTAAATTCACTCTGATCATTCAGGACTTTTTTCTTGTATTTTTTAGTTAAACTCAATTCTTTAAAATATTGTGAAGTGATTAAATCTATCTGACCTTTCTGATTTTCATAGATGATAAATGTTTCATTTTCGATAAAAAATCCGTACAAATCAATCTTAAGGAAATATTCTCCATCTTGCTCAATTACATTATCATCATTTCCATTGATATAAACTGTAGGAATATCAATTTCATTTAGGATGCCGGAGTCAATTATCTTTAATTCGTCAAATATTTCAGGCCAAATTGGATTATTAGCAACTCGTTCTTGCGTTAAGAAATTGTTAAAGTTCTTGATTTCACATTCTATAAAATTGTTATAGGTCTTAAAATAAATTGTATCTTTTATCCCTATTATTCTTTCCAAGTCATCTCCTGCATAAAGAAGAAGATCGGGATTTTCTCTGTCAACTATTCCCTTTATCATCTCAAACGACTGAATTCTCCAATCACTAAATGCTAAGATTTTCATCATAAACTTCTAGTTCTACAATTTTTCCTAATGGTTTTTTAATATTCAACAAATAATGCATCTAGAATTTAACCATTAATTAATAGCCTTTCTTTAGAATCACAAAATTAATAATTTTCAAACAACCATTTATCTAAGTTCTTATATATTTGATATAATAGAGATTCAGCTAATTCATCACCTTCCTGAGCCCTTATTTTAATAAAAACTTTAGTAATATGTTTACAAAACCTTTTGTTGTGACTTTTATTCTGCACAAAATCGTAGCAATTGTGTTTAATTCTTTTACCCTTAAAATCAATTAATAATTGATATTCACTAAGAGAGCCCTTGAAGCAAGCCTTTATTTGATTATCATTTGGTTTGTTAAATTCTTCAATTTTAACTTTATCAATTTTCCCTATATCTCTATCAATATCTAAATTTGAAAAATAAAGAATTAAATCATCAAAGTTGTTATATTCTTTTTCAATCCATTTGTTATAAAGAATGTGCCTTCCTGCGGCTAAAACATTAATTTCTCCAGCATTTTGTTCCTTTAAAGCTCTAGATAAATCCCAACTTGTTGAACCAATTGTATAAACATCATCTATAATTATAACTTTAGCACCTTTTAGATCGATTCCATTAATTTTATGAACTCCTTCAATATCAAGAAAACGCTGATTAAAAGGTTTATCAATATTTTTTCCAACATCTTTCACTCTTTCAATTTTGCTACCGATGTTAACAAGATTAATCCCTTTTTCTTTCAACATTGTTAAAAGCGGATCAACAAAATAATCACACTGATTTTTTTCTGACTTATCAAATTTAGGAGAAAAAGCTAAATATTCAGAATTACTGAATATATGCGGAAATTTGTTGAAAATTTGAAATAATCCATCAGCAAGTAGATTTCCAGCATATTTATTAGTTTCTATATTTCTATTAAATTTCAGAAGACTTATTAGTATTGAAAGAATATTAATCGGAATCTTAAAATTGTTAACTTTATAGTAATTATGTTTCCCTAGGCATATCACTTTATTAAAATACCAATCATTAACATTAGAAGGGGGCGATTCACATGTCTCACAACGATCTTTCCCTGTGTCTACATTATCCATACATCTTTTACAAAACGGCTCTTCAATAGTTATTATTGGAATTCTCTCTTCTAATAAAATTCTGTTCTTTTTTAACATTTAGAGTATCAAGAAGATTTGTCAGTATTTCGTCAAACTTGTCTGCTTAGATAGAATGTTACTTTTACCGAGATTTAATCTTTTCCTTTCTTCATATTCATCCAGTAGTACTTCTACCACAAAATCGACATCATCTACAGTAGTAATTTTTCCCCCTCCTTTTTCGTTAAGTATCCAATTAGGAATAAATGCTTGTTCAACCTCATCATCAAAAGGTTCAACTGCAAAAGCGGGCTTGTTTTGTTCTGCTCCGTATTTAAATTGCCATCTTGTTCCGCTGTGTTCATTCCCTTCAATAAATATATTTCCTAATCCTAACCCACTAGTAATGCGATTTCTAATTTGTAATGCTTTTTTTGTGACATTTTTTAACGGAAATCTTTCTGATAAAATAGCTCCATTTTCTATTAACTTTTTTACTAGATCTTGATTTTCTTTAGGGTAAAGATTTAATATTCCAGAAGCAATCACCCCTATCGCTCTACCACCCTCATTTAATGCCGCTTCTATCGCAATAGTATCAATTCCCATGGCAAGTCCACTCACGATTGTGAATTCTTTTTCTACTAACCTCTGAGATATCAACTTTGTCATTTTTATTCCATATCTCGTTGGATTCCTTGTTCCAATTATAGCTACTGCTTTTTTATCTTCTGGTTTGATCTCACCTTTTATAAATATCAGTTTAGGTGGTCTTTTTAGGTTTTTTAATAAAGCAGGATACTCTTTATCAAAATAACTCAGGCAATTTATATTATTGTCATGACAAATCTGCAAATCTTCTTTTATTCTTTCAAATGTTATTTCTCTGCTCTTATCAGCAAACTTACTGACTTTATCATTTATACTTCTAATCGAGACCTCATCAACAGATTTAAGACTTGTTAACAATTTCCTAAAATCATTTTCTGTATAATTTACGACCTCACTAAATGAAACTCTATCTTTAATTATTTTAAGTGCTTGCAAAGACAAAGGAACTTCTCTGCTTAAAAAAATGTAATCCACCAAGGAAATTTTCAGCACCAACACATGAACCTTTAATACTATTTCCTATAAATTAAACTCCCCTTTCGGGAATTATTGATTTTATGATTGCTTTTATTGCTTTTCTTTACTAAAACTAAATAATAGTCTTGTAATTAAAATTAAATTATTATAGGATTAAATGTCACTTTTCTTACTATTAAATAAATTTTCTTATACAAAGAATAGGTAAATTACTTTAAAAAAACATTATTTGTAGTTTCTTTATAACTCTCGATTGATATATAAAAAATATGAAAGAATGTTTGGGTCTTTACATAGGTAACAATTCGGATTGTTTTTGGGACGATCGATCTGGATGGTCTGTCGTGCATGCCTGCAAACACCCATGTCACTGTTATGCTGTAGGGTATAAGGGGAACCTATATCCCACTCACCCGTCTTACTTAATATTTCGTCGAGAATCCCATTTAGTGTTAAATTTAGTAGATATGGATCACTTGAATGACCGTTTTATGCGCCCTATCATAATGGCATTCTATAGTTTCATGGATGAGATGGAAGGGCAAAAAATCCTAATACATTGTAATAGAGGTGAATCGCGTGCACCGAGCCTAGCTATCCTCTATTTAGCAAAAAGCAGAAGCATGATCCCAGATGTTTCTTTTGATGCTGCAAAACAATCTTTTAAAAAGATTTATCCTTTATATAATCCTGGACGAGGTTTTAATAAATATTTACATCAATATTGGAATTCTTTATAAAGTAAATAAAACATAAATTTTGCTATCTCCCTCCCCCGTGGTGCCCCCTCCTAAAAAAGTAGGTGTTGAATAAACTGGGTGTTACAAAGATTTATTATTTAAAGTAGGTTGAGTGTAGGAGTGGGTTTTAGAAGTACTTAAATATGAATTCGTCGCAATTTTGATTGAAATCTATTAAGGGAGATTTGAATTTAAAACAAAAAAGGAATTACTTTGAGCATAAATTTTTTAGGAAGATTTATTATGTGATTTATTGATGGAAACGGATACAAACTTTGAGGAAATTATTCGAGAACTAAATGAACGCAAGTTGGAACAGTTTAAAAACTTGTATGATCGCTTTAAACTCCAATTAGATAAGATAAGAGATGAATTCACTCCACCGATTTTAGAACACTTGAATGATTTTTATTTGGAAATATTAAATCATCTCGCTGAGGGTCTTAAATTTAGATTAAAGCTAGTTATCGACACAAATATTATTTTCAGTGAAATAAGAGCAATCCTAATAGGTAAACCTTCATTTTTAAGTAATATAATTAATATCCCATTTTTAGGACTATTTGCTCCAAATAAAATCAAAGAAGAATTGTTCAAGACGATAGATAAAGATCTGCCACTTGATTTAGATAAGGACAATGCTTATTCCTTAGCTTATTCATTTCTTGAAAAAATTAGTATTTTAGACCAGAAAAATGAAGAAGCTTGGGAAAAAGCTCACATCTTATTAAAACAATATGATAAGGATGATATACCTTTTTTAGCATTAGCGATTTCTCTAAATGCACATGGAATTATCACTAAAGACAAACATTTCAATAAACAAGAAGATATGAAAATCTGGAAATTAGGAGTAAGTGGTAAAGTAGCTTCAACAATCTCAAGAGGTGTTTTTTCTCTCTATATTTTAGATTATAGTTTTAATAAAATTCTCTTCACTTTAGCAAGGTGTATCTTTATTATTTTTCAAGGATTTCTTGAGTTTTGTCATGTACTTTATTCTGCTACTAAAGCTGCTTTTATTTCAATGCATGAAAAGTATTCTAATTTACCAACATGGCTACAAGTAGGTATCCCTGTTATAGCCATAACAATACCTACTTTAATTTTAATTTTTTCAGAAAAATCTCGTAATAAATT
>SDBT01018277.1_pt1 | contig 11025 bp, 8 predicted proteins | sample 2277101 | NCBI WGS metagenome assembly SDBT01 (sample SAMN10404973, study PRJNA504765) | marine sediment metagenome | isolation source: marine sediment core GS10_PC15, 103 cmbsf | place: Arctic Ocean: Southern Knipovich Ridge | collected 2010 | reverse complement strand
ATTGTTTAGCGGTAACTTTGGGGAAGCGTTTAGTTCTGGAATTGCAGGTGCAACCGACTTCTTCCAGGGTCTTGGCAATTTAGGCGGTGAAGAAGGAGAACAGCCAGGCGCGCTAGGTGTTGCATCGCGCAGTACTGGCGAACTCATTAAGGGGGCTGGTTCTGCCTTTCAAGTAGGAGCCGATGTTATAGAGAAGCAAGTGTTCGGCACTATAGAGGGAATCAAGGAAGTTGCTGAAGAGTCTGACTTGGGTGAGTCAATAACGGCCCAAAATGTTGAAAAAGGACTGGAACGCGCCGAAGAAAAGTTTGGAGAAGACAACAATTTTGTCAAAGCTATGAAAGTGATGAACGAAGCCCTTTTGTCTATCAATGCCATTGAACTATTGTGGAATACCATACGGGCGGTTCAAGCACCTATTCCCGCTTCAGAAAAGATTGACATTATTAAGCAAAATCGGGAAGCGGGCAATATTATATATTCTACTTATCTTGACCCCTCTATTAAAAGCGAGTATGTTCGCAGAGTTCGGGGTGGGGAGAACCCTTATCTTGTAGCCGAAGAGCTTATGAATCCAATAGTGGAGGCAGGATTAGAGTTTCTCTTCGATCCACTTATTGGATATGCGGCTTTTATTAAAGGATCAAAGAGAGCGTCGTTGGCAAAAAACATGCAAAAGTCAAAAGCATTCTTTGGCAAGATGCCGGAAACTAAAGCTTTTTTGGAAGGGGCGAATGTTTTAGATGATGCTTCAAACCTGGAACAATTGACTAAAGGTGTAATGAAGGGGTTTGAAAGAATATCTGGGGGTTTCACCAAAAAGGCAGACGAGTTTGGGCTTTTCAAATTAACTGCTAATGCGAAACGGGCGCATCTTCAAGGGGTTAGCGGAAGATTTATGCAGGGTATTTCTGCCGCGCTGAAAAACGTTGATGATGAAATGGAAGCGTACAAATACATTATCGCGCTTTCTTCTAAAAATGTGGACACGGTTAGAGAGGCTGTTGTTATGCTGGGAAAAATGAAGAAACTGCCATTTGACCCTTTAGTGTCGGATGCAGCAGGACATCTTTCGATTGCGCTGCGGTCTTTGTTAACTGATGAAGCTGGAAAGCTTAATCCGGCAGAATTGTTCCGCACTATTAAGAAGATTGATAAGCCCGAAGATTTTTTGAAAGTGGTAAACCCGTTACTGGATAAAGGGGTTAGTAAGATATTCCCAACATTAACGGAAGTAGCAGAGTCGGCGGCAGAAACAGGCAGGACGTTGAATGCCTGGGAACACGGACTGTTAGGCGCTGAGAAGTTCTTGGCAACGCCTCAGATGCGGGCTATTAACAGTTTTTATGCACACCTTTTCATGGGGATGCAGGGCGGGTATCCGGCACGAAATTTGATTCAGAACACTTTCCATATTTTTATTGATCGTGGGATAGGAGCCTGGACAGAAGGCGGGAAAATATGGGGGTTGAAGAAAGTATCCAAATTTGTTGAAGATGTTGTAGGCTTTTTCCCAGAAGGGTTTACTACGGGAATTGGTGCGGTTGGTGAGACGGTAACCAAAGATAACTTTTTCAGTAAGGTTACGGGTTTTGGACTAAAGCTAGGACAAAAGTTTGAAAAGAATGCTTCAAAGCGTGTGTTTGGTGCTTCTGTTAGAGACTCGCTTGGGAAGATGTGGAAACCAGGACGGGCAATGCCTGACATTCAAGGGCTTTTAGACGAAGGTATGAGCCTAAACAAAGCCACTCATTTACAAAATTTAATGATCCAAAGCAAGGGCAATATTCGTCAGGCTGAAAAATTGTTCCGTGCTGAACAAGCGACTGGAACCTTTGATATTTTTAAAGCTGGTGGCTGGGTTGACCCGAAAGACACGAAGGCTTTGCGGGGCTTTACCATAGATGGTGAATTTGACGATTTGCTGCAAGCTGGACTAAGCGAAGAAGCCTCACAGAAAAGGTTGAATGAAATATTTGACGAGGCGGAACAAACTGCCTTAAAAGGGGCTGCCAGAGAAGTAACCGCACCAGACGAAGCAATAGATGGGCTGGAAGATTTACAGGCAATGCGCGGGAATGTATCAAATGATTTTATGGCTTCTCGCGGACATCAAAAATTAGCTAATCAAGACGCTGAAGCAGCATTGAATAAGGCGTTGGACAGCGTTATTAAAAATGTTAGACAAAGCATTGGCGATGATGTTGAAAGACTTAAAGAATTTAACGACATAATGGACAGCAACGATCTTTATAGATCGGTCAAGGATTTTGTTTCGGATGCGCAAGGGGAAAACACGAAATTTACTCAGAACGTATTTAATATTAAGCATGAAATGATAGGACAAAGGATGTCCGTGGAACAAGGCTGGCGACAACTTGGATTGACTGGCAAACCGCCTAAAGATATGACTACCCCAGAGTTTATTGATTTCATGTACGAACAGGTATTTTTTCCAAAACAGCGCAGGGACTTTGCTGCATTGCGCGATGCGCATGCAGGACTAATAGAGAAGCTTATCACCGGAAAGGTTACAGGTGTGGAAGGGGCTAAAACACCAGCGCTAATTGATCTGACCACTGATGACCTTATTCTAAGAGACTTTGATTTTGCGCAGACAGAACTGGCTTACGCAAGGGAATTAGACAGACACGTTGTTTATGCTGGCGAGAACTTAGTTTTCGGTAATCCGCAGGCCAAGACAGAATTTGACCAAATAACATTACTTGCTAAGAAGAATGGGATAAAGGGAACCATTACGGCAGACGGCAGGAAAGAAATTGACCACGCTTTAAATTCGGTGAATAAGTTCTTACGCGGTGGTTATGGCGACGAAGTAATCGAAGGGGCAGAACAGTTCGAAAAACTTACCGACGTACCTTACAAAACGTTTGAAGAAGCAATGCAAGCCAGGGCTGGGGACAAGTTCGTTGAGTTACACAAAGCAGAGACATTCGGTGACATTGATCGGGCAACAACTATCACGCGTTCACCGTCTTCAGCGCAAGCGCCTTCTTATGCTAAAACATACCATCTACAAGCTGCTGGACGGGCTGACCTAAAAGACAGGTTAGCACAAGGAATTTCAGATAACTGGGGTAAAACAGAACAAGTTCTTGAAGTGGCTTCTGAAGAAGCAGCGCTAGTGAAATATTTTGACTTGGGTGAACAGCGGGCTACCGAAATGAAGTTTATTATGGTAGAAACAGCCCAGGCAATGCGAGACTTTGCTTTACTAGATTACAGAAATCGGCGCAATATGGATACATTGTTAAGTTTGGTTTATCCGTGGCATTACTGGCACGGAAGAACTTACAAGAATTGGTTTGCCAGGATTGCGCAAAACCCAGCTATTCTTTCAGACTATTCTAGGTATAAAGAAACTCTTGCAAAAATTCATGCAGGTGCGCCGGAATGGTGGAAATACAACATCAATTCAAATGAACTCCTGGGATTGGACAATGACAATCCGATGTTTTTCAATTTAGAGGCAACATTAAATCCACTGAACGGAATTACAGGTGTGGACTTCGATGATCCATATCGCCGGACAGGATGGTGGACAAAGACGCTGGATGGAATGAGTAGGTTCGGGCCGACTACCCATCCACTGTTTTCATTAGCGACTGCGGTTGGGCTGTACTTCCAGGGCGAAGAAGAAGCTGCTGCAAGGTGGGGCGGCAGATTAGCCCCGTTTACCGCAGTGATACCCGCGATAGATTCGTTGTCAAAGGGTGATCCAATTCAAGACTTTGATCCCTACGTAAATTTCTTTAGTGGCGGAATAGACCCATATGTACGCAGGCGTATAGGCAGGGCGTTGGCTACGATGGTATTAGAAGGCATAATTACTGAAGAACAGTCTATTGACGCTGGCAATGCGCAGGAAGGTGAACATTGGGAAGCTGCGTATGAACGTGCGGTTAATGATCGGGCTTGGGGACAAATATCCTCGTTCTCGTTAGGTGTTGGGTTCAAGGCAAGAAGTGTAGGCGACCTACAGACTGATAGAATGTACACGGACTATTTCGGGTTATGGAATATGCGACCTAATTTAAGCCCTGATGAGTTCCGCGTGCAGATGGATAATATGCGCCAAAAATATCCGTTTATGGACTCTACATTGATAAGCAGAAAAGGCGGTATAGAGAGGGACACAGCGCTTGCATATAATGTTTTAGGACGTATACCTCCAGGTGACAAAGCCGTGTTTGAACAGGTGGGACTTTCAAGGGACTTGATAAGTCAATTCTATGACGATAAAGGTGCTATTGAAACTTGGTCAGAGGGTGATAGGTTGCGGTTCATGTCTTCGATAATTGATATGGCTGCCGTGCTTGCTTTGCCAGATGATGCTACTCGTGCAGAGTGGACACAGGCACGTAGTGAAAACAGGGCAGTTCGGGATCAGATGGAACGTTTTTACGGTAAGGACATTCACGACAAGATTGATGTATTCTTTTCTTACTACAACGAACAGGGGCGTGGTAACTCCGAACTGTTCATGAAACAACATCCTGAAGTGGAAGCGGCGCTGGACTTCAAAGCACAGCAAATAGCCGGACAGCCCAGCAGTTTATTGGCTGCTTACTACGGTGGGCTTGACCAGATTGAAAAGTACTACAACGGTTTGAAATGGAATGAAGCAGAGAAACGGTTTGGTTCCGACATTTCGGATTTGAACAGTGAATTTTGGTTAACTCCGAAAGCAGACCAAAAACAATACTTAAAAGACAATCCGAATCTTGAAAAGTTCTGGGACTTCAGCGATGAAGTTGAAGAGATAATAAATAAACAGATTGTAGACCTTGCAAGCAAGTTGCGTGAAGGTTCTGGAATATTGCTGAGAGAACAGCCTGGGGATGCCGGATTGTTTGCAAATCAAATCCAGCAAGAGATTGACCCGCTTACACAGATGACACCCCCGCAATGGCAGCAAGCTATTGGGGCTGAAAACTTTAGCTTAGTATTAGAGGCTTTGAACGGTAGAAACTTAGAGTTCAACGAAGAAGACGCGCTGAAAAAGCAGGCAGAACGTTTGGAATTACCGTTTAATCGTATGATTCAGTTAATAGGTCTGTCGGTGTCTAAGTGAGACGAAAGACGTGTCCGCCACATATAGAACAAGGGTTGCGTAATTTTGGATACCCAGTTCCGCATGTGTCACACATATGCTTTGCGGGTGAAGCGCCTCTATAAACCCAAACTTTGAAAATTATGAGAGCCGCAAACATTAAAAATAGTTCCATACCCCCAATATATCAGACAATTACGAGTATTGTCAATGGAACGCTTATTCTAAATGCAATTTTCTTTGCAATTAACTGAATTTATGCTACAATAATGGAGAATTCGTGGACAAAGATAACTTAGTCCCAATAAGGTGTCCGAGTTGCAACAAACGACTGTTTGATGCGCAGGGCAAAAATATAGAAATAGTGATATTGTGTCCACGATGTAATGAGAAACATTATTTTATAGGAGTGTATTCTGGATTTCCGATATTTGCGAATGAAAAAATATTAACCCAAACAATATAACAGAGCGTCTTAGAACGCCAGATAACCTGCTAAGAAAGCCAAGAGCTTCATGCCTTGGCTTTTTGTATTTTAACAACTAAATAACAGGAGTATAAGAATGACACTAGACACAGTGGATAGCGGTCAGGATGTTCAGGAGCCGGAAGTTCCTTCGCAGGATAAGCCAGCTTCGCAGCAAACTGATGTCAGCAATGGTAATTCACTGTCCGGTACTGAGTTGGTACAGGCAGCTTTGAACGATCCCGTTGCAAAAGAAGAATTACGGAAGCAATTTCAATCCGATAAGGACAGAGGAGTTGCACAGGCTAACAAAACAGCACAAGAAGCAAACGAGAAAGTTGATAAGTTGACCGCGTACCTCGATGATGATACCCGAGCCAAGCTTGCTCAAGCAAGACGTAATATGGCTATAGATCAGATCGTAGAACAAAATTCGCAGGGAGTTGCAAGCGAAGCAGCCCCAGCGGAGACGCAGTTATCGGCAACAGTGGATTTAGACCTTGCTTTTACTAAAGCTGGCTTTGATGTAACCAAAATATCCCCAGAGGATATGGCGTTTGCAAAGCAATTCACCGATCAAGTAGCGTTGAAAAACGCCTTGATTGAACGAATGTCGGACAGTAGAGGCAACACTACCACTCCCACCGGTGCGACAGCAGTGCCGCCTAGCGGGAAAGCGCCTCAGAAAGACGTTAATGTTGAAGAAGCTGGCGATGAATTGAAGGCACTTCAGGATTCAAAGTCGAGAACTGAAAGGACACTTGCGGAACAAGAACGCGCAGATGAACTTTTACAAATCATAAATGAGGCGGATTAATAAGTAAGAGGAAGAAATGGCTATAGAAACCACTTCAACTCTGTCAAATATCACTCGATCACGTTATACGGAAGTGTTCGAGGCGCGTGTAAAACGCAGAATAGCTTACGATCAGTTAGCTATGCCTTGGGCAACCGAAAAAGCGAAATTGCAGAGATTGACAGATGCGAATTTTGTATTTATCTCCGAGATGGAACCGGCAATTACCGCCCTTCCACAAACGGCAGATGTAACCCCTGAATCCCTGGAAGATGCTGTCGCAGTGGTAACACCCACTTCGCGTTACGGCGCTATTCAGGCTTCATTGCAGTTGATGATAACTAACTATCCAGGCTACGGCGCAGAACGTGCTGACGTTGTTGCTAATAACGCTGCTGAAGGTATTGATCTTTTGGCTGTAGCTGCTGCTTTACAGGGCGGAGTAGTTTCTGCTCCAAATGTACGCGCTTCGTTGGATGCTGGTACAGCAGGTGATCGGTTGGATGAAGCAGAGATTGCAAAAGCTGAAATGCTTTTGTCTACGATGAAAACTCCTGGCTTTGGTACTATCAAGTCCAGCGGTAGTGGACGGTGGGTAGCAATAATGGCTGATGAGCCTTATTACGACCTAATCTCAAGTAGCAATGTTATTGATGTTTCGCAATACCAGGATGGAAATATTATCCTGAACCGCGAACTTGGGCGGATCGGTAAGTTCAGGATTGTTGTCCCTGATTGGCCGAAAGTCTTTGGTGGCGCTGGCGCTGATAATGGCACTAACATTGATACAACTTTGGCTGCAGCTACTTTGAAACTAGCTACAACCTTGGAAGTAGCTTCTGCCTCTGGGATTGCTATTGGTGATCGAATTACCATTGGTACTGAAGAGACTGGGAATACCTTCCAGCCTTCTAACGAACGCGTGTTTGTTACTTCCATTTCTGGAACTACAGTTGGTGTAGCTGGCGCTGGTTCAAATGGTGGGATGGATCGTGCGCATGCTAATGGCGTTGCATTTCGTAATGCTGACAGCGTGTATCCAGTTGCATACGGTGGGCCTAACAGCTTAGTGAAAATGTATGCGCCAGACGTAGGAGAGTTTGGGGACATCATCTTTAACAAACAGGGGTTACTCAACCAGTTTGAATCGGTTGGCTGGCTGTTCTTTGGACAGTACGGGCTGATTGCTGAGAATAGAATCGTTCGCGGCGAATATTCGTCTGCTGCGGATGCTTAAGGAGAACTATTATGGCTGAAGGAATAAGCACCTGGGAAGGCGGTGGATTACCGCGCGAAGGTGAATACGAACAAGTCCAGAATGACCCAACTCTGGATATGGTAACGCTTACTATCGGAGCCACCTCGACTGCTGACTTTATGGTAATGCAGAACTCGACAGGCGCAGAGTTACTTGTGGTGTCTGCTTCGGGTGCGTTATCTATGGTTAGAAGTCCGGTACTGACCCTATCGGGTACAGCGCAAGTTGCTGGTTACAGTGTTAGCGTGACTAGCACCGGAGCAATAGCTGTAGGATCACCAGAACTAAACGGCTTTTTAGTAACCGCAAGTTCTAAATCAGTACTCAATTCTGTAATTGCTTACAATACTGGCCCAGGAACTGAGGTTGGAACTGCGGAGACGTTTTTGGCAGTACATGGTTCAAAAGCACCCTCTTATTTGCTAAGTATTGGTGGCACGGCTACTGGTGTAGGAGCGGCTGCGGATAATGGATTTTTTGATTCCGCGGCACTTTTCAATGCTGCACCTGACACTGTGCTTTCTTACGGTGTATTGAAGTGTTTGATTGGATCAACCATTTGGCATATTCCGATGGTTCCCGCCACTGGAATGCCCATAACATAAACTAACTATGGATACGGGGGAGGCGCAAGCCTCCCCCTGTTCGAAAGAAGCAAGTATGAAACTCGAAGTACATGAAAGAATGGCATTGTTACCCCTGTTGCCTGGGGAAGGAACGTACTCATCTTTAAAGGCGATTAGACGTGCTAGAGAAATGATTTCTTTTACACCGGAAGAAGTTAAGTTTTACGAACTAACGACTGCTGATGGAACAACTCAGTGGAATACAGCTAAAGCGAATGAACAAATCGCCGACGTTCCGGTAGAAGAGTACATTACAAACGTAATAAGAGACAAACTTGTTGAAATAAACAGGAAAGAAAAACTTACAGAAGCACAACTTAGCATTTATGATAAGTTTGTGGTCTTGTATCAATGATCTCGCCATTGCAGAAAATTCCCTTGATGGTTGGGAACGAAAAAAATAAGGCCATTTGTCCTACCTGCGGCATGTCAGTACGAATTATTCGTCGTACTGACGGTTATACAGATCACTACGAACATCTTGCCAATACAATAGAAGCAGGTACTAGCCTTCCTGAAGAAGACAAGAAAACTACCAAGAAACTTAAGAAGCTGCGCAAAGGAAAGAAGACTGTTGCTTTGGTAGGAATGGCTCCCACTTCTTGCAGCCTTGCACCTTACAATGATGAGGATTGCGAAATATGGATGTTGAACGAAGCACATGCTTTCCCTTGGGCAAAACGTGCGACTAGATGGTTTCAAATACATGAAACTAAGTCTTGGAAACGCTATATTGCAAAACGAGACATACTGGGACATGCTGATTGGCTTCACAAAAACCCGTTAGACATTCCTATTTATATGCAGTATCCCAGAGAAGATGTTCCGAAGTCCGTTGGCTATCCGCTTCACGAAGTTGTTGAAATGGCGTTTCCGTTGTTTCGCAGAGGTGATGCAAAAATCAAATACTTTACAAGTACACTGGCTTACATGATGGGTGTTGCTGTACTGGACGGCTTTGAACGCATAGAAATTTATGGATTTGAACTAGCAGATGATATTGAGTACATAAAACAAAAAGCATGTGCTGAGTGGTGGATCGGGTTTGCGATGGGCAAAGACATTGAAATATACACCCCGCCGAATAATCAAATCATGTTTTCAACTCTTTACGGCGGTGACGAACAAGGGGCGGGATGGAACAACGGATGAGTAACGAACCTGAATTTTATAATAAGATTTATATGGAAAAACCAGATAAATGGAGTGATATTAGGCGCGATACATTTGCTTACGAAGCGCTTCAGGATTACGCAATACAACCATTGAATATGCTGGATTTTGGTTGTGGAAACGGGCATACATTAGGCTTCTTTAAGTCACATTATCCTGACGGTGAATATGCCGGTGTAGATATATCTGAAATAGCACTAAAGTTAGCTAAATGGAATATTGCAGGTGGTGATTTTTACGCTTCATTGCCAGAGGGAAGGTTCAATCTTATCACTCTTATGGGGGTTGCAGAACATCTTTTAAATCCTGTTAAAGAGCTAAGCATAATTGGAGAACAGTTATCTGAAGATGGGTTGATGTATATCGAAGTTCCCAACTGCTTGAACGGTGCAGGCAACGAAGGGTTTCGTACAACCAACGGCGGTGCTGGACAACAAGAATGGCATTGGAAACGTAGTACTTGGGAGAAGGTTATAAAATCAGCAGGATTTGATATTGTAGAAGAACATGAAGGAACATACCCAGAGTGGGAATTTATCTGGATACTAAAAAGGAGTTAATAATGGCTGAAGAAAACTTAGGCGATAACCTTAATTTACTTACAAGCATTTTGTTTGAAATTGGGGTTGCGCAAAGTTCCATAAACAAGAAAGTTCTTGATTTAACAAAAGCATCACCGGTAGAAGGAGGATATGAAATCCCGCTTGAAGCAAAAAGGTTTACGCCAACCTTAGACCTTCTTTATAGTGCATCCGAAGAAATGGAAACGTTGATAGAACAAGAAATTAAAATATTAGAAGGAGTTTAGACATGCCAACTAAGAAAGAACTAGAAGCTGAAATAGCAGAACTGAAATTGCAAGCAAGTCAAGAAACGCAATATAAAGAGGCTGTTGAAGAACCTGCACAATCAGACGCAGAAATGCTTGGGCTGCGCGATAACATTGATGCAATGGAAGAAGATTTCCTAGAACGCAAAGCAGAGATGGAAGCTAAATTGCCGCGTTGTGGGCATGTGAATACACAGTCTTACGACGTTGACAACAAGCTTGATAATATTACTTGTGAATTAGCCGAAAGACATGAAGGCAACCATTCTGCACCGCACGAGGAGCTTGACCCGCTAAACCCCGAGGGAACCACAGCGGTTGAACGAGAGTGGTCGGATGCAGTAGATCGCCCGCCCTATGTTCCACCCACGGCAAAAGAAATTGAAGAAGGCACAGTAGTTCCTGGTTGGGTAGCAGAAAGAGAACCAGCTCCTTCGCAATACGTAAGGAAATAAATGGCAAAACCACCGAATTATCAGGAAGACCACGTTCATAAAAGCGGGGACTGGGGTACGTTCATCCTGGCTGTTCGTAAAGATTCGCCCGCTGCATTAGCGGGGGCTGATGGTGACTATAGCCCGTTTATTACTGACGATGAAAACAGGTTGTATGTAGCTGATCTACACGGAAGAATAAGTACCAATAATTCTTCAACAGCGATATTAGCTGGCGATGCGGTATTTACGGGTACAGCAGACGACGTTTCTAACTACGCCTCCGTTTCAATACTATATAAATCGGATGTAGCCGCTGCCGCTAGTGGTTTGTCAATACAGTTTTCACAAGACAATGTAAACTGGGAC
>SDBT01018276.1_pt1 | contig 11025 bp, 14 predicted proteins | sample 2277101 | NCBI WGS metagenome assembly SDBT01 (sample SAMN10404973, study PRJNA504765) | marine sediment metagenome | isolation source: marine sediment core GS10_PC15, 103 cmbsf | place: Arctic Ocean: Southern Knipovich Ridge | collected 2010 | reverse complement strand
ATTGGTCAATGCAGCACCAGGCGACAACAATGTCAGGGACAACCTCAGGGCGATCATCCAGGAGCGTCAAGCTCCTGGTGTCAAGACCGTCACTACTCGTCGTGCTATGGGTTGGGCGCTGACCGTAGACCCTGACGTTGGCAACTCAGAGTACGAGACCCTGATGTGCATGCACTGCCAGTACCACTGGGAAGTTCAACCTGGTTCAGGTATGCGTAGGGGCTGGTGCATGAACTGCGGTGGGCCGACTTGTGGGAAGAAGCCATGCGAGACTAACTGCAAGCACTTCGAGAAGGTTGTCGAGGAGATAGAGGCAGAGGCGCGTATGGCCGCAAATCTGAAGGTTCTCACTAAGTAGCCTTAGTCTCACGCCAATCTGACCTTTTAAGCTCGTAACCTTCATAGGTTATGGGCTTTTTACTTAGATGATTCGCAACTATAATCGCACGCAGTACAAGGCATTAACTCAGCCTGTCCAGGCTGATCTAACTCCATTACCTCTGCCACCTATCGATTGGCTAATCCAGGATCCTGATCCTCTACCTAAGCTTATACGTCATCAGGTAGTTGGTAGTACCTTCATAGAGGTCGTTGTACCTCCACCTACGTTAGCTCCTATAGATTGGTTGATCCAAGACCCAGATCCGCTTCCTAAGCGATTTCGTTTTCAAGTTGTTGGCGAGACCCTTGCTGTTATTCCTTTGGTACTTACAACAGAGATTGCAGTGTATGATGCTGGTGGCGGTTCTCTTATTTATCCACGCAAGCCGTTTATCTATGAACCTCTTACATTTGTTCCTCCACTCGTTGCTGTTGGTCTTCCGCCAATTGATTGGCTGGTTCAGTGTCCAGATATTATCCGTAGGCGTGCGCGTGCGCTTGCTACAGGCGAGACTCGTACTGAGGTTGGACTGCTAGCTATTGACTGGCTGGTGCAACCACTAGACCCACTTCCTAGACGAGTCATGATGCAGGCGGTAGGGGAAACTCGTACTGAGGTTCCGATCATCCCGCTTCTCGATATGGGGTGGTTCATTCAAGACCCCGACCCACTTCCTAAGAGAGTTAGGTATACCCAGACTGGCGAGACCCGCACGGAAGTACCCATTATTCCATTGCTGGATATGGGATGGCTAATTCAGGATCCCGACCCCTTACCCAAGCATGTCAGGTTCCAGGCGGTTGGTGAGACTCGTGTAGAGATTCGTAAGCCAGTCTTGAATGACATCGATTGGCTCTATCAGCCGCTTGATCCTGTTCGTCCTCCTGTACGGCTTGTAGAGGCCACAGGAAATACATTCATTGAGGACTTCGTAGCCCCTGTTGTATTAGATCCAATTGACTGGTTAGTCCAAGCACCTGACCCCCTTCCTAAGAAGGTTAACTTCCAGGCTACGAGCGCTCCTCACATTGAGACCTTCAAGAAGCCTACGCTAGCTCCATTCTGGAATGCTGGCACTACTGTCATCTATCCGTCGAAGGTTGTTCAGTACAAAGCTCTCACAGAGCCGCTGGCTCCTCTGGGTGTAGCTCCTGCCTTTGATCCAATCGACTGGCTTGTTCAGGATCCAGATCCACTACCGAGACGTGTCCGGTTTTCCCAAACAGGCAACACGCTTGTAGAAGACTTTGTTGCAGCACCAGCGCTACTTGACATGGGCTGGCTGGTTCAACAGCCACAACCACTACTGCGTCTGCTTCAAACGCCATATCCGAGCCTGACATTCGTTGATGACTTCGCTCCTGCTGCGCCTCTGTTGGACATGGGTTGGCTCATTCAAGATCCAGACCCGTTGCCCAAGCGTGTGCGGTTTGACCAGACAGGTAGTACGTTCGTTGAAAACTTCATGCCATCCATCGATTGGTTGGTACAGTCTCCAGATCCTCTCCCCAAGCGTGTTCGTTTCTCGCAGACAGGCAATACGTTCGTTGAGAACTTCGTTGCCGCTGCACCGTTGCTCGACATGGGATGGCTCATCCAGCAGCCAGACCCGCTACCTAAACCTGTTCGTTTCCAGGTCGTAGGTGAAACACGAACAGAGGTTGACCTTCTTCCAGTCGCACCGTTAGATCCCATCGACTGGTTAATTCAACAGCATAATCCAGGAATAGAAGCGCCGAGAGTCGTACCTCAGTCTGAGTTCCTAGTAGAGGACTTTGTAGCACCGGCAGCGTTACCTCCAATCGACTGGCTCGTACAACCGCTTGATCCTATCCGCCCAGAGACGCGCATCGTTCCTCAAGCGTTATTCCTGGTCGAGGACTTTGTAGCTGCTCCTGTTGCCCTGCCGCCCATAGACTGGTTGGTACAGGATCCAGATCCGATCTCGAAGCCGCTGAGGATTGTTCAGGCTGGTGAGTTCCGTACTGACGTTGGACTCCCTGCCATTGACTGGCTCGTCCAGGCACTTGATCCCATTCGTAAGAGGCCACAGGCTCCATTCCAGAACTTCCAGATTGAGCCTCCTCCGCTACCATTGCCAGCGTTTGATTGGTTCACACAGCAACTCGATCCCCTGCGGCGCAAGTCAAGAGCAGTTGGGGAGTCTCAGCATCTCGTACTGATTGATCCTGTACCTCTGCTTCCTCCATTGGACTGGTTCATTCAGTATCCAGATCCGGTGAGACCAAAGGTGAGAATCACAGAGCAGATGTTTACCGACCCTGCTAGTCTATTACCCATTGTGACCTTCCGGCCCTTTAATAGATTGACACTTGTTGGCAGCGAAGACACCATAAAGGCGACTGGACATACTGATCCTACGAGGACTTTTGTGGGAGAGTTTGATGTATAGTTGGGTAGGAGGAATCGATGTCCAAGGAAAATAATATTCAGTTCTTTGTCGGTGAGTCTATCGAGATCACATTCACCATAGTTGTCGGTTCTAATATCAAGACAGCGACAGCTAAGCTCGTTGCAGACACATCACTTGACGTAGATCCTATTAGAGAAGTGTTGGTGTCTGGGGATCTAATTCTCTTTGATGGTGGTGCTGTAGCTACAGTAGATGCTGCTGGCGCTGCTATCGGTGCCATCTCTATTCCGATCTCGGCTATGACGGGCAATGTTCAGCGCAGAGAGTCCGGCCAGAAGGTACAAAACATTTCTACATGGTCGAACCTAGCTGCTCGTTTCAGGCATCAGGCAGACGATACTGGTACGCCTATTGTTGAGAAGCTACAGGGTAGTGGAGATATTGTATTCGTTAATTCAGGTGCAGATGGCCAGGTTAAATTCACTCTTACTAATGCTGATACAAAGTTGTTCACTACGGCTACTCTTCATGTCTGGGATGTATGGCGTGAAGATGCCGGTGCTGAATCTACTCTTATCTATGGAGCCGTAAATGTTCTTGAAGCGCCGTCACATGCCCCCACGTAATATCATCTCTTTTGAGAGAGATCAACGGAGATTGATGACTAGTCCTAACAATTATGGCTTGACTTTCCTGCTAGCTTCCTTCAGAATAATTCCTAGGAGCCTTGACTTATGAACAAACGACAGGGTACAAAGGGTAAAGATGAAGACCTTGAAGAAATGTTTCGACTCCGACCCGCAGAGGTCACACTCACAGGCGCACCGGCTGTAAGGGAGGAATTCCTCATGACAAAGAGCAAAGTTCAACTCAACAACCTGGAACTTCATGGCCTAGCATCGAAGCTCGGCGTGGATGGCATTGAGGCAATCCCTGAAGCCGAAGTCTCCAAAGCCATTGCTCTCAAGTCTGAGGAGCTAAAGGCTGAGGACGATGACAAAGAGGACGAAGACGACAAGGACAAGGACAAGGATGGGAAGGGCAAGGTTCCCCCGCAGTTCATGAAACGCGAAGACGAAGATGACGAGGACAAGAAGAAGGGTGTTCATGACGATGACGATGAGGACGATGATGACCTCGACCTTGGCAAGTCCGCCGTCATGCGTGCTCTTGCGCCGACGATCTTAGCTTCAAAGGCTGACCTTCCGGCTAGCGTGGTAAAATCATTGGAGAAGATTGTGGCTGAAGATGAGAAGTCCGACAGTGACGACACTGATGCGGCCAAGGCTGTAGCCGAGGTCATGAAGTCTGAGATGCCTGGCATCGTGAAGGCTATCTCTGAACCGTATGAGAAGCGCCTGGCTGGCCTCGAAGCAGAGCGTGACTCTGCTCAGATGCACGAGATTGCTAAGTCGATCCCAGGTGACACTGGCAAGATGACCAAGCGCCTGGTGATCCTGAAGAAGTCTATGCCCAAGGTTGACTTTGATGAATTCGTCCAAGAGCAGGTTAGTCTCCAAAAGAACATTGACGAGAGCGAAGCCATGAGTACCTTGCAGGGGCGAGGAACCAATGCTTCTGAGCCTGAGCAGACTGTTCGACGCAAGGCTGAGGCCATCGTCTCCAAGTCCGGCAAGACTGGAGATAAGGTTGAGCTAGCCAAGGCCATCGAGACCGTCATGGAGCAGGAGCCAGCGTTGGCTCGTGCGTACAACAACGACATGCAGGCACGAGCAGGCAAGGGTAACCACGAGAACAGCTAGCCGCAACCTATAAGCGAGAGAGGTATAGGAGGAGAAAACCATGGCTACCAGCCAAACAGTACGAACCATAGTTTTGGACGCAGGGGAGGATCTTCGCACCAAGCAGTTCAACATCGTGAAGTTGAATGCCACATCAGGGATTATCCTGGTTGCCGCTATCACAGATGACCCTATTGGCATCCTCTTGAATAAGCCAAACACCGGAGAGAGAGCAATTGTCGGTTTGCTCGATGGCTCAATTCAGAAGGTGCTAGCTGGTGCAGCCATCGTCGCTGGAGCGCCGGTTGCGATAGATGCCACCTTGGGTCTGGCTGGTGCTGCTGCTGCCGCAGGCAATACGAATATCGGTATTGCTGTGACGACTGGCGTTGACGGCAGTATGATGGAAGTCCTGACAGGTCAGTGGAAAACTGAGGCTTAATAGCGAACACGTAGAAGTATAGGGAGGCCAAATTATGCCTAGCCAACCAGGAGTAGGGGATGTCCACGTTGATGGTCTGATGACCAACATCTCCGTTGCCTTCACGAACGAGGAATACATTGCAGAGCAAGTCTTCCCTATCGTGATGGTGGACAAGCAATCGGACATCATCCCGCAGTATCCTAAGGGTGACTTTCTCCGTGAGGTCATGAAGCCGTGGGTTCCTGGTACGACAGGTGCGCGTTCTGGCTACGCTGTGGATACGTCTCTGACATACTTCTGCCAGGGATGGAAACTCGGCAAGCTGCTTCCTGATGACGTGGTGAAGAACGCTGATTTGCCCTTCAACATGTTCAAGGATGCGGCACGGTGGCTTGAGGAACAGTCTCTCTTGCGATGGGAGATCGAGTTCGCCTCTGAGTTCATGTCTAATGCTCTCCAGGGTGGTAACTGGAATCAGAAGGTTGCGGCCACAGACTTCACCGCCTGGGACAACTACGGTGGCTCTGACCCGATCAATGATCTTCGTGTCTTCGCAGACTTCTCACGAACGCTGACCGGCAAGATCTCCAACAAGGCTGTCATGGGTAAGCTGACCTGGGACAAGCTGGTTGACCACCCGCTTATCGTTGACCGCCTGAAGTACACCTCCAAAGAGTCCATCACTAAGGAGATGTTGGCGAAGTTGGTTGGCCTTGAGACGATCCTTATCGGCTCAGCCGTCCAGAACACCGCTGAAGAGGGTGCCGCCGATAACATCGTTGAGGTCTACCCGAAGAACGTCCTCCTGGCAGCTATCCCTGCTAGCCCTGGTCTTCTGACCGCTGCTGGTGGATACACCTTTGTGTGGAGGCCTATCACCGGCACGCCACGCTTCAACCGCCGCCTGGAGCTTCCTGAGATTGAGGCGACTTTGCTTGAGGTAAAGTCCTACTTCCAGATGAAGCAGATCGACGGTGAATTCGGCACACTTCTCACAAACGTTATCTCCTAAGTGGAGATGTAGCAGCACCCTTGTAGGAGGGCATGAGGAATTATGAAAACAGGATACTTCTCGACACGTCAGATGGTCTACGGTCGGCCAGGTGCAGACGCACAAAACCTAGAGCGTGGTGAGATCTTTCAGCTAGCTCACACCCCCAACGATCCGGCATTGATCAATGGTGGGTACATCATTGACATCGCAGCGTCTCACATGGAGATTGAAAAGCACGCATGCACTCGCTGCAACAAGGAGTTCGCTGACTCGTCCTACAAGTTTGGACACGACTCCGGTGACAATCCATGCGGCAAGGCAGCGCGTGGAGAACCAGCAGACATTGACGCTCTGGCTAAAGAGGCTACCTTAGTAGGCTCTATGCCTGGAGAAAAGACGGACTAGGAGGCTTAGGTCATGGCTCAAGGTGGAGGTTCCGCACAAGTAGACGCTCGTGGTGGCCTGATTGTCAAATCTGAGTTGGCATCTGTTGCCAAGCAGAAGTCCGTTGTCTTGAAAGAGGCAGGGACGATCACCGTAGACATGGACGACATTGCCACCCAGGTTTCTGGCTCAAAGGCCGTAACACTCCTAGGGGCCAAGGTGGGAGATCTCATCTTTATAAACCCTCCTGACGCAATCCTTGCATTGGCTGGCTTGGCATATGCTGGTGCTGCCATCACAGATGATGACGAGCTTACGATAACGCTAGCCAATGGTGGCGCTGCCGCTCGTAACCTGGGTGCCACGGAGTTCCAGTACCTTTTGTTCTCGGCCACAGCATAAGGGGTCTAGGATATGGCCACGGCCATTGAGAAGGCTCTAGGTGATGTCAGAAGCCAGACTGAGCTTCTAATCAAGCACATGGTTCAATCTAGTGGCGGCAGTTTCAGTCCGACTACCTTTCCTTCATCTAGGGATGTAGATATAGCCATCGAGGCTACTGCTGCTGAGATCCTCGGCTGGTTTGCCTCTCGTGGCTACGACACAGCACACGCGACCACTTGGTCTGACCTCGCTAAGCAGTATGTAGCGTGGTACAACGCCCTAGGAGCCGCGTACAGGCTTGAGAACGCTCATACGGGCGCTGTGTTCACTGCACAGGCCAAGTCACGCGCTGACGGCTACTGGAGACAGTATCAGAAGCTCCAAGAAGACTTGGACAATGACATGTCGTTCGTGGAGATCGGCATCCCACGTCTTACTTCCAAGACACTTCAAGGCAGCGTGACCGGAACTAGTCTTCAAGAGAAGCGGGACTCTCGTGCCGACACCGATAGACAGCAACCATTCTTTGAGCGTGACCAGTTCGAAGATCCTACCACTCCTGCTAAGCGGCCAGTAGATTCGACGCTAACGTAATGGGTATCGAGACAGTCTTCAAGCATTTCAAAGAGACCCTTGAACAAGAGGGTTTCGAGGATCGTGTCTTCGAGTACGACTTCAACAAGCTCAATGATCCATCGTTGTCTAGCCTAGTTATCCTTGAGTTCGGCAGAATGAGCAATGATGAGATTGATACCTACGGGCCTACGTTTGCTAGGACATGGAGCATCATTTCTCAGATCTATCATGGAACTCAGGATAAGACCGGCGCAGATGTCCATGGTGCGCTCATGATTGATCTTGACAAATTCATCAATGCGATGGAGAAGCAATTCCATCTTGGCACCGGCAAAGCGTCTGACATCAGGAAGGTCAAAGTCAGGAGTATAGAGAAGCCGAAGATGGTCGAGACCGAAGAAGGTATACAGAATTGGCTAATGACAGTGATCGCCACTGACGTTGAGGAAACAGATACTCCGGTAGGTGGTGAGTAACATGAGCATAATGTCCTTCACTATCACTATCAAGGACGACTCCAGGGTGCAGGACGTTCTAGCAGCATTACCGGCTAGAGCAGCCGAGTCTATTGACCAAGCTCTTAGCATTATGGGGTCACGGATGTTGCAGGAACTTCAAGATGCAACACCTAAAGGGGAGACTGGAAATCTTGCGGCTGGATGGACGGTGTTCCCCGTAGATCAAGGTCTTCACTTTATCAATGAGGTTGAGTATGCCACCTGGGTTGAAGAAGGCACAGGTATCTTTGGCCCAACAGGTCAGATCATCACACCGAAGAATGCAAAGAAGCTGCGCTTCGTAGCTCGTGATGGCACGTTGATCTTCACTAAATCCATCAAGGGGATGCAAGAGCGGCCTTTCATCGATGCAGCATGGGACGAAGACGAGATGGCCGATGAGATTGCCGACCTTGTTGTTCAGGGACTCTTTGGAGACATTCAGGGCTAGGAGAGGTATACTAAGGCCATGACTATTCAAATTGGCAGACATGCACGGATGTACTTAGACGACCTAGATGTCTATCTTCGTTCATTTGAGATGGAGCAGAGCATTGAATCTGTCACTGCTGACGTAACGAAGTATGGTGATGATTGGGAGATAGCTGAGGTTGTCCAGGGCAAGGGCAACATTATCATTAACTCATACCTTGATGATGTGTTTGCACAAGGCCCACCGGATGTAATTGTTCAGAACTCTCTAGACCTACTTCTCTGGAAGATGCTCATCGATACCACAGATCCAGATGATCCATTCATCTTTCAGACTCCTGCTACTCTGACGTTCATTCCGTTCGATACTCCAGTAATAGGATCTATTGGTGCTCTGTTCATGCAGGGCTTTGGTCAGTTTGCCATTGCCCCTGCGGTAAAGGGTCTGGTTCCTATTCGATCACAGTTTGTAGGAGCAGGGCCACTTAACCGTGGTGTAATCATTGACATTGGCACTCAGACGATTAGCAGTGCTGCTGCCTATGATAGTTCTCCTGGTGTTGAATTTGTTCTTGGCCCAACTAAGTTTGTCAGAGCTAGTTTGCATGTCTTTGCTATGACATCTACTGCAACGCCCACGCTGACATTCACCCTTGAGTCAGATGACAATGCTGGATTTACATCTGAGATAACCCGCGTAACTTTCGATCCGGTTACCAGGTCTGCTGGTCAATATAAGGAAGTAGCGTTAGTGAACGGTGATGAATTTTACCGTCTTCATGTCGTATCAGACGATCCAGTAAATACTACCTTCAGTTACATCGTAGTTGCCCACCTTATCTAGGAAATGGTATAAGGACTAAGGAGGATTACCTATGGCTAACGTAATTGGTAAGAACGCAGCTTTCTATCTGTCGAATGAGCCGACAGGTGCAGCGGTTCCCACGGGTGCAGATGATGCTGCTTACCAGGCTGCGGCAGCGAACAACATCCAGGTTGAAACCTTCTCCAACGAGATCACGCTGAACATTGAATCCAATACAGATGAGGTTACGGCCTATCTTGATAACTGGGAGAAACATGAGGTTATCACAGGTCGCTGGTCTGCCGACATCACAGCGTACTTCGACACAGCAGCCATTGCCATCGAGGCGCTGTTCGTTGAGCAGTTCTTCGAGGTAATTGAAGCTGCGCCTACAATTCACACCGGCAAGCAGCGCTTTGGCTTCTTCCCCAACGGGATTGCAGCCGCTCCTGATGCCAGTCCCACACAGCCGAAGTACATCGGGGCTGTTGTCATCGCTCAGGCAACCATCGACCCTGTACGAACCGGCGTAGCGCGTCTCAGGGCGCGTCTCATGGGTAGCAGCAACCTGTTCCGCGACATCACCGCTATCTAGCCAGAAGTCTTGTAGGAGGCTTAGATGGAAATTGAATTCGAGGACTACACATACGAGCTTTCGGAGGAGATCACAGGCAAGGACTACCTCGACTTGCAGCAAACACTTGCTAAAGCAAACAAGGACATTGGGCCTGAGGTAACAGAAGTCCTCAGGCTCTTTGCTCTTGAGGTGGAGAAGGCAAAGCAGGAAGGTATAGACGAAGAAAGTGAAGACTTTCCCGACATAAAGGATGTCGATATGCCTACTCCTAACATGGCGCAGTACGGCCTTGAGAACATCGTTGCGAGGTTGAAGTCATGGAGCAGGGACGGAGCCATCACCAGAGAATCCATTCTGGCGTTGCCGAGTGCTCACTATCAGGTGCTCCATTGGGAAGGGTTGCGGCTCGATGGCCAGGAGCAATCAAGAGCGACCAATTTTTTAGTCAAACATTTGCCCACCTTCAAACAGGAGGAGTTAGCTTCGGCTTTGGAGAACTTCTCGGACTCTCCTCAGGATGGCTTAGAGCAGCCAACCACATAGCAGACCAGCGTTCTATGGCAGCTACCAGAGATGCCCTGGCCAGCAAAGAGGCTCAGGGCAATGCTGCTGGTATTCATGATGGTATTCCAGACGATGCCTTTAAGCCTGTAGGCAAGTGGAACAACCCTAACGAAGGTAACTATGGCCGATAGACAAATAGACATCCTCCTTCAGCTTCAGGCAAACATCGAAGCAGCCAATGAGGTTCGTTCTACCCTTTCGGCTCTTACTGCTCATGCAGCGGCTGCTAACAAGCAACTAGATCTTACGTTTGATCAGTCTGCCACCACAAAGACGAAGGCACTAAGAACGGCAATTGCGGAAGCGGGGGTGAGCCTTCAACAGTTTGCTCAAAAGGGTGCTCAGGCTCAGGGTGTCAGCACAGCATTGGCCTCAGAGATGGATGCCCTTGGCAAGAGGATGGAAGGGGTCGGCCAAAAATCACGCCTAACATCTGGAGAATATGACAACCTAATAAAGAAATCCCAGGAACTTAATGCTAAATGGTCAGAACAACAAAATGCTTCTCGTGCAATCACAGCACAGCTAGATGAAATAGGAAACTCAGCGCAGAAGGCTGGAAAGATGCTGGAGCAGGCGTTTACGCCACGCCTTATCCAGAGTCAGAAGCAACTACAGACTCAGTTTTTCCAGAGTGCTAGGGCGCTCCAAAACTGGCTAGCTCAAGGCGCTGGTATCACTAAGCTGTCTCCAGCGATGGAGAAATCAGCGGAAGCCCTAGCCGCTCAGATGGTCAAGCTGTCTACGGCTACGAATGTCGAAGTTAAGGAACTACAGCAACTTGCCGTACAGATGGCGGCTATCGTGCCTGCGTCACAAGCGGCTGCTGCGGTCTTTCAACAGGGTGCCGCAGGATTAAACGCACAGGTTCCTGGCCTTGAGAAGGTCAA
>SDBT01018275.1_pt1 | contig 11025 bp, 18 predicted proteins | sample 2277101 | NCBI WGS metagenome assembly SDBT01 (sample SAMN10404973, study PRJNA504765) | marine sediment metagenome | isolation source: marine sediment core GS10_PC15, 103 cmbsf | place: Arctic Ocean: Southern Knipovich Ridge | collected 2010 | reverse complement strand
GTATTAGCGGCCTGAACCTGAGTTTGGGCTGCACCATCTATCCACCAATCTACCGTAACATTAGACCCGTCCACCTGTACCTTAAAATCAATGGTATAAAGAGTATTATTAGAAACACTAAAGTCAGGAGTTGCATACTCCTCTGTATCGGCAGTAGCCTTTCCTCTAAGATCACCATCTTGTATATCTAAACGAGCAATTTCAAGTCCAGCCGTATCATAAATTGTAAAAACCCATCCATCTGCCGCCGTATTACTAATGAGATTTGGGGTGCTCCATCTAAAATGTACCCACATAATCCCAGAAACAGCCTCACCTACATCATAGGGACGTATATAAACTCTTGATCTATCTTCTTGCCCAAGATATATACTTAATCCCTGTGGAGAATAATCAGGGTCTCTAGCAGCAGTACCCGTATCATTAACCATCGGCCCACTAAAATCCAATACAGTGTTACCGACGAATAAAATTGGCATATCACGCTCCTACAGATAGTAGTACGTCAGCACATCGGCGGCATCGAAGGAGGCAACTGTAACTATCGTAGGAGAGGGGATAACAATTGATTCTCCCTGAAGCAGGGGTAGAGAACCGGAACCATCCGTTACACTAGCGACGGGTGACGCAACTGAGGGCACCTCAGAATCGCCTGTAGCTATTGACCTATCCCCAATCTGCACTCTCCAAGCTCCTATCTCACTCCTGAGATACAGCAATCTAGCTCCTGCGGGTGCTGTAAGCAAAAGCTCAGCCTGAACACCAAAAGCATGATTAATCCCATTAGATAAGGCTATTTCGCCTATATCTTTGGTTTCAAGAATTTGTTGGCTTTCAAGACCCGCCATGGCAATCCCCTTTTCTAGTCACAACTCTTTTATGAGATTTATTAGCAAAAGTCTATCTGATATCAGGCCCTTCTGGCGCGTGGTCGCATTGCCTTTGGCCTTCTGATACGTCCGCCCTGCGGCCCACCGTCCATCGTCTGGCCGCCTTGGGTCATGTATCCCATATCTGCGGTTGCCCCGCGATTGGTAGAGATAGCAAAAGTCACTCCACAGATAGCGTCCGCTATGTCTTTTGATCCTTTCGGGGGGTGATCAACTATGCCCTTGTCCGCATGGTGCTCAAGATTGGCAAGCTCAACGCGGGCAATCTCATTGTCAACCATAATGATTCTATCATCATAAAGAGCCCTCCGAAGATACTCATAAGGCTCTGTGGTGCTATCCATTGATATAACACGGCTTTTTATGCCTGATCTGACAAGAGTTGTCTGAGATTCCCACGATTGGAAGCCATCAAAAGTAATTTCCTCAAAACTCATCCCATAATGTGCAACCAGTTGCAAAAGCCACCTGCGAATCACCCCCGGCTCAATAGGATATTCAATGGAGGGCTGGATAGAGAGAGCACATTCTATAGCAAAAACCGGAAGGCTTTCTACCAAGCCACTCTCAGGATCAGTGGAGTTAGCAAAACCAAGTGGTCTTCCTATGGCTATCCCACAGCGATCCCGAATTTTTGATAAATCTATATGCGCCCATCTTGGGTAATTTCTATCTGAGCCTTGAGGAAGATTCTCCTCTATCCACTGCGGCATACCGTGCTCCGACAGGATGCACTCAGGCCGGTCAATCCACTGTTTAAGCCCTCTGGCGGCCCCCGCAACGATAGCATCAACAATCTTGTGTCTCTGGGAGATAAAGGCACTGATCGTATCCGTGGCTACTCCTATAACGTCCCTAAGAGCACCCTCTGGGTCTCTGCGAAAGTCTCCAAGGTAGGCAACAGGGACGTGCTCTACCCTTCCATTCTCAGGATAGTCCAGCCCCGGCACCTCATTTTTCTTCAAAATACGTGTGGGGTATCTGTCTGTTCCAACAAGAATAGGGAACCTTACAAGATTTTTGTCATTCACAAATTTCGGCTGCATCTCGTACTGTATCTTTCTGAAGATATAGATGTTCTTCTCACCGTACTCTAACACCTCCTGCATTCTGCGATCTATAAAATCGTCTTTGTATCTGGTAGACGAAAGAGTGCACAAGCAGCCCAGAGATATCCCCTTGGTTTCAAAACGTGATTTTCTACGGCGAGTGATATTCATGTAGGCATCTTCAGCCTGATCAAACCGCCCGCCTTTGCCCCGTGGTCCGGGTACTCGCTTTGAGTTCTCCACCACAGACATGAAGTTAGCTTCGTCCATCATCCCGCCAGCTATTGCCTGACCAACCATGGACTCAACATTGGCAAGGGAAGGCACAAGGGTAATATTTCCCTCTATGTCCAAAGTGGATTCTTTGTATCTGTCCCATTTCACATACTTCTTAAAGTAGGGCATTGAGGTAAGCATCTGTTTCAATGGCTTAAATATGACCCGAACAGTCACAGTTGACGAAACTGACTGGTACATGAAGACAATTGGCGTAGATGGGGCCATATCATAGAGCCTCTGGGGCTCAGTAAGGCAAGTTAACTGATAAATCTGGTAAGCATTGGTAATATGACTGAGAGAAGTCTTCCCCGTACCGGCAGCACCGCCCAAAATAGCTTCATGTATGGCGGGTTGACCTAACCATACGTCAGGATTTGCTTCGCATATACCATCTCTCAAAGTGTCCCAAACATCTATCTGATCGGCAAAAAACTCCTTACTATCTATAAATTCGGTGATATCCACCGGAATCCGGTTTAAAAGCTGTAAAGCCTTCAAATACTCAAAATTATCGTTGTCTACGGCCTCTTTTAGGGCATTTTCGACTATTAAAGCGTGTCTTTTCTCTTTATTTGACCAAGCAGCCTTAATAAGGCGCTCCATTTGCTTGAAAACATCAGGGGTTATATCCCCTTTTTCTATGATCATAGCAATATATTTTCCTCATCGTCATCATTTTCTCCGCCTTGCCTGTCGATAATGTACTCATCTACCTTGGACGGGCCAGAAATTGCTGCCCTAACCATGTTAACAAGGTCATGACCACTGCCACTCTGGCGGTTGCTATCGTCATTTGACCCCTCATAAGGCTTAATTTGAGGTATATTCCATAGTGCAGCCATACGATGAGAGTCCATATTGGCCTGCATGGCTGTACGCATGGCCTCACGCCTATCCTGATTAGACGGAGACTTGGCTACCATCTCCATACAGGTCTGTATGATCTCCGCATAAAGAGCAAACCCCCTACCTAGAAACAGGTTGGTATCAAATCTTGAAACTTCCTGCCTGAGTCTCTCTTTAAGTATCTTCCTATCGCGCTTAACAGTATTAGTACAGACACCTATTGTAGCTGCTATCACATCTATAGACATGCCACGCAATATCATCCTATTCAAGATTCTAAGCCTGTACTCTTTCTTAAGATGAGGAGAGTGCCTAGTAACCCTATCCAACTGCTCACGTTCAGTTTCATCCTCAGGGGGTAAGTCTGGAATTATTTCCCCACCATCCTCATTTATAACCTTATTAAATAATTTATCTGACTCACCATTGAGATTCTTCTGCCTGATCTCAAGCTTCCTTGTCTCTTCATAGGTGTTGGTGCCATCAGCAGGAAAAGCAGCACTCATATCCACGGGCCTACCCTCAGCCATAGCAGAGGATATTTCATGCTCAATAGGATCATGAACCTTATCGTCAACAAGAGGTACTTTTTGCTTACTGTCCCACTTCTCCTTATTGAGGATATGAAGTGGTCTCTTGGGCCTAGCAGCCCGTTTTCTCTTAACCTGTACGTCCATAGGATACTCCCATGGCCGCCTATATATGCTGGAAAAAAATTATAGTCTAGCCAAAAAGGCTCATTTTTCTATGGAATTTTTAATACGCTCTGCTGAAAACGCAGATTTACAGCTACAAAGATACATATAGTGCCCTGATAGATTTTTACCCACATACCATCTGTTCTTGGATTCTTGGATAGCTATGGCTGTATCAGAGCACGTCTTGCCCCCTATACGATTTAATATGTATATAGCATCATCAAAATTAGAAGCCTGACATATAACATTGAAATAGGCATCACCTATACATTCCTCGACAACCCAGAAAATATACTGGCTTTTCTCAAAAATAGTTGTACGTTTTGTTGATTTTGCCATGTCACCTCCTGATTGGATTTATGAGATACCAGAGAAGGTATCCATGCTATGATATTCTTTGAGCCTGCCCTTGGCAAAGCTAGGAATTTCGATCTCAAACTGATCCGCTTCCCCTATTGAGAAGACGTATGCAGGCACCCCTGTCCACCCAAGAACTGCGGCCTTTAGATATCTGTGCGCCCCATCGACCAGAGTATGTGAATCATCTGGAAACCTGACATACACAACAGGACTCTTCATAATAGCTTCAGGGGTAATTCTATCGTATCTGTGCTGCTCTATGCCGTAACTTTTAGCCACCCACCTTGCAAAATCAACATCCATACCCACGCACACTACCCTCTTGTGATAATGCTCAGCAGCCCTAATCATCCTGCCGGTTAGCCACATATGCTCTTCGCCATTTCTACCAGACCAAGAGAAGGATAGCTCCCCGTCTAGGCAATCCTGATATTTAATCATAATTATTGCCCCTGCATTTATCCAAAACAGGATCAGCGGGGTCAACACCGTTGGCCTCAGCCATGGCTCTATAGGATTCGTAGAGTTCTAGGCCGCCATCGCTGGTGTCTCCATAGTTATAAAGACCTTCCATCATATGCATCCTGACAGCCATATTATGAAAAGAACCATTCATAAGGAATCCAGCACAGGTTGCTGGCTTCTGCTTACCATTCATGTGGCAAGCAAAGGTGCTTCTGGCCATATCGTATGCAGTATTAGCTGAGAAACGGTAGGCTTCCGCTGGAAACGCACCTATGGGGGAGTCTTTGCGCCACGGGCATTCCTCACACGGCTCTTTACGAGCTACGGGGTCACCGCCCTCTGATCTCAGGGATATAACTTGGTGCCTACGATCCCCACAATCACGTACAGCCTCAATAGTGGTCTTTCGTTTAGCCACAGGGTCCTCCCTATTAGATTACCCTGTTTGTAACAAACCACCTATCTTTTGTCAACCGTTTTCATTTGCAACTGGTTGCAAAACAGCCTTCTTCAATTGGACAAACAAGGGAATTTGATCTGGGGCACCTTCCTCATAACGACCAATATAATCCTGCACCAACTTGGTTAACTCATCCAGAGCCATACGAGCACCAAGCTCAGGACACCCCATGGCGTCATCGCCACGTGGGCACCCCGGAAACCCAAATGGGCAAGTGTTCCACTCTTCTTTAGTTCTTGTACAGTACACGCAAGGATGATCAGAGTGAGCCAAAGCGGCCCTTAAGTATGTATTCTCCCTCTGAAGATCAGCCATGGTTACAGCCTTACTAGCTGACTTAGTTAGCCTATCCCCTGATTCAGTCATCATTCCCTCCCCAAGAATGGTCCGCCATAGTACGCTGCAATTGCTCCCCCAGAATACCTCCAATTATGGCCACTACCAGTACAGTCTGGACACTCGCCGGGGGGACCATCAAAATAAACCTGCACCACCCCGAAACCTCTGCAATGAGCACATATTATAGTTTTACCATTAACTTTCTTCATTTTCAGCTATCCTTAAGCATTCTTCCAAAGCTTTTAACCTAATTCTACAAGCCGCTGCATCTATAGAACCGACATGACGCTTACCTGTACCAACTGGGTACCTATCACGTTTCTGTGTATGTATATTGTGCCACTTTTCTGTATCTTGTATTAGAGCTTTTATCTTCTCAATCACCTACCTCACTCCAAATGTAGAAGTAGCGGTGGAGCCAGTAGCTGTAGGAGAAAACATCACCACATGGCGAACCAACTCAACCTCAGACTTGTAAAGAGATAGTTCTTCTAGGCAGGATTCAAATACTTCAATATTACGATTCACAATTTTCATTTTTCCTTGAAGATCAGTGAGCATTGTATCTATTTCTACAACAAATATATTTCTCCCGTCCCCTTCCTTATCAATACGTTTCTTCAAAGTTTCTAGTATGTCTATCTTCCTAACTACTTGAACTTTATTCTTAAGGCCCTGAGATTTTGTATCATTAAAGTGCTTCTTTAGCTCACCTATAAAATCAACCTTCTCTGTATTATTAGCGACTATACCCAGCACTTGCCTAAAGGCACTTACCAAACACTGGATCATCTCAGCATGAAGGGATATAACAGCCTGTTCGTTTACCTCACCCGTTGAATCGTACCGGGCACGTAAATCTTCGTTGCTTAAAATACGATAAGCTCTGGCTAATTCCAGAAACTTGTCATGGTTACCCTTAGGAGCATCAGGGTGCGCCTTCTTGGCCTTGGCCCGATAGGACTTCTTGATCTCTTCGTGATCTGAGTTTTGTGGTACCTTAAGAAGCTTATAAAGCCCCAATGGATCAGCCATTATTTGCTCACCCTAAGTACATCAGTTGTATGTTCATTAAGGGAGCTATTAAGATAGTCAAGGCTGTGCTGATTTTTCTCATGGTGCTTCTCAAGACAAGACCTCAAACCTCTCACACTGTTCTTAAGCTTGGCATTCTCAGCCCCCAAACTATCTATATGCCTAAGAGCATACCCCATCTTATCTCTTTTAATAAAATCAGACGAAGGTACATACTCACCATGAGGTATAAGTACAGGAACTTCATCCTCCTCAAGATAAGGAGTAGTAGTTACTCCGCCTGTATGGCGAAACCATTTAAGAAGGTCCATCACCCCACCCAAATATCCAATTCCACATTTCCCCCGCCCCAAGAGGCATACGACTATGTTCCATGACAAATATGGCAAAGCTGGTAAAATATATCACTACCAGCACAAGAACAAATGCGCCTGCAACCAGCCTTAAATATACCATCATGCGGCCTCGTCTGGAGGAGTTCTAACTGGCCTTGGGCCTTGCATAGAAGCTCCCTTAGGATTAGCGTCTATCTCCTCTTGAGATATTGCATCAGGATGCCCAAAATCTCTGGGCTCAGTAGTAACCACCCTGTTCCCACACCATCCGCATATGTCGCCAAAATGCCAAGTTGTTGTCTTCCCGGCTTTCTTCTTACCGTATCTGTCGCCGCACCTGCTGCAAATCCATGCTGGATAGTTCTCATCCATCTCAATCGTCCTTCTTGTCGGAGGGCCATTTTAGGCCCCGTGGCCGAAACTTATTATCCTCATCCTTTGTATCAGGCTTTATTCCCTCAGGAATAGGGTCTTCATCTTCCTGACCATTGGCTGACCCTACATCTGGGTCTTCCTTTGTATCAGGCAAACTTAATGGCTGTATAAGATCAACATTAACCTGCATCTCATCAGCCAGCTTGGTAAGATTAGATATTTCGACACGAAACGTGCGTAAAGCTGTTCTGAGAACTATAGACGCATCTTTAACTCGTTTAATCTGGTTATCCATACTTTCCTCCTCATTCCTCTGGCAGATCAGGAACCTTGCCGCCGTGTGTAGACTGCCAATCTATCATTGCTTGTTTCTGTTCTCTGGCGGCCTGAACTAGCTCTTCAGACGCACCTCTTTCAATTGCCGCGACAATCCACGCATCCATGGCTTCCAAGGCGCAATAATCCTGCCCTCTAAGCAAGAACACGGGCTCCTCATAGGGTATCCTGTCCAATGGGTCCTGAATACGGTCGTAGTCCTTACGTGCGTGTTTCATTGATTTCTCCTAGCGTCTCAGTCTTAATTTCCTCTGACGTAGCTTCCCTTATGGAAGTAAATTCCCAATCCTCATCATCATCCTCCCCCCAAGACCAATCACCCCTGATGTAGGTCCCTGTAATTCCCTCAACCACGTAAATTCCGTCCTTTGGAAAATCACAATAAAGATCAAACCAGTAATCAGTACCCATACCCTCTTCTATCCAGAAGACACAGGTATCCTGAGGACAGTCCAGAACTTCATAATAATGTTTATAAAGATTTCGTGGTCCATCATAGGGTCCCACAGATACCAGAATGCGCCCCACAGCACTGTAAGACGGGTATTCAGGCTCCTCTTCCCTTGGAAGGGACCTAAGCTCTGTGGATAGCTCCTTAACCAAGCTCTTCATCTTGGGCAATCTTTTCTCTCTCCTCCTTTTCTTCATCTTTAGCAATCTCCTTACCCAGAGCTTCACGCTGCCTCACCATCTCTGGCACTGCATTGGCAGCAGCCTTGTCAATAGCATTCTCAATAGGAGACTTCTCCAATAGAGCGGCATTGTCGGCATCCTGCTCATCCTTGACCAAAAGATTTACATCTTGCTTCAGCTTTTCAAGCATTCTACTAGCCTCATGAGCACCATAAGGCCCCGCAACTTCAATCTTGAAGAGAGTATTCTTGGTCAGTATGCCTGACATTATAGTTTTCCATGTTTTAGGGTAGTCCATGATTTGTTCTCCTTTCTATGTACATTTTGTACATTTTGTACATTTTGCAACCCGTTGCAAACTGAACCTGCCTGAATACTTCTGAGTCCGTCTAACCTGCCTGAAATATCCGACTAATACCTTGCCTAAAGCACATCCCGCTGCCGACCTGCCTAAAGCCGAAGCATTCCTACCTAAAGCCCAGCGCATGGCCCTTGCCAGAAACAAAAACTCCTTAGCGCCGAAGCGCAGGCGGGGCATCCGCCTCTAAACTTATGAATTCTTTCCTTCACGCGCCTTCACCGATCTTGCCTAAAGCTCATAACCCTGTACCTGCCTGAATTTTTGATACCATCTAGCCTGCCTAAAGCTTATAAGTCGCCTGCCTGAATTCCTAATGGCCTCCTGCCCAAAGCACTTTTTTTAAAACAATTCCAGCCAGAAGTGAACTCCTTCGCGCCTAAACGCAGGCGGGGCATCCGCCTCTAAACTTATGAACTCTTTCTCTACGCTTTGTTTTGCGCCTGCCTAGAGTACGGGCGGCTTCACCTGCCTAGAGTCGGAAATCTACCAGCGTGTGAGCTACATTTCGAGGAAAAACACCCAACCTGCCTAGAGTTAACAATATCCTGCCTAAAGTCTTTTTCATAAGCTCCCTGCCTGAAATCTCGATTGAATTTCCCTGCCTAAAGTCTTCGATTCCAATGCCCTGCCTGAAATTCTGAATTCTGTTCCTGCCTAGAGAATTCTATAAACCCTGCCTAAAGTTGTCAAAGACGCCTGCCTGAAACTCTCGCATGGTGCTTGCCCGCCTGAAATCGCCCTGTTTACAGCTTGCCTGAAACATGTTGCTCGTGCTCTGCCTGAATAAAACGTAAGCAGCTTGCCTGCCTGAAACTCTCTTGTTCAGCCCTGCCTGAGTCTCATGAGCCGCATCCTGCCTAGAAAACGTGGCACCTGCCTGATCAGTCGAAACCCTGCCTGCCTAAAGATGGTCACGAGTTCCAGCCGGAAACAAAAACTCCTTCGCGCTTGCGCGCAGGCGGGGCATCCGCCCTTCAATCTCTAGTCTTCCTTCTTCTCGATACTTTCCAGCCTCGGCGTATTTAGCCGCACCTTCAGATCGGTAGCAACCGCCAACCTGACGTTGGACCCGGCAGCGACAGCAAGACGACCTTGCGCGATATCCGCATCACCCTCTATGGCGTCGTCAAAGATGCCCATAAGGCCGTTTGCAACCCGTTGCAAAATTGGTGTTTTAATTTTGTAAGTCATACTGTGGCTCCTTCTCTGAGTGCCCGTTTAGTTTTTCTTTCAACCTTAACCGTTTTAGAAATGTCGTGACCGATAGTGACCTTGGTATCAAGTTGATCGACTACTTCTATGATAACGCCCGCCTCTTCGGCCTTATAAACGAGCATCTGAATTGCGCTTGCAGGCGCTTGTTCAAGAATATGACGGTTCACCTCAGCAACAGTCTTCACTGCTGCCCCGTGAAACTTCTCATTTCCCCTACCAGTTTTGGTAGACTCCGCAACAGGGGGAGCAACAACCAACACGTCAGAACAATTACTAACAATGTCTGTACTCCACCTATGAAGTTCCTCACGTCTTTTGCGAGCTTCCTTTGCTTTAAGCTTATAGGCCCGCCTTCTCGCCTGTTTCCAGCGATAAGAAAACTGCTTGTAGCGTGTGTCTGCTTCTGAAGTCAGTTCATCCACTTGAATGACTGACGATGCTGCCATCTTATCTGATATCCCCACTGAATCGTCCCTGTCTGATACCTTTGGAGCCTGCTGCCTGTCTGATATCGCGTCACCGATTCCTGCCTGATCATCTGTTTGGTCCCTGTCTGACACTCCTGATCCATCCTTGTCTGATCCCACAAGTAAGGAGACGCTTTCCCTGTCTGACGCATCGGGTGTGCCTGTCTGACCCTCTGACTCTTGGGACATCAACCTGTCTGACGCGATTGGCATACTCCTGTCTGACACTTTAGCAAGCGTGCTGACCTTGTTTGACACCAAGACATTTTCGCCCCCCCTGTCTGACTCACTCTGCTCGATTGGCCTGTCAGACCCGTTGAGGTATCTTCGCCCGCTGACCGTCACTATGTCGGCCTCAAGGCTGGGAAGACATTTCCCATTATCTCTATTCGTTACTCCAACGAATTTGTCTATCAGATCAAAATTGATCTCTATTTTCTTATCACCGGCTTCGCGGCGCGGCTGCATGAACACAACAATGGAGGCATACCAGCTTCCATCACGTTCGATGATCTCCATCGTCCTGATCTCTTCAGGAGAAACCGGAAACCTGCCACGTGCTCTTATCTTGCCGGGTATACCCTTGGCATAGATTTTAAAATTCGGGCTCTTGCCACTGAACTTCCAGCCGGTCCCATCTCTGTGCCAGATGCACTTATGATGAGCAGCACTCTTATACCGGGGGAAACCGTAGGGATTCAAAATCTCCACTTTCCCGTCTTTTTTATTTTCCTTTTTCTTCTTTCTTCCCTCTTTAACCCTGCGAAAAAACGCCGCATATGCCAAGTCAAGGGCCTTTATGCAAAGCTCCAGAGAAGATGAAGACATTTCCTTGTACTCAGGATCGTCATTCCGAATAAACTTAAGCTGCCTTCTAAAGTG
>SDBT01018274.1_pt1 | contig 11025 bp, 15 predicted proteins | sample 2277101 | NCBI WGS metagenome assembly SDBT01 (sample SAMN10404973, study PRJNA504765) | marine sediment metagenome | isolation source: marine sediment core GS10_PC15, 103 cmbsf | place: Arctic Ocean: Southern Knipovich Ridge | collected 2010 | reverse complement strand
ATCTTCCAGAGAATTCTCAAAAGCATGAACCTGTCGCTCGCTCTGAGCAGCCGCAGCCGCATCCATGTCGTCGTCAAACTGATCGGGATGGGTGGTCGCCCCAAACGTAAACTGCCGGTGAAACTCCAGCTCGTCCAACAGATTAAGCTGAACGGCTTGACTGTAGACCCCAAACCGCGGGTCCAAAATCGTATCCCGTAGCAGGTCGATGGCTAGTTGGTGGTTCTCCATGGCCTGCAATGCTCGCCCCTGATCCCCCTGGATTACTGGCTTCTGCCCGTTGCCGATCAGCATGGAAATCCGCTTTTGGATGCGTTCTTCTTCCTTGTCGATGACGTCTAGCCCCGGTGGTGCTAGATTCAACATCCGCAGCGATCGGCGGAATTCCCGCTCCGACAGCAGAGCCCCCTTCCCATCATCGGCCGGCATGCTCCGCAGATTGAACAGGATCTGGGCCAGAGTGTTTGTTCCACCGGCCACCACCGGGTTAGGAGAAATCACCACGTCCTGAGCACTGGGCACCTGGTCCTGGCTGATCTCCATTTCCCGGGTCAGGGCAGTATGGCTCATCAGCCCCACGATCTTCTGTTCCGGCCACACCTCCTTCAGCATGTCCAGAATCTGCGGGTAAGTCTGCACGAAGGCCCGGAACACCCGCCGCATGACCGTTCTCAGGGGGGTCTGGGCGTTCTGATTCAGCAGGCTATTGGCCGGACCACCCTCGACCCGCCCCTCGGCCTCGCCGAAAATGATCCGACTCTCGAATCCCGCCGCCTTGTCGGCGCTGGCCATGGCTAGCTTGAACACCGTCGCCGTGTCCTGGGTTACAGTCGTGCCAGGCACCTGGGTCACTACTTGCCGTCGCTCGTCCATGAACGTTCCACTGCTGAACGGAATCAGAGGCGAGTCTTCGTCCTGGATGGCCTTCAAGTCCACGACGTCGGGGTCCACGAACGTCAGCGGTCGATTGAACCGGGCCGACCGCAGAATAGACGCCATCTGCCGGTCTGCCTCTTTCTGGGGAGCAATCAAGTCCTCGCAGAATCCGTCGGGATACCAGTCGTCAGGCCGCTTGCTGTAGGATACCGGAGTAATCGGGATGGTCCCGTTGGGCAGCGGACTGCTTACCCCTTTCTCGGGCGCCCCCCAGTAGCGGTATAGAACCTCGTTCAGTAGGAACATGAACTCGCCGTGCGGGCGCTGTTCTGAGGGTTTGAGCCAGGCGAAAATCGCTGTCGCCCCACTGGTCCGCTCTCCGGTCAACGACAACTGGCCCAGCGACGTGCTGTTCGTGGACAGGGAAGCCTCTTGGGCGGACGCCTCCCGGCTCATCTTGCGGTCTGGCTCCCTCCCGTACTTCCGCATGAAGGCTTCATCCTGCCGCTCCAGCCACTGCTCGGAGACTGTGCGGACCCACATGATCCCGTCCATCGTAGTGTGGCTCACCGCGTCGTACGGGATTGGGAACAACTCGGGGCCTGGGATTGACCGCAACCGCACCGTCTTCTCGTTCTCGTCAACATACCGATGCCAGCCCGACAGGCCGTAGTACAGCAGGTGCTGGTTCTGCTGGTCGAAGAACTCGTCGGTCTGGTTGTCGTGATTCCACTCTTCTAGGATCGCCTGTGCCCGATCGGCCCGATAGAACGAGTCCAGATTTCGCCCTACCCGTGGGGCCGCCGTCACTCCGATCTCGTTCTCGTTCATCCGACCCAACTGCCACTGGTAGTACGGTCGCATGATGGGCACTTTGGCCCTGATCCGCGGGTTACCTTGAGCCGGCGGACGCAGTGGCCGCCAGACTCCGTTCGTGACCGTGAAGTGGTGGATGCCACGCATGATGGAGGTAACGCTGATCCACCGGACGGCATGCTCGGCGCGAGGGGCCAGCCCCTTTTGATACTGGCCATACAGCCACTGAGCCACCCGCTTGGCCGACAGCCGCTCTTTTCTTGGGATGCCGGCCGCAGCATCGGCGTTCGGCATATCGCCAATCGACGGCCGACTAGGCGCGCCCGGCATGTTTGTTCCGCCTAATGCAGTCATTGTTCACTCAGCGCTTCCTCTGGAGTGCAGTATTCGTCCTGGGCGGGGGGCGGCGCCGGCGGTGCTCGGCGGTTGGTCTTTTCGATGTCAACTTCCGCGCGTACCTGGTTCACCCGCTCTTGGGCGTGAATGGTCAACGCCCGATCAGACAGCTTCTCGGTAAGCCGCTCCAGGCGGTCCCAGTAATCCCGGCGTTCCCGCTCCTGGGCCCGAGTGCGAACCCCCGAGAGCCCGCTGACCACTCCCAACGCCCGCCACGCCAGGGCGACCACCCCGACCATCACGAAGCCCAGTACGGCCAATGTCGCAGTCTCGGTAGTCATACAATTTTCGCCTCGGAAAGCACAAGCGTTATCGGGACGGTATGCACCTTCCGCCAAGCGTCAAAGAGCTGTACCGTACCTGATCGCGTACCCATAATCACCAACTTGCCGCACTCCCAACAAGTGTGCACTGCCACAAAATCGCGGGGGTCTTCAAGTGACGCAAAAGTGTCCACGAACACGTTGGGGTTCTTGCAACTGCAACACGGAACGGCCGAACACATAGGCCCCGCCGTCTGCTTGTATCGCCTATCACTCATAGGGGTCGATCTCCATGTAGGCCGACAGGGCCATAGCGTGCTCCGGCTCTCGCTCTGGCGGGGGGACCACCTCTTTCCAGTGCTCTTGCAACATCTCTTCGGTCCACGCCTGGTAGGGCAACTGGCTACGCCCGACCTCGAACCCCGCCTCCTTCCAAAGCCGCAACTGCCGCCGATGCTCCCCTTCGTCCAGCGGAACCCCGGGGCCCCGCTTGCTGTGAACCACTCGGATCGCCATCTCCAGAGCATCGCAAGGATCAATGAACCCGCTAGGCCCTTGGTCGGTGAACGTGTCAATCAACTTCTTCAGCATGGTGTGATACTTGCGGCGCTTGCACGGGGCGGGGCGATGAACTACGTCGTCCTTCGTGGTCACTTCATCGAAGTGCATGAACCTGATCCGCTCGTGAGCCAAGAGCGGCGATATTGCTCCAATGATCCGCTGCACCTTGGGCCCAGAAGTGTGGTCGTTCTGTACGGCACAGTGGATCGGAACCGATTTACCCTCCGCCCGCAACTTGTCGGTCAACTGCTTGGTCCAGCGAACCACAACCCGCTGCATGGCCGCCTTTTCCCAACCCATAATGGCCGCCTTCCATTCGGCCGCCATCCTGAAGGCGTGCGGAACATGGTTGTCAACCAAGCATCGCGCAAACCATACGTCGAGAACGTAGTACACGCCTTTGTCGTCCACCCCGACAAACACTGTAGCCGCCGGGTCAGCCATCTTGTCCAAGCTGTCGGCCAGGTCGTTAGCCCCGCCGATATAAAGGGACTGGACGAACCCCTCCCAAGGCATCCGCTCTCCAGTCCGCAGGTCCAGGAAGTAAAACGACTCGCTTATCTGTCCGGGGTGCTCCACACACTTCATAAACCCGTGCTTGTAGGGGCTGCGCATGAACACCTGCTCACCGGCCACCATGGGGTCACCCTGGTACTCGGCCATCGCCGCAGCCCGACCAATCGCCTTGCACTTCGCCCCAAACGCATCCACAGACAGCAGGTCCGGGTAGGTACTACGATCCGTACCGTCATCGTTCTGGACGATCAGGTCAAATCGCAGCTTCGTCCAGTCCTCGAAACGCTCATCCTGTTCACTCACTTCTGTTTCGTCGGTATCGCCAAGACCCAACTCCGAAACTCCCCGCATGGCTAATCCCATGCAACTGTACTCGTCGATATTGGTCCCGTCCCAAGTCAAGACGTTCCCTCGGTGCAGCATGGGGACGATGACATTGAAAAGCCAGTCGAAGTATTCGCGGCGCCAAATCGCGCTACGCGATTTCTTCTTGTCCTTCTCCGGGTCGTCAACAATGATCCAGTCCGGGTGTATGCCCCGAGTAGCTGACCCGGTGGTAGCCCCCTCGATTAACGAGTCATTCAGCAGGTATGCGTCCACACCGCCCCAGGGGTTTTTCGTTGACCTGCCGGGGGGGAATAGAACGCCTGCGCCGCCGAAATCCTTGTGGATACGGTCATTCTTCTCGAACTGCGAGCGCACCTTCCGCATTTCTTGGCGAGTACGGGTGATGTTGTACTCAAACACGGCAATCTGCGACCCGGGCCGCACGGTGGCCGCCATGGTGGCACATTGGTGAACGATCGTTATGGTTTTCGTGGAGCCCCGAGGCGCCTGGACGACCGACTTGCGCGGCTCCGACGCCACCTTGGGAGGGGCCATGATGCCCTCTACGATGTCCCACTTGAACTCAGGGTCTTTGAAGAAGTACGTCCTCCGATTGCATGTTGCGGGCTTCAGATAGTAGTGAACCCACAGCTTGACGGCTCGGGTCCACGCCTTCGCGTCCTTGCAAAACACTTCCGGGTGATCGTCGTCGAACCATGCGGTCAACACCTCTTTGCGGGCTTCAAGCTGCTCGCGCTCGGAGAGCTTCGGGTACTTAGCGGGCAGTCCGAACTCCCGCGCCTTCGCGGAGCTGATGTAGCCGGGTTCTTGCTTGGGGGCGGCCATCAGTCAGTCTACCTTTGTCATCCGGTACAGAATGCGGATCAGCGATTTAGTCACCCGCACCGTCGGCAATAGGGTTAACTCGGCTCTGGGTGTATCCATGAAATCTTTGAGGCGAGCAAAGTCCTCGTCGTTCTCGGTCTCCTCTTGCGTCTTGTCGCGCACCTCGTAGGCCGCGACCCCGTTGATGTCGATGGTCGTGTCCAGGTACTGCGTCGCCGGATCGTAGGGGGGCGGTTCGGGCATAGTTACACCACCTGAAATTTCAACAAAGGCAGAAACGATATATTCGCTGCCGTGCCTGGAGTCGCAGGATCGGGAAACACACCAAAGGCTGACGCCTCGGCATATCTACAGTCTGGGGTATTCCCCGGAAAAGAGGCCCCTAGCGATATGAAGGTCTTTGTTAGATTGGCCTGCGTCCTGTAAACCACCGCAGTAGTAGAGTCGGCATTGACCGCCCAGAAGTATTGGCCAGCCTGGAGAGTGGTTGCGGCTACCGCCACACTGAGGTTGCCGGTCCCAGCCAAAGTGATGTTGCCACTCTCTACGACCACTGTGGTAGGAGCCCCAGCAGACGCATTGTAAATTGCAATTCTTGCGTTCTTGCCTGCTTCTGCTGTACCCACCTGGAACCCGACATTATCAAAAGTCACTCGATGCGTAATGAGCAGGGGAAAGTAATGCACTATGTTCGCGGTCAACGCGATACCCGCATTGCTGGAAGCAACACCGTAGCCCGGCGATTGCGTATACCACTTGTTGCTGACCCAAGAGTTGAAGGTGTCGCCGAACAGCACCTCGGCCACGCTCGGGCCCTTGATGGCGGCGATGTTCCCGCCGGTAATCCGGCCGACCACCGTGTCCTCGGCCACGGTCAATGCCGCTGGGGTGTCGTCGCTAGTAGCTGCCAATACCGTGTTGGCGTTGTAGTCCGCCTCCAGGACCGCCCCGTCCAGCTTGGTGCCGTCGGCAGCTATGTCCCGGCCGTCTACCGTACTGGACACCGTGACCGCGCCCGTAACGTCGAGCGTGCCACCAATAGTCGCATCCGTGGCCGCGTCCATGTCCTGACAGTCGAGGTCGCCCGCAATCAGCATGTCCCCGGCGTCACTGATGGTCGCTACAGAGGTATCTTGTAGCAGGCCCGTGGTCCCGTCGTACCGGGCTATGGCGTTGTCCGTGGTCGGAGTCACCTTCGGCACCGAATCGAAGTTGGCGATGTCAACGAAGTTCGATCCGTCATTGATTTTCAGAACGGCCATGCCAGCTTCCTAGTTGATGTCGGCGTGTTCGTACCAAAGACACTCCAAGGTCATAGAGCTATTGTCCGTCCCGGAGGTCACTTTCAACAGGTACTTCGCATTCTGCTTCAATATCCACTCCGAATCGCCACGAGACGCACCGCCCCCGACAATGGCACCGGGCCCACCGCCCGACGAGATTCCAAACACCTCAGACCAGATCAACGTCCCGTCCGCCCCGTCGTTGTTGTGCGTGTTGATCGTCGTGGTGTTCGCGGTCGCACTGTTCCGATTGTTGTTGTAGGCGGTCTGAGCCGCAAGAATCGTATGCGTGGCGTCCTCGTACAATCCCACCGTGGTATCCAACGCAGCAGTCACCAGGAAGACCATGTGAGCCCACTTGGTCGAGTTGGGCGTCACGATCAACAACTCGACTGCATCCGCTATGTCGAAATCGGCATCCACCTGGGAGTAGGTGAAGTGAGTGCCCTCATGGGCTAAGTTTTCCGCTTGACCTATAACCAGCAAGCTGCCCGAAGCGGCATCCATGCGCACGTTGTCCGCTTCTGTGGTCGAGTGAAACGCTCGAAGGGTATTCCAGAAACTCATTAGTACACTCCCCAGCCAGCGTTGTCGGAAACGACCATCAAAGAGTTGTACTGCGCGACGATAGACTGCGTAGACTGCCCGTCGATAAGCTCCGCCCCGTCGGCGGCTATCGTCACTGCGTTGGCCGTGCTGTCCACCTTCTTGATGTAGTAGACCTTGCCTCCGATCCCAACGGCAGTCGGCAGGTTGACGGCAATGGCTACAGCCGTGCAGTCGCACCGGATGACGGTGTGGGTGTTAGCCACCGTGAAAGGGGTAGTAGTAGTAGTGACCAAAGCCAACAAGCCGGAAGCGCCACTAACGCCAGTGCCAGTATCCAGCCAAAGCTGTCCGGTCGCAGTTGGGCTCGGCTCGCTGGCACTGACTTCCGCTACCCCCACACTACGGACCCGACCGCCGGCAAAGTCCATCGACGCACTGTCGTCCAAGGTCACCCCGCTGTTCTGGAGATTGCCCCCCGTACCGTTGTATCTGGACAAAGCGTTGTCGGTAGATATAGACGGGTGCGTGTAGACACCCCCAAGGGCCGTTTCGACGTTGGCTGCCACCGCCGCCAACTCCTCGGCGACCGCAGTGGCCGACTCCAAGCTCCGCGGCACATTGACCGTGCTGGCCCCCGTCCGCTCAGCAGCCGTCCGCTCAGCCGTCTCGCGATCAGCTAACGCACGCAACGCCGAGGATGTCCTGGTCTGAAGGTCAGCCATCGGTCTCGGCGCCGTCAGCTATTGCCGGCTGCACTGCCTCTTCCGTTTCCTCTTCCTTCGGGTCAGGAATTGGATTGGGGTCTTCTACTACCTCGGCCGCGGGCGCGGGTTCCGCTGCCTGTGCTGCCTCCAAGGCCAGCTTTGCAGCACGCGTCTCCCGCTCCTCAGTCAAGCGACGCATCTGCTGCCAACGCAAGTTCGCCTCCAGGAAGTCGTCCCCGTTCTTTTGCAAGCAATGCGGACAACGCTCCCGCTCATGCTCACCCAACGAACCCGACCAAGCGCAGACCAAGCACCAGAACTTGTCGTCGTACCCAGCCCCGCCGCCATGGGCGGACATCACGATCTTGCCGGCATCGCGATACAGCCGAAGCCGATCCGCGTTCACCGGGGGGGATAAATGCACGCTGCTGCCACACCACGGACACCCCGAAGCGCCCTCATCCAACTCCCCGCACCTACAAAACGCGCAGTAGGAGGACACCGACACTTCGCACAGACGCGGCGGACCCGCCGTCTTCTTTTGGGGCGGTCGGGGCGAGTCGCCTTCGGCGGCCGGCGGCGCGAATCCAGGAGCATCCGAGCCCTTTTTCTGCGGGCTATACTTCTCCGCCTCTTTGGCGTAAGCGTCTCGCATCCGAGTCGATTTCTTCAACACGGCCAGGCTCTGAAGCAAGTCCAAAACCTCCAGAACCCGGTTCATCCGGTTCCGAACCCCAGGCCGAACCTCCACGAACGGAGCCGTCTCCGTCAGGCGACCCTCCAAGCACGCCCGGGCCGCGCTGCATCGAAAGTTCGGGTGCAGGTGGCGCAAAATGCCCGCCAGTTCCTCCAAAAAGGCAGACCGGAACATCGCGGGCGGAACACCAAACAACATCGACAACCCACGCGACAAGTGAGCCGCCAACCGAACCGGAGACTCGTGCTCGTAAACGTGCGGGATATTCTCCAGCACCGTGTTGCCTTCCAACTCGTCCCGAACATCATCCACCGTGTAGCGGCGATCCAACGGATGCTGACAGTGTGGACACATCGGAATGTGGCGGACAGCATAGCTCTGCCGCTTAGGGGGCGGAGCCGTCACCCCGCTAGCTCGCTCAATGGCCACAACTGTCGCCCGAGCAGCCTTGTCGGCCTTCTTCTGGGCCGTCCTCTCAGCATTGACGATGGCCCTCCGGCGCAAGGCGCGATTCTTGGACCCGGGCGAACGACCCCTCTGCTTCGGTGGCGTATCCTCAGACATGGAAACCCCTAAGAAGTGAACAAGTTGACCTCGACGTCGTTCGTCGGCCCCGTGGAGCCACCCGTGCCACCCGCAGTGACGGACGCAGAGTACCACCCATTGGCTGTACACACCTGCACCACACCGCTACCGCCGTTCGCAGAAAACTCCGTGATCCCGGCAGCCTTCACGGGAACAATGCAGTCAGGAACCGTCGTGCCAACCGTCGGCGCAGACGCAGCGCTGTTCCACAGCTTCAAGTAGGTGTCCGTCGTGTTGTTGGAATTGTCGATCTTCCCGCCAAACAACGTCTTGTTGCCGGCCGCAGCCACAACAAGAGTCTCGGGCGTCGAATTGCTGTCCACGTCCGCCAGGGTCGTGGTCTCGATCTTTGTACTCTCAGAAAGCGCCATGACCGGCTCCTATGCCCGCTTGCACTTCAAAACAACCTCGACCGAAGACGCCGGATCGCCAGAGCCCGAGGCAGCCGTACTGCCGGCAAACGACAGCGCCGTGTCAAAGTTGATCCCGTCCGAACCAAACGAGAAAGTGCTGTACCCCTCGTTCACCGTGTCAGTCGAATTCTTCTCGAATCGCCACTTGAACCGCTCGGGCGTAGTACCAATGGTCGGGTCCACGCGGTCCCACAACCACAGGTAGAAATACGTGTCCAACGCATTCTTCACCATGACCTCGTGGACCGTGCATGGGCCCTTCAACACGTCCAACTCCTCCGTGGTGTCGCAGTCCGTGTCGCTCACCAACACGAAATCGTCCAACCCAAGCAAGGCTACTGACATGATCTGTCTCCAGAAGTGCTCATCGCCTTACCCCGCCGCCTCTCGGGCAACCACCGAACATCCATCCTGCCCCAGCCAGGGGACGAAAACGTCAACTTGAAGGGCTCCCTGGGGCGGTAATAACAACAACCCTTGTCAGACGAGAACTCCAGACGCTGGCACATAGCATTGAGCTCCAAATGCCAATGGCTCACCGCAGACAAGTCTCGCACGACATACCTGCCCTTGGTGAAGAGAAGGCTGTTCCCGGCCAAATGGGTCTTGCTGCCCTCTCCCGTTGCATGACCCCAACGATAGGTGATGGCACACAGCCGGCACGCCCCGCGGTGAAGCCAAGAAGCTACCCTGCGACGAATGCGGCGACTGCGCCAAAGGCCAAACCGCATGCCTAATGACAGCTTCCACGCCCGGGCAGGGTCGGCTGTACGCGCACGATCCTGTGCAGCCAGAACCGCGGGGTAAGCCGCTTCGTCAGCCATCACCTGTCTCCAGGAGCACGCAACTGCCAACTGGCCCCAACGGCAACTCGGACATCCGCACCGGGGGGAAGAAACCAAATTGCCGAAACGGCGACAGCGCAGGGGCCGGAGCCTGCACAATCGGCTCAGCCTCAACAGCCCGACCCCGGCCAAGACCCACAGCCGCAACCAAACCACCAGCACAACGACCTATGAAGCCTCTACGGTCCATCGCTTTGGGCTCCAACCGGTTCCAACTTCATGGTTTCAACAGCGTTCCGGTGAAGAAGGACCGACTCCTCCGGAGAATGCCGAACCAGCAAAAGGCCACGTTCCAAAGTCTCCGCAGACTTAACGCACGGCCGCCAACCAACCATAGCTTGTCGCAATTGCCTTGCCGACTCCCGCATTTGCCCTTCCGAGCCTACCAGCGTGCAAGGATTACCTCTGAAAGTTTCGAGAACAAGGCGCCAAGAACGGTCGCCACTCGCTAACTCAGCCATCAGTCTCTCCGCACAGGCAACGGGCAATGGCCTCCACGTTGCCCCTGACCCACTTTGTGCCCCCACCCGCGAAGCACACTTCCGTCACCGGGCCTTGTTGGTAGTCGGCCGCGCAACCGCTGCGAGCGTTTTGCTCGCTAACGGCAACCAGATAACTCACCTGAAGCGAGTTGACCTCCGCAGCCCGACCGTCAACCAACACCAGAGGGACGAAACGGAGCCCGGACGACGCAGGGGCCGAAACAGCCGGCTTCTCAGGCTCCGGATCGGCAGCATCCAACTCCCAGTCCGTCGCCAAGAGGTCGGGGTAGTGCGGACGCCAATGCCCAGCCGGACGCGAGATGGGCCCAAGCAAGGGGCCACCAAGCGAGCAGGTCGAAGGCGTATGCAGCACAAGGGTAGTGTCGCCGCCACGGCGAAGGAAAGTCCCGCTCATCCACGAACCACGGGACATGCAGCCGTCTTTACCCAAATCCCGCAACGCACTCAGAAAGTCCATCAAGAAGCCTCCACGACAACGTGCCAATCCGTAGCCCAAAAGTCAGGGGCAAGAGGATTCCAACGACGAGCCTCCGGATGGTCCGGAGTCCCGGAGAAAAACGGCGGGACAAGGCCGCCGGGAGGCGACTCCTTGTTCACATTCCCCGGGGCGGGAAAGTAAGCCTGCCGAATGTACATCCCCGTGTCAGACCAAATCCGACGGGCAACCCGACGACCAGCCTTGATCGCAACCAACGCATCACCGAAATCCATCGCCATGGAAACAACCTCAAAACCACTTCGTCAAGGTCATGCACTCGATCGCAGACAGCTTGATGGTAATCGTCGCCGAGGCGCGATCCGCAGAGTCGGTCACGCCATGAACAGTCAACAGCCCACTGTTGTCG
>SDBT01018273.1_pt1 | contig 11025 bp, 12 predicted proteins | sample 2277101 | NCBI WGS metagenome assembly SDBT01 (sample SAMN10404973, study PRJNA504765) | marine sediment metagenome | isolation source: marine sediment core GS10_PC15, 103 cmbsf | place: Arctic Ocean: Southern Knipovich Ridge | collected 2010 | reverse complement strand
CACTAAGACTAAAGCTAAGATGGCACCAAATGCCTGATTCAACGCGATTCCTTTTTTCTTTAACATTATTGTTTTTTCCCCCTTACACTAACTTTCTTTCTGATTTGAATATAACTTAAAAAAAAAAAAAATAAATTTTTATTGGTTGAGTGTTTAAACTCTACCGCCCTTTCCTCCGAAAACAAATGAAGAAACAAACACACCAATAACCAATCCTAAGAAGATTATCGTTCCGACCAATCCAACAAGAGTAGGATAAGTTCCGAACTGCTCGATCATAGTAGTGGTAGCATTAGCTTCTGCTGAATCAGCAGTGAACGTATCTCCCAAGTTAACGAACAAAAAGATTGCAACAATGACCAATACCGCGACTAGTACTAATGTAAGTACTGCGCCGAAAGCCTGATTTAGAGCAATTCCCTTTTTACTTTTGAACATAGATTTCATTTAGATTATACCCCCCTTACAACTGTAAATTACAAACATCTTTTAAACAAATAAAAACACTATATGTACATCTATATTAAGAAAGTTACCTAATGTAATCTTAGGTAACATAAGGTAACCTTTAGTAACATTACATTAGGTAACCTACAAGTCCACTTTTTTTGCGATTATCTCTCCAGCTTCCCAGTCGCTAGAATTACAAACATCATAAGTGGCTTCCTTTATTATTTTTCTTTGCCTATTCAAAACCTCTTTAAGCAGAGGACCTATCTTAGCAACATACGTTTCTCTCTTGGTGTTTTCTTTATTTTCCATTTTATGCTGCTGGTGGATTCTGAAGTCTTATCCAAAATACTCCAAAGGCGATCAATAAGACTACCAAGTACATATACTGTCTTGACAGAAAGCCCATAATCCCCAATAGGATTCCAAGTATTCCGACGGTAAAACTTGCAAATATCCACGCCCTAACTGCTTCCTTTCCTTCAGCCACTGAACCTATAAAGGCTATGGCCCAGATACCAAGTAAAATCATTGGGAAGAAAATCCCCCCACTTGCCGAGTTATTTATGAACTGGAACACACTAAATAGATCCTGGGTGTCATTTACTGTTGGGAGTGTGAAGTTGTTCGGCATTATATTTTCCCCCGACTGATGCTACTCAACCAAACATACACAAGAGTTACAGTGATTACCGAGAACCCTACTATAAATAATATCCCCGCTATTTGTGATGGCACTCCAAAGTCAGATGAGAAATTAATAAATACATTCTGCATCAGTCCTAGTGTAGAAAAGACCAACTGTATGGCTGTAAATGCTGCACCAAAGGTAACATCAAAAGCACCCTTGAAACTCAATCCACTCCCGCTTCTCGTTGTTTCCAGAATAGTTCCAACACTATCTGTAACGTTAGATAGCTTGTCATAGTTTGTGGCAAACCCCTCATCAATCAAATCTGGTTGATTATAATTAATTGCTATTCCCTGGATCATCAAGATAAATATGGCTATGACACCCATTAGGAAAACTCCTGCAATCACAAAGTCCCGTGTTAAAAATCCTTTTTTGTTCATCATTTTTTCAATAGCACAATTATCATAATTGATACCCCCATCATTCCGAATATGAATAAGAATCCAAAGTCAACAAGACCTATAAGATTTACTGTTATTACCGTAAGGTTCATTAAAACTATCCCCGCCACTTCATTAAATTTAAATGCAAAGGCGGAAATAAGAATAACAAACCAAGCCAGAAATACTCCAAGTAATCCTACAATGGTTGAGAAAGTTTCTATGCTAAATATTTGTTGAGCGACCAAGAAGACATCAGATCCCCTTGTTATAAATGCAGAGGCTGTGTAAGTTCCAGTTACATTTCCAGTACCACAAACTAACGTCGCTGAGGACTGTGTTGAATTTACATCACAGATTAACAGGTTTGCTCCAGAAGCATTGTTCCTTTGTAAAGTTAAACGACTAATTGTAAATATGTTTGATGTATCAATATAATTAAAGGTAACATTCCCAGTTGTAGAATTAAAGAATAGAACACTTGTTAAGTTAGATAGGTCTTCAAACTTTTCCCAAGGGGCACCCTCATCAACACCCACTGTAAATGTTAAAGTAAAAGGTGCTGTTTCTGGCACTACTTTCTGTTGTGAAGTTTGCAACAAGACCACTCCATTCTTTCTTAAAATAAATCTATAATCCACAGTTTCAGTCTTAAAGAATCCGACAGTCTGTCCGTTGTCATCGGTCTTTGCAATCGAAACTGTTGTGAAATTTCCACTTCCTGGATCGAATCTCTGGATCTCTATTAGTACGTCAGCAATTGGTAATAGGTTAGTGTCTTGAACTTTCAATATGAATGAGGTTGAGTCATCAATATTTAACAAGAATAAGGGGATATTTTGTAAGGTATTATTAATTGGGTCTTGTTGAAAGAAGTAGTTCCTTGTGTTATAGGTTGTGCTGTTTTGCACGTCGTTGTATTCTATTGTAGCATCTGCTGAAAAGTTTGAGTCGGCTGGAGAAATACATAGGGGGAATTCTACTGAACTAGAGTTAAAGAAAGAATTACTTCTCTTAACACTACCACCACCTAACCAAATATCAAAGTCTCCTGTAAAGAAGAAAGGATCTATTCTAGAAGAATCTCCTTCATCAAATGCCGTGAAGTTCAATGCTTGTGTTGTAAAGGTCGCATCACATTCTTCTATATGGATTCTAGACACGTTCTGTGTTCTAGTGGATGTTTGTATATTTATATCACTAGACCCGTCAAAGATAGTAAAGTTCCAAAAGAAATCTATGACTTGAGACTCTCCACTTGCCAAAGGAACATCTATTGTATTTTCTAAGGTACAATTCTCACCAGAACAAGAGGTTGTCGATGTAAATTCAGTGCCATCAAACACTAAATTTGAACTAATAGATAAAACATTGATTCCTGTTGTCAAGTTGATCTGGAAGAATTGTTCAGAAGTTTCAGAAGAATTCTCATTAAAACTAGCCCCTATTTCTACAAAACTGTAAGTCCAAGAAGTTGAGTCGGAAGCCACATTCCCCGCCGTATCATTGGCATAAAATATTAAACTTAGATTGTTCGCATCAGTTACGGTAAGATTGTTGGGATGTAGGGCACATCCAATAGTTGTGTTTACCCCATTATAATCATACCAGCAAACATCCAGGTTAAGATCACTTACAGTCCAATTAAGTGTTAAGTTTATTCCAGAAGAGAACGCACCTTGGATCCCGGTCGGGGAAGTTACATTAAGTGTTGGAGATATTGTGTCGATAAGAACAGTTCTATTCTGGGCTGAAAATAAACATTCATCATCACTATCACACGCCTGGCAACCCCACAAGTAAGACCCATCACTTCCAAGACTATGGTTCCAAGAGGTCTGATTTGAACTACCACTAAGCCCAGTCGTAATATTTTCCAGTTGGAAGGTCCCACTTTGATTTGTCCACAAGGAGATATTCCTAACAGTTGATCCCCCTACTGGGTTTGATGAACATTGAAATTGGACTACTTCACTATTTGAGATAAAATTATCTACTGGTAAAATTAAGTCAGTCAAGCTAAGTAGAAAGATCCCAGACCCAGAATTATATAGGTCAGTTATTTCCCCATTTGTTAGAGTCCTGTTCCACACACCTAACTCATCTATACTTAGATTAGCAAATTGTGTGGGCTGTTCCCTTAAATCTAACCCGATTGTTAAATTGTCAATATCTGTGGTTAGAGCCATAACCCTACTAGCTTGCAGAACACCATCCATATATACTCCGACCGAGGTCCCGTTATAAACAATAGTCCATAAATGGGTATCTGTGTCTATGGTTCCAAAGGAAATTTCTCCAGCCGCGCCCCCTGCGTCAAATTTCCAACTACTCCCTTGAGATCCAAACATAAACTTATCCAATACCCCTACCCCCACAGAAAAGAACTTTTTATTATTAGTGTTCGCATTACTCAAAGTTCCCCAAAAGTTAAAGGACCTGTCTTCATCTGCACTAATAACTAAGGATAGATTTGTGGAAGCATACGTTTGGGAAAAGTTAATCATATCCTTATTTTTACCTGAAACATATTGTAATCCACCAACACTGGAAAAGTTAATACCTGAAATCGAATCGTTTAATGTGTTATCAAAAGACCAATAATTTACAAGTCCTACTTCAAAAGTGGAATTCCATACAGCCCATTCATCAATCCAGATCCCTTTGGATTTAATAACCCAATCTACTACCCTGGATGATTTTTTCTCACCCTCTATTTTTATAGAATATGTCCCAGCCACCACCTCTTCACCCAATGAATAATTAGACCATATCTTTTCAGTTTCAATGTGACTACCAATCAAAACATTTGAACACAGTTCTTTTCTAGTTCCATTCATATCAAACCCATCGGGGACACATTGGTATTCATAATCGGAGATATTATTTTCAACCTCTCCAGTCTGAATATAAAATTGATAACTTCTTATTGGTTGTTCAACCCAAACACCATCTGGTCTTAGAGTTAGAAACTTAATCTCATCCACTAAACTTCCAGTATCATAAATAGTTATTTCTTTTTCAGCCTTACAATCAGACACACAACTAACAGTATTTTCTATTAATTCTCCAGACCACAAGGTACTACCAAGACCAAAGGCATTTTTTATTTCTATATTGGGATACCCAGCACGACCATCATCTCCCTTTGATAAAGAATTATCAAACTCAAAAGAAGAAACCACTGGTAGAAACATTAAAACCAGGAGGGTGGAAAGTACCACCCTAACTAGAATATTGGACTGGTGGGGCTGTATTAAAGAATTATGTGTGGAAATCTGTGTGTTTTTCATACTCTTTGCCCCCCACCCGTTGAAAATTTAGCAAACACAATAATCATACTAAGTACCCCAACCGCAATTACAATTGTAATAATGTTACTCAGAACTATATTTATCATCCCTTGTGATGCGAGAGTTTCCGCAAACAAAGGTGTGGATGAAAATTGATCGTAAGCGTTTCCGAGATAGACTCCTAGGAAAACAGTGATCCCTAATATCAAAATATACAAGAATAAAAATATAGGGTGGGTTCTAGCAAAGAATGAAGTTACCATTGTGCTAATTATTAATCCTACAAATAGCAACAGAAAGCCTCTTTGGATTGAGATAGTTCCGAAGTCTGACAGACTACTTATTGCACTTGCCCCCTCCGTAGAACTGTTTAGTCCAGCATCATTTAAACCATTAGAAATTTGTGGAACAACATAAGCAAAGATAAACAAACCAATGCCTAGGATAAATACTACAACTAAAAATATTAACATATCTGTTACGTCTGCTTTTTTGTTTCTGATTAAACTTTTCATAGTCTTGTTTCTCCCCCGACCCGCCTCAGTAATTTTCTCGATTTTAGATCAATAGCTGTAAAGTCTCTTTGACTCAATCTAGTTTTATTTAGTTTGTTCTGCAAGGCCCTCCTATTCTTTTCAAATACTTGGTTGAACCATTGTTCATCTACTGATATAGTGACTGTTTTATTTTTTCCCATTTACGGATCTATAAAGAACCCCCTTTTAATTCGATACAATTTGAAACCCGCTAGTATTATCCAGATTAATAAAAAGATAGATGCACCTGTAAGCATTACAATAAACGCAATGTAAAGAGTTCCAAACGAATTAGACAATGCTGAATCGGTTGAAAAGAATTCCTGGAAACTACCAGCCACAAAACCAATATTCATTATAGCTACAATGCCTGCAAGGATTAATAGAAAGACTTTCATGGGAAACAGTTCAATTCTTGTACTAAGGACAAATAGGAATAGGGAAAGGAACATGAGTGAGAGGATGGCCCCGAATATTAATGGGCCAGAGATCTCTGGGATATATTCTTTACCGCTTGGGTTAACTTCAAAGGCACAAGTAAAGGCTTGGTTAGTTGCAATGTCTGAGAAAGCGTAAACGGTACAATCATAAACACCGATCAAGGTTGTGTTTGTTGAAGGTAGTGTATAATTAAAATCTTGGGATGCAGTGTTCTTTTGCATCTCCTGGAAAGAAACAATCACATCCCCGTTTGGATCGTTTATTGTTATGTTTGCTAAGACACTATCGATGGACCCGTTTGCTGTAGGAGTTACCCTTATATCATAACTATCTCCTTGTTTGGCAATGTTATCTAGGGCGGAGCCGAATGGGATTATCATTAGTATAAAAAAAACAATCCATATTCTATTAACCATTGAAAATTAAAGGAAGGATTTTATTATATACATTACCTAAGCCAAGAACCAAAACAATAAAGCAATTCCGCCAAAGATAGCTCCATAGATTAATAACATATTCAGGTCATAAATGAATTGTTTATTACTAGGGCTGTAATAGAAGGGGAATATTTGTGTAAGTGTTCTTGGATGTTTTATCATGAACAAGAGGATTTCCCATTGACTTACTTGACCGATTGGTCTAAGGTCATGGGCCAGGTCTTGTTTGAATGTATTGGTTGATTTGTGACCGAGCTCGTGGTCGAGTATTGATGATCGCATCTTAGAATTTGTTTTAAGTGCTTCATTAAGTTCGATTGTATTCCCGAACCTGTTGGCCAAATTCCATTTTGTATATATTATATCCACCATGTTGTTATTATGAGTGATAGTTTTATAAAAGTTCTATCAACTTCCCTTACCTAATAAAATAAAAAAATAACTAATTTACTTCTTGTTTATTTCCTTGTTCTTTTCAAAGTCTTCAACGATCTTTTCATTAAGTTCCTCTTCTACAACCTTACTAATTTCTTTCAGATTAAGGTTAGTCTTCTTAATAAAAGAGGTGTAATCTTTTAGTTCTTTAACTAGATCTATGTCATCCTTCTTAGCTATTTGTTTTACCTTACCAGCAACATACATGTCAGATAATAGTTCCCTGTATCTTTTACTCTTTGGGTGAATCATTCCAAACATCCACACCACAAAGGCTGCAAGGGCAACCAGTACAATTAATAGAATAAAAACATTAACTAAGGATGTAATTGCAGTAACCGCATTATCATATGAATAATATATCTTCCCAGAGATTCCACTTAAATCTACATCTCCTAAATTTAAATCCACTTTATATATCTCCCCCTTTCACAATTTGATCTTCAACCATTTTATCCGCAAATACTCCCCAGTCTTGTCCATACCATTGCAAACCCTACAAACACTGCAATGATAACTATTGCAATTGCTATTGGAGTTTGAAACTGTGCGAAGAAACTCTTTAGACTGTAGGCCTGTTTAGCCGCTTGAGTCCATGCCGCCCGCCACGCCTTATTTAATCCAGTGTCAACCCGAATATTAATCAGGGCCGCTTTTTCATGAATTGGTTTTCCCTCACCGTCAAGTCTAATGTTTCCGGCTGAATCTTTCATTGGTTGATCATCTTCATACTCTTCCCAACTATTGTTTAATACGGGAAGTAATTCTTCAGGACTAACCTGGATGAAAGTTACTGTGTTGTCTCCCTGGATATACTTTCTTATATCAAATATCTTGACGGGGATTGAACTCTGTCTAACACCTGGTCGTTTAACATAGCAGACTCCTTGCTTGGCATTGAAGTATGCCTTGCCCCATTCAGCGTTAGTAAATCCTCCACCGCTCCTAGTAAGTTTAATCTCTGCCTTTATGTTCCATCTCTTCTTAAAGAACCAATACCATCCTGCAACCACAAGGAGAAGAAGTCCAACCAACACGGCAATTATTAAAGCTACAAACATCCAGATGTTTGTTCCAGTCCCGTCCTTTACTGTCCCTACAACATCATCCCAGATACCCATTTATTTTTTCACCACCACATCAAAGTATTCTTTTTTTAGCTTTAACTCATATAAGAGTAAAGATACCATTGCATGTCCAATAGTTACCACAGCCATAAAAGAACCAATTACTCCTATAGCATATATTTGATTAATGTATTCATTTAGGTTCCCATTAAGTTTGGCAAGAATACCAATGGATGTAAAAGCTATAATAGTAAGTATGGCTATACTATAACCAGAAATTAACTGGCCATTATAACTCTTGGAGTTTTCTAAACTCCTTATCCGATACTCTATCCTATCCAACTGTTTTAATTTTTTAATGTGTTTTTCCATTGTCAGTCAGTAGATATATTCCTAAGTACTTGTGGCATTATCCAAAACTGTTAAAATATATTATATACATTTCCATTTTAGTTAGGTTTATATAATGTAACTACTATTTAGTTATATGAATTTCCCTATATGGTTTGGAAGATTGCTAGGTGTAAAACCTAGAGAATTAACTGAGTTGGAACTTAAGGAATATGGTGAAAAGATGGTTAAGTTTTTAGATAATAATCCTGAGGATGTATTTGATAACAAAGATCTAAAAGAGGTTTTAGAAGAAAATAAAGAAGAGGGTGAAAAAATGCGAAAAGAATTGATAAAATTTATGAAAACTCCAGAGTTTAAAAAATTCCAAATGGAAGCAGAAAAGCGTTTTGCTAAACATAATGAAAAATGGTTAAAAGAAAACCACCCGGAACTTCTAAAATAATTATTTCCTTTTTCTTTTCCTACGACGAACAGGGATTAATCTGAATTGTTCAGGAGTTAAACCTAATCCGGCTCTCCTAGGTGTTGGAAATTTACCAGTTAATCCTAATGCTGATGCTGTGAAACTAGGAGCTAGACTACTAGATCTAATCTTTCGTGTCACTTTAGTTTTCTTTTTCTTTCCGCGCTTTGATCTCTTAGGTAATGGGAAACCTATCCCCCCAAAACCACCAGTGAAAGCGACGGGTGGAGCAAAGAAGTCAGTAGGGGATGGGGTCTTGAATGTTTGTCTTTGTCCCTGGAGTTGTAATGTTCTTTGACTTGTACGTTGTATTGATCTAGTTCTTGGTTGTTGTGCGGAAGGTTGTGCTAGAATAGATAAACTCCTAGACAACTGAGATTCTCTTTGGGATTGTTTGAAAAGAGTGGACAATCCTAAGCCTAAGTTACTGGCCTGAATATCCTTAGATCTTGGAAGTGAAAAACCTAACGATGATACTTTAATGTTAGTAGTTGGAGGAAGTAAACCACCAAGTTGAGATCTTTCAAACTGCCCTGTGCCTGTGAAAGATCCTATTGCTCTACCGCCAACTTGTACGGTAGAAGGAAATTGGAGTTCTATTGATTTGAAACTACCTAATGTTGAAACGGCAGGCCTAGTAAATAGATCTGCTACAGATTTAGGGAATGATTGGGCAATAACATCCTTGGAAGTTTGTTGGGATAATGCTTTTGCTACATTAACTCTCCTACTCCCCAAAATCAAAGTCCCTGCGCCAATGTCCTCAATTGGTGCCCTTCTAGTGACCCCAGCTATTTCAGCCCTACCAGTCCGACCTAAACTTGTTAATTCTGCACCTGAAAGTTTGAATGTCTTTTGTAGTGATCCAGAGGTAGATTCTGTGAACAAACCAGAACGGAAATCCTTACCCGTGCCAAACGTAATAAATTTATCAAAGTCTCTTCCACGTTGTGTGAATAAATTGGTTGAAGAAATAAACTTAAATCCCTCAACATCTCTTGTGGCAACCCCTCCAATCGATGGAAGATCTAGGGAAACAGATACCTGTCCTTGCTGACCAATACCTTCGGTTAAACCACCAAAGGGCTGTGGTTTACCAAATATCCGTTTGCCTGTAGGAAGTTGAAGCCCCCTAAATTCTCTACTCGCCCCGCGTGTTGCAGTTAAGAATGTAAAAGTATCCTCTCCAACAGATACCTTGCCCACACTTTCAAAACCAGTGAAGGCTGTTCTTTCACTAATCAATCCTCTTCTAGTTACTTGAGCCACACCTTTGGTGGAGATAAGAATTTCATCACCCACCCTAGCTACTTGTTGGATTGGTTGTTGTTGTGAAGCAAATTGAACACTGAATTTAGGGAAACCTAGTGCTGTTTCTGCCTGCCTAATTAACCCCGCCCCTCCTGCCACAACACCTAGGGCTGACAATCCAAAGGTCCCTACCTCTCCAACCTTTGCAGGAATACCAAATCGTTGTTCTAATCCAAGTCCAATATCTTCGGCTTCGGCTCTACCCCCTGGGGTTGCAAATTGAGAGATACCCGTTGATACAAAAGCTATGGGTGCTGTTACTGGAATTACAAAAGGAAGAATTTGAGCACCTGTAGAAACTCTCTCTCCAGTTATCCCTCCAGCTAATTTTTGGCTTCCTGGTGTGAATGTTTCTTCCAGTTTACCAAAGACCCCCCTTCCTTTTTCAACGAAGAACTCAAAGGCACCTCCGATTGGTTCCCTTCTTTCAACAAAAGTTCTTAGTGAATCATCTGCGGCAGAAATACTAATCCCTCCGAACTCCCCCGATGCCTCCTTACGAATGACTCTCTCTTGAACAGTTCTTCCTTCATCTATACCTAACTTGGGATCAAAGCCTAACAGATTAAAACCACCGAAACCAAACGACCCTAGTGTGGGACTGGTTACTCCACCTCCAATTTGATCACCACCAGTTATGAATGGATCGAGTCCCCCATCCCCAATAACATCAACTATCTCTGCAAGATCCTCAACATCCTTTGTTCCTGGAAGGATGACAACTCCTGGGCCTCGTTCCCCCTCACCAGGTTTTAAAAATAGAACATCAAGTTTCTTAATCTCTTGTGAGGGTCGTAGTCTATCAAACTCCGAAAGATCCGTTGTAACAGTTGATAGTCCGGAAGTAATTCTTCGGGTAGCGATAGGAATTTCGACCGTACCTTGTGGAGTAGATTGTCCAACAAAACCCGCCCTGATATTTGCGGGAGGGATTGTTTGGGATGATTCTGGTTCAATGGTTCCTACAGTTATCAATCCAACCTTTACTAATGATTGAATTGATTCCGGTTGTGTTTGTGGTAAAGAACCCAATTCAAATGATAGACCTAACTTCTCTGATTCAAAACCAGTTAGCTTTCCATCAATAAATATAGCATCAAGACCTTGTTCCTTTAAAACTTTTTTCTGTTTTAGGGATTGAGTCCCTCTTGCTTGTGCTTGTAT
>SDBT01018272.1_pt1 | contig 11026 bp, 13 predicted proteins | sample 2277101 | NCBI WGS metagenome assembly SDBT01 (sample SAMN10404973, study PRJNA504765) | marine sediment metagenome | isolation source: marine sediment core GS10_PC15, 103 cmbsf | place: Arctic Ocean: Southern Knipovich Ridge | collected 2010 | reverse complement strand
TGGGGATACCCCCCGTAGTGCTGCTTAATCGTCGGTCGATGAACTTCATTGTCAATTCCCTTGGAGGTTCCAATCCACTCTATCTACAGCGCCAAGTCGTAACCAAATGTCACGACGACAACAATCCATGCGACAAGTCCCAGCGCTATTGCCGCGAGCTTCGCCATGTCCCACTTGCTGACTTCTACATCCCAAATCTTCATTGCTCATTCCTTTCGGGGTCCCCATGCCAAGTCGCGTGGCCCGAGGGAGGATCTAGAGGACCAGACCATACGCGGTGTGGGATAGAAGCAAGATGGTTGCCTTCACCACCCATGATGCAGAGCTTGCCAGTGTGTTCACCAAAATCAGGGATGAACACTTCACAGTGCCGCCTCATCCCATCGCTGTCAATCAGGGCGTACCAATACAGCCCCGGCTTAGTTGGCGGTTCGCTGGTCCAGTTCATCTCATCGGCCGTGATTGGCGCCGCCTCGATCGTTGAAGTGGTGCGCTTCGCGCGGTTCTTTATCACTTGCCCTTCCTCAGCGACTTTTTCTTGGTCGCTTTGCTCTTGCCGGCGACCTTCGGCTTCGCAGTCTTAGACCACGCGGCCGGCTCCGGAATGTCGGCGATCGCCTGCTTCACCAGCCCAGTCCGATCAAGGCCAAGGTATTCACAAATCCGTTTCACGTCCGGGTCGAACTGGTCAAGACGCTTGTGATCATGTCGTACGAGTCGCGACTTCCACACCTCAAGCACGGCCGCGGCGATATCGCGTTGCAATTGGCTTGCACCCTTTGGACTCTTGCGATATGACTCCGCAGTCTTCCATGCTTCCTCGCCTGCGCCGGGCATGGAATCTGGAACCGGCATAAGAAACGATACGCCCAACGTGGGCAAGTCGGCGAGGAAGGCTCCACCACCGAGCCATTCTGGCGTCGCCGGTAGGCTGTGTAGCTCCTCGATACGTTCGCCGACTACCGTGCCAACGTAGTCGATCAACCAAGCCTTGCGACGTGATTCGAGTCCCTCTCTTTTCTGAGCCATCGACATGGTACTGCCAGCTGCACGTGCTGAGCCGGCGCGTGCGGCCGGGATCCTCACGTATGATACGACTCCAGTTCCCGCCCCACGTGTTTTCATAGATGCGATCGCACCGCGATCGCCCTTCTTGCACTTCACCACGGAAACCGATGACAACACGCGTCGGCCGAAGAATTTGGCCTCGGCCTCCGCTTCACCGCCGGCCGCCGTTGTAACCAACACCAGGTCGGGGTTGGCCCTGGAAGCCTTGTCGATCTTCTTTCGCATCGATAAACGATGCTTCTGGTTGAAGCACCCGGCGTCGAGGCAACAACCGGGACCCTTGTCCGCGGCGCCGGCCAGATCATCGAATAATCGGGGTTCGGCAGTCGATCGTTTGAGACACGTATTGCAATCGCCGGCACGTGGGGACAGCGTCGCATCGTCTAGTTTCCAGGGTACGCGTCGCAGGTCCATCGTCACGAATCGGTCAACGTGTCCGGCGAGTGCTTTGGCGCCCAGCAGCCAGTGCGGAAGGTACCCGTCGGCGAGGCCGATTCCCTTGGCCATACCCTTTTGCACGTCGTCAGGTAGCCGGGCCAATTGTTCCAAAACGGCAACCGATGCGCTGGAAAATGGGTGGCCCTCTTTGTTGAACAACGTCACGAATCGATCGGTGAGCTTGGATAATTGCGCCCTGCGCAACACCCAGCCCTCTGATCTGCCGAGCTTGGACGCAACGGTCTCAACCGTCCATTCGGTGCTCAATAACTTCGCGATTGCGATGCCCTGGTCAAGTGCCGGCAGGTCCTCACGTAATAGATTCTCGGTCACGGTGACTTCCATCGCCTCAGCATCTGTCATCTCACGAATGATGACGGGCACGGTTTCAAGACCTAATTTCTTTGCCGCGAGATATCGACGCCATCCTGCCCGTAAATCGTAGCAATTCGTCCTGGTTGGATGCGGGCGAGCAAATAGCGGCTGTATGATGCCTTGGCTCTTGATCGACGCAATCAAGAGCTGCAGATTGTTTGCATCCGGTTTTTTTCGCGGATTGTCGGTCGTCGGTATCAGGACCTCAAGTCGAACGTCGACAACCTCGCCGATCAGAGATCTCGCGTCCATTTTCGGCGGACTAGGCGGCTTCTTCGATTCCTTCTTCGTCTCCTTCTTCGTCTCCGTCTTCGTTTGCGTAGGTGGCATAAGGGTCTCCTTCGGTTGCGTCCAAGTGGGCCATTGTGTGTTGCATCAGGCCGCCGAGATCGCCTGTGTAATGCTTTCGCACAACGGCTTCGTTAGACCATCCGCCCAAGCGCATCACGGTAGCTACGTCGATACCGCGGCGTTGGGCATGTGTCGAAAATGAACGTCGTAAATCGTGAATCGTGCATTTGGGAATTCCGATTTGCTCCACCAAAACGGAAAAGCGGCGGCCTGCGGTGTCGGGCTGCCACGCGCGACCAATGGCGTTGATGAACACGTGACCGCCCAGCGGTTGCCGAAGTTTCGATTTGGTTTGGTGCAAACTCCATAGAAGTGATCGCGCACGTCTACGGAAAGGCACGTCCCGATTTTTGCGGTTTTTGGTCAGTTCGCCTGCGCTTGGCAGGTTCATAACGTGGATAAGGTTTGATCGGAAACGGATCGCCGGCCAGCGCACGTTGCATGCCTCGGTTCGGCGGAATCCCATCAAAAAACAGAGCCCCAGGTATGCCGAGAATTCCTGATCCGCAGAGTCGAGCAACAACGCGAATTCGTCCGCTTCAACAACCCGTATTTGTTTTTCCGGCTCAGTGATCAGCATTCCCCGCCAGTGCATCGCAGGATTGATTTTCATAAAGCCGGCGTCGACCGCGTACGTCAGGGCGCTTTTGGCGTGACGAATTCCACTGTTCACCGTCGCCGTTGCGACTTCCGACAACCGCGCCGATCGCCATTCCATCAAGTGCCGGCGATTCAGTCTCGGCAGGTCGATATTTCCCGCGGCGTCCATCAACCCGCACAGTGCGGCCTGCGTCTTTCGGATGGTTACGTCCGCGCGTCCACGCATGAGCACGGGCAACGCTTCAACGAGGTGGCTGAGTTTTCGGCGTCCTGCTTTCATTCCTTTGGCCTCAAGAATCAGAACCTTCAATCCACCATTCGTGCCCGCAGTCCCAGCACGTCATCCTGAAGTCGGTGTAACCGCCGCAAGACGAATCCCACTGCTGACGCGCGTTGTCCTCCTGATTTTTGCATTTCGGGCATTGGATCTGACAAGTGATTGATGCTGAGAACTTCCCATCTCGGGCGGACACCGGTTTATTGTTCATAGTCGTCCTCTGGTTGTTCAAGCTCACCAGCGCTTCCACGATGATCGCCACGCCAATGCAGAACGCCGCGACGACCAGCGGGTTGGAGCAAAGAGGAGTCATTCGACGGGCTCCCTTTGGCGATGACATACTTGGTTCACGAATCATTCCCCTGCGCTGCTATCCCTGCTTCAAGTACGTCCGCAGCTTTGCCTGTAGGCACGCTTGACACCAATCGCCTTCAAATTCTTCGGCGAAGTGGGTGGAGTCTTCCATCGAGCAGATCTCCCCCTCATTGACCATCAAGGTCGCGATCAGAACGGTTTCCTCTTTGACTGCGACCTCCACAGAGGGCAAGCCAGTTTCTTCAATTTCGGTTTCTACGCCGTTCTTTTTGCATTCATCACATACGATCATTGTCGATTTCTCCTTGTGTCCTCTGTTAATTGTCTTCGCTTTGGCACTGATATACTTGGCTCATCACGCAATGATGCTCAATCGTATTGCGGCCGATCGAACCTGTTGCATTTGATCGCCATAGCCCCATAGATCGCCACCACAAACCCATTCGGGCCAAGGGCCGAGTTCAGTTTGAGGCAGAGGCCTGTCTTGCTTCACAAAGTCTCTCAGGCGTTCGATCAGCCTCTTGAGCGTCCCCCCGCCACTAAAATTACGCCACCCTCCCTTGTAATGTGTGAAAACACGGGTTCCCTTGTAGGCGTCTACGAACCAGACGCGGCCATGAGAATCAACTTCCAAGTTGGCGACTCGATCTCCCTTCCTGAAGAATCGGCGGCCACAGGATGCAATGACGCCAATCAACTCGTTTGCCCGTTTTAGCCGGTCATCTTCACCGATCATTTCCGTCTCCTATGATGAGTCAAGTATGTCACTGCCTTCGCTTTGCATTAGCTCGATCCCATCGGCGTCCTCGATCATTGAAACGACGGCCTCGCTCAGGCCCTCAAGAATTTCCCGCATGTGCTTCTGCCGTCCCCAATAAACCACCTCGAACGTCTGTGGGCGGATAGCGACGACAACCATGCCGTTGGCGTAGAGCGTCTCGGCCAAGCGTCGCACGTTGGCGACGGATAGCCGGCTGGTCCTCATAACACCGCTCGAAGTCACACCACGCCCTCCTGCGATGGTCTGGAGGCTCCAGGTTGAACGATCACGCCGATGAGGTGCCAATATGCCTCCGATTGGCGCCCTGGGCATTTGGGCCGATTTCCCATTTTGCAAACACGCACCAGGCCCCTAATATGACTACCTCTTTTAAGAGTGAATGTATTAGGACCCGCCTGTGATTTTGTGAGAACCATCCTAAAGCCCTTGCCGATCGGCTCTTACGTGGTTCAAAAGCTGTGTCGCCTTTCGGCCAATATCACAGCCGGCCACGTATCCGGCGGCTCATGTGGTCAAATCCCGACATTCTCGCCCGAAATCTGACAGGTTATCCACACCCACCTGTTGAAAACTTTCGGCACTCAATCGCCGTAAATGGTGCCATCGGGCGCGCGGCGTCGCGTCGGGACGATAATCCCGTACGCCCGGACCCAACCGGCGGGCTCCGTTCGATTCGACAAATCACCCATAGCAGCGACCGCTGCCGCCGGCGACTCGTATCACCAGCCGCGTTGAACGAAAAAGCCGTCCGTCTCGACAAGCCGAGCGCGTCCGCCGAGCAAATCCGCGTACTCGATCCGAAAACCAACCGAGCAAATCATGGCAACCACCTCCCGCGCCGCAATCGGTGAATCAGCAACATGCCCACGGAGATTATCACTGCACCAACCACTCCGCCGACGGCCGCGCTGAGAATCCAGTCGAGCGTCACGATTGCGCGCCATCGATGACCACGGGGCGCCGCGTGGCAGGAGGTATCCTTTCGCCCACTGCAGCTTTTGCCTCTGGTGCTCTGTTCACCGCAACCGCGTCCGCCACCAGTTGACGGAGTAGCGCGAAAAGCAACCTCTCGGCTTCCTTGCCGATCTTCGGGATGACCGGAACCTCTTCATAGGCCACCGGCCTTGATAGTGCGTCGCAGGTGTCCACCAGAGCCTTGGCCACTTCCCTCGCAACCGGCTCGTCTAGTTGCAGATTGTTGATCGTTTCGCCGAAAGACACCGACACCCGACGCTTGGGTATGTCCGCTTCGATCTTGATTTGTAGGTTGTTCATCGTTACTCCTTCGTGTTTGTTGCCTCAATGGCGGGTTTGGACACGTTGCCCAATGACTCACGCCGTCGCGGTTGTAGATCGCCTTCTTGCCCGCCTTGGTTTTGATCCAGAGGATATCTGCACGACAGCTTGGGCAGTGGCCAGTTTCCCCAACGGATCGAAGGATTCGATTGATTCTGCTCGCGGGCGTGCAGGACGCTCTGTGCGGCACGCCATCGGCATCGTAGGCTACCCGATCGCCGCTCTTTGGTGTCACTACAAGAATGGCCTCTTCGCAGTATTTGCAAACCCGTGGCTCTCCGATGACTTTGAGCAGTCGGACTAAAGTATCTGCGGTGTCGTAGCCGTTGTCGCTCATGTGTCACCTCCAAAAAACCGAAGGCGGTCCTCCGTGACCCACCAACGGCCCAGGCGCTCGGGTGTTGAGAGAACGACGCACGAATGGTTCGTGCTTACCCGAACGCCACGGCCACCCGGCACAATCCACGTGCGCATCGAGAACACGTGAAAACCAGGTGACCTTCTGCGCCGGCCCACAACGAGTGGACCGGCGTTCCTGGCGGGCATTCCGCGCACGCCAGAGTTGCTGGGGCTCCGTCACTTGCGGTGACGAAGTCTTGCCCCCAGGCTATGGCAGTATTCATCATCCGCGGGCGTTTCTCGGAGACCCCTGGGAGCGGATACAGCGCTGCTGATCCGCTCACGAATGGATTGAACACCGTCACCATTACTGCTTCCTAAAGGCCGGCTCGAGCACGATCGAACGAATGCGCCGGCACCAATCCGCCAGGAACAAACACGTCGACGTGCTACCATACTGACCGCTCATCGCGTGCCAAGAGCCGCTCCTGGAAATTCTCACCTGTTCAAGATCCATGACGAGGGTTAGAAAATGAGACACCAGACGCCAAGCGTGGTCGTCCAATGGGCCTCGACCCGCCCGACGACCCATGATTTGTTTGGCCAGGTCTCTCAATTTAACCTCCAGATCCTCTAGATGCGCGTCAAGCGTTGCATCGCTAACCGGGTTTTCTGATTCTCGCCCGAGAATGCAGGGACGACAAAAACACCCGTCCGGATGGTGGTCATTGCGTCCAAACTTCATTCGATCAACTCCGTAGAAAATAAGTGGGGCCGCCCAAGTTCACAGCGTCGGTCTGCAGCCCGCGTCGGACTATGTCGGACCAACCCCACGTCATTTCTCGGTGTCTAAAATCTTCGGTCCGGTGTCCTCTGTGACCGCGCCCGATACTATTTTCACGCCTCTTGCCGCCGGCGGATAACCGTCCTCACACTTCATACATGCCGGGTACTCTTTCGGCCCAACGTAAACAAACCTGAACAGGTGACGGTCGCATTCAAAGGTCCGTAGTTCGCGTGGATCGATCGTAGCGCTGTAGCGACCGATCGGTCGCACGTATCGGTTGGGAAGGTCTACGAGTTTCTGTAGGTCATCGGCGTCTATGTCGGCACGCACGTTTGTCACAATCTCGCGGGCCTCGCCGGCTGTGATCACTGGCCCCGGTGCGGTGGCACCACAATCCGGACACGGCTCGCCGGCCGCGACCTCGTCATCGCAATTGGTACAGGTCCAGTTCGGAGGCAACTTGGAATTCGTGCTCCGAACGTATTGGGTTTGCAATTCGAGCAGCGCGGCGATCGGTACACCTCTGTGCCGGCCGTCGTTTTTCCATTCGCCTTTCACGCTCGATAGGATGGCGTGGATTGCGTCGTGGAGTGCGTTTGGTTTTGTGATCGGATCACAGTATCGATCGGGTGCTGGCGGCTCGAAACAGAGGATCTCGCGGGCGAGGCGACGATCCACACCACCGTCTTGATCGCTCAATTCCTGGAACGTGACTTTTCCGCCACATTGTTTGCAGACCGTGTCGGGGTGCTGGTTTTTCGCACCGCATCCGGGACAAGGCCAGATCGAGAGGGGATGATCGGCCGCGGTTGGCACCGCCTTCAATTCATCATGTGCAAGATCGTACCCGTCTGCGTGGCCAGCTTTGTACCGCCGGTCGTCGGCCCATACGTGCGGTGTCGTCTTGTCGTTTACATCTTGACATTCCGGCCGCGTCTCGGCGATCGGGACAGCAGTTTCGGCGCAGTGCTCAGCGACCCTGACCAGCGTGTTCGGCCCCGGCTCCTTGCTGATTTTCCACGCGGCGGTCGGACACACCCAACACGTTTCCATCGTTCGTTCGCAGCCATTACATTTCGGCGGATTCTTCAGCGTCGACACCGCGTCCGCGATCTTGTCCAGGGCTACTTGGAATAGGCCGGCGGGATCCGGCAGGTTTGCATTGGCGTGCATGATGCGGAGCCGCGACACCCCAAGAGCGTCTCGGATCGTTTTTGCAGCCGTAACCAACGGGGCTTTTGGTGGCTTGATAACTTTCGTCGATCGACGTCCGTGTGCGATTGCTGCAATGGCGTCGACGTGTTCCATCATCGCTAGGCGTGGTCCATCGGCGGCGACTGCAACCAGGTCTGTTAGCTCATTCAATGACCGCGCTATATCGGACGCCAGTTGACGGCTGACTCCGGGCGACGGCCCCCCAGCCGGCGGCTCCGCCGTATTTTCTTTCCTCCCACCAATCAGCAGCCCTGATCCGGACGGCGCACGATTCAACCAATCCAATGTGGCTTGGACGACGCCTATGATTTCCATACGGACGGGCTCGCGATCGGCTGTGACAGTCACGGTCATACTAGGTTCGGCACCCGTGCCACCCATGAAAACAGCCCAAGGGATTTCTTCGGGGTTGTACGTGCCAGGCGGCTGAGGGTCGGCAGGGATTTCGTGTTCCCTAAAGATTCCGGACAGTGCGTTCCTGGCGACCGTCGCCCGAACGCCGGCAAATATCCGCACGTCGCCGTCCGGAACGCGCTTGCGGTCGCAAATGCTTTCGAGCGATCTGGCCGCCGATTCCAGTGCCAGCCGCACCCCTTTGGCATTCGGATCGTAACGCGGGGGGGTTGGTATGTCGGCCGGCTTCGCGATATCAGCCATCGCCCTCTTGATCAATGACCACACCCGCGGATACCGTTCGTGGGCCGGCTCACCGATCACCGCACAGGCGTCGATCAGCACGGATCTGACAGATTTGACAACCGATCTGAAGTATGGAGGTTTGATGATCCCCACTTCGGCGGCGGCCATTGAGTCCCGGCAGTCCGGTGGCACTTTGCCGTCTCGCACTTTGCAGAGGCCCTCGATTTCGACTTCGACCTTGGGCCACCGCGTCCGCCGACACCCACAAAGTGGGTCGTCTTCCGTGCCGCAACCAACCTGACAGCCGACCGTCGCCTGTGTGCCATGATGCTCGCCTGGATGCCCACAGTCGGGGCATGGTTCGTCGGCGCTAATCGAAGCCACCCGCCCCGCCGATTTGCGCTCCGCTTGGTCGGCCTCCATAACTACTCGAATCGGGCATCCGGATAGGTGGCCTGGTCCAGGATGATCGCCACACGTACAGCCCAAGCCCAATGTTTCGACTGCCAACACGGCGGCGGCCGGCGACGTCTCTGCCGGCGACGTGGCCGAAGTTCCACAACCGTAGCAATCGACTTGATGCCTCCCGTTCCATATCCGACACTTCGCACACCACCAGCCCCGCCAACCGTGGTGCGGCTCGCGAATCGGTTCGCCCAAGTCGATAAATGAAATCGCATGGTCGAGCATTTTCATGGTGACTTTGCAGAATTCCTCGGGGTCCTCTTTGAGCAAACCACAGAGGGCGATGATCCTTTCGCGAGCGTGTTTCAACGTCTCAGGCAGGTACGGGGGATTTATTATCTCCCGTATAGGCGGCGACGGAGCCGGCGTTTGTGTCGCATTGGCTTGCGTTTTCATGCTTTCCCTCAAATCTGACCCCACTTCGCGATATTCTATACCGCTGAGCGCCGCGAACAAGTCCAAAACTTTGACGTCCACATCGGCGTTACGATGCTTGGTCTCGCCACACTCGCGGCAGACTTCAGACGCTGCATCGATGAGTCCTTGGAGGTACAATTCGACCGCCCCCATCTTGTCTTTCGCGTCGGTGAGTGGCACCGGTCCTGAGACGATGCTTTGCAGGTATCTCCGGACGCTCCGCACTTTGGCAATGGCTCGGTCGCTGTCCCATGTGACTTTTTCGCTGCCCAGCTCGAATTGGATTTTCGCCATGCCGGCGACGGGCTCTGTTAGGAAAGCAGCCAGCGATTCTCTGTGATCCAAATCCGCCTGATATCCACAATCGCACGTGCCCCCCGCGCTGAAGGAGCACCATTTGCCGTGCTCATTCATGGGCGGCTTGATCTGCTGCGATCCGTCATCGTCGGCCGCCGGCTCCAATTGGGTGAGGTATCCGCAATCGCACCTCACGCCATAGCGGGCTTGGCATCCTTCGCTGTGCCCGTCCATCTTCGGCGGCGGCGTGATCGGCTCGGCAGGCTTTGGTAGTGCGGATTTCGTTTGGAGTTCCAGGATGCGGCCCAAGCCGGCGAAGGCGTCAGTCAGCGCATCGGCGATCTGCAGGACCGTGAGTGGCTTGGGGGAATCGATGTAGATGTTGACGCGAGGATCTTTGCCGAACGCGTATCGACGACCCCACTTTTCAGGTTTCGAGTCCGGATCCGCAGGTGTGCTTAATTCTGCGTTTCCGGTCAATGCGAATTGTAGGTTTTTGAAGGGCGGGTAGTCCTTCATGGGCGGCTTGTCGATCGACCACGCGACGGCAGCGCGTGCAGCGATTATCAGGTCGCCGAGATATTTTTCGACGAGGGTGAGCGCTTCGTTTCCGGTTGGTCCGCGTACCCAGGCCCGGACAATCTCGATCGCACACGCCACTGTCCCGCTGTCGAGATGCTCGCTTGCCCGATTCGCGGCGGAGCGCGTGGCGTCTTTTGCGACACACGCGCTGCAAAGATCGTCTTCAACCCAGTGACACGGCTGGCCACCAACATCTGCACACGCTTTCAGATCCGAGCATCCGCAGTGCCGGCACTTGCTGTGACTCGTTGGTCCGCCGGCGACGACGACCCGCGGCATTGACTTTTGAAGCTCGCAGACGGTACACGGGCAATCGGCGGCGTGCCTGAGTTTTCCACCGTCCAGAATGAACGCCGGCGTGTCAGGTGCTACACGGGCGCCGAGTTGTTCGTCGGTCAGGCCGGCCAGTTCGAGAGCCGCCTGTAGGCCGGTGACGTGGGCCGCAAGCCGTGTGGCATAGTGATAGTGGCTGGTCGTTGGGACTGGCTGAAAACCAACACCCACCTCACGGCACAGGTGGCGTGCCATGTGGGCGATGACCTTGAGTTGGGTGATCCGATGGCGAACGGGTTGCGCGCCGTCGTAGTCCCGAGCGGTGTCCCCGACTTCGGCGGCGTTGTAGCAATCGAGTAGACTGGCTTGGTGTGTCCGGGCTTGCAGTGCCCATTGACGCGCCTCACGCTCGCACGCGTCAGCTTTCGCCTCTGCGTCGCGAATGGCACGGTCGGGATCCACTAGAAAAACAATGCTGAGCGCCTTAGCGCTCACCCCATCGGCCAGTTCA
>SDBT01018271.1_pt1 | contig 11026 bp, 8 predicted proteins | sample 2277101 | NCBI WGS metagenome assembly SDBT01 (sample SAMN10404973, study PRJNA504765) | marine sediment metagenome | isolation source: marine sediment core GS10_PC15, 103 cmbsf | place: Arctic Ocean: Southern Knipovich Ridge | collected 2010 | reverse complement strand
ACGGTAAGTTCCATTATTCAGTCCATAAAACAACGTGTGCCGCAGCTTAATATCCAATATGTGGATACTGAAATCATGAACCAGTTATCTTATGAAGTTTCAAACCTACGTTTTAAAAAACAGGGTTGCGAATTTGCAGGGAGTGTAGAAAAAAGCATAGACGAAACGATTGAGCTACTTAATAAAGCCGGAGGTAACTGTGTCGAATAAGAAATTGTATACTCGAGAAGAATTTGAAAACCTGCGAAGGGAATCTGCCGAAGCGATGGCTGGGGATCAAAAACTTCGCCAGGATACTTTAAATGTGTTAATTCGAGCCGACTATTATCGTTGGGTTCATCAAACCAACTGGCTTGGAGAGCCAATCCTCAATCTTCCTCAAGATATGTTTGGCCTTCAGGAAATCATCTTCAAAAGCAGACCTAAGTTTATTATAGAAGTGGGAGTTGGCTGGGGTGGATCACTCTTGTTTTATTCAACTCTCATGGAGGTTCTTGGTGGAGAGCGAATAACTGGAGTGGATATCTACATCCCCGACGATTTAAAGAAACGACTGGCTTCATACGAAAAACTTTCTGAAAGGTTGACATTGATTAAGGGTTCATCCATTGAAGAGGATACACTAGGTCGGATCAAATCCATTGTGGGGGATTGTCGTGCAGTCATGATTTTTCTAGATTCCTACCATACTCATGATGATGTACTTAGAGAGTTACAATTATATTCCCCTCTTATTGGTAAAGGGTTTTACCTGGTATGCGGAGATACCATTATCGAGGATATGCGGGAACAAAAACATCGTTCTCGTCCCTGGGGTCCAGGAAACAATCCCAAGACGGCTCTACGTCAATTGCTCATGGAGAATGATAGATTTGAAATAGATAGAATACTTGAAAGTAAGCTGCTGTTTACCTGTAATCCAGGTGGGTACTTGCGATGTTGTAGGGACTAACTGTTTCTGAGTGAAGGGGTAGTGACACAGTATGAGCTCTGACGAAAATTTAACCATCCTGCTAGTGCTTAAGGACCAAGTTCCGTTTACGTTCCGTTGGATGTCCTATGCCAACAGAATCAACTGCCCATTCAAAAGTGGTGTAGGGATTGAACATCAGAGAGATAGCAGTACTATTCAGCAAAACAATTTCTCAAGATATGGATATTGATAAAGATCTTACAGCTTTGTTGTTGTTGAAGGATCGGCCTCTTTTTACCTGGAGATGGATGTCCTATGCCGATAAGATCCGGTTCCCCTTTAAAGTCTTAATAGCTGATGGTGGAGCTGATAAAGCCGTTACAAAGGTACTTTCGGAAAAGATGAAGTTTGAGAATGTAGAATATGAATATGTTAGATATCCTTTTGACAAAGATCTTTCCACATATTACAGAAAAGTCTACGATGCACTTGCAAGAATTAATACACCATTTGTTATTCATACTGCAAACGATGATTTCTGTGTTGAAGAAGGTCTTAGGCGATCTGTTGATTTTCTCAAACATCATAAAGACTACGTAGCATCAGGCGGAGATGTGCACATTTTTATGATAGGGCCTTACAGGAAATACAGGGATTCCGTTCCTTATTATGGCCCCTTTCAATTATGCAAAGAAATCGATCCCGCACTTGAGTTGTCGCAGGAGCTACCTCTCGAAAGGTTGAGAACTTATTTTTCCGGGGAATTAAGCACATTTATATGGTCTGCTGTTCATCGCACTGAAACTTTGAAAGAAGTTTACGGCAAACTAATAGAGACAGATTTCAAAGACCTCCGGTTCGCCGATCATCTAACGAACTGTCTAACGATAGTGAATGGTAAAATTCATAGAGATGAAGGAATCTATTTTTTACGCCAGGGTAATCCAGGGGAAGGGGAAGGATTAGCTTTTGCTGAAAGGTATCCTACCTTTGAGTCCTGGATAACCAAAAAAGGATGGGAAAAGGACAGGAATATCCTTATAAATACAGTATCAACAAAGATAAGTGAACTAGAAGGCATATCTTCGGACAAAGCTTTAGAGAGTTTTTCCGGTTATTTTCAAGAAGGATATGTTAAGCCTTATCTCGAAAGATCCCGTAAGAAAAGGATCTATAAATTTTCTGTGATAAGATCATTCGGAAGGTTGGAGAGAAATATTTCAAAGCATATTAGTTTCGATCATCCTGTGCGACAACTATTCAGATATATATACCAATCTTTTCGTAAATCAGCATTTAGGTCTAATGGATCTTGTCCGCGTGGGGAGAAAGGGATGGATCCTGTTACTTATGAAAAGTTAGGATCAATAATTGATTTTCTTGAACATCCTCCTTTTGTAATGGGTCTTTCGGTAAAATACAGATTGCAAATTAAAAGTATGTTGAGGTGGATATTGAAAAAAACTGGTATACGAAAAATGATAAAGCTTTTCTATAGATACAAGGGAGAGTTGTTAACAAAGTCTATGATAAAAAGGCCTTGGATCGCTCATCTTACATTATATGCGAGTTCAATATGTGATGCACACTGTGTGATGTGTGATGTGGGAAGTGGTTCAGATAAGGGGATATCAAGACCTTTGGCGGGCATGCCGAAATATATGCCTTTGGATCTGTTAATTAAAATACTTGAGGATGACATGGGAAAGAGGTCCAGTGTTTATTTTATGATGACTGAGCCTTTGCTTGCACCTGAGTTGCCGACTATGTTGAAAATATGCAAGGAAAAAGGTCATAAGATATATCTTGCAACCAATGGTCACAGACTTGCTGAAAGGGCAGAGGAGATATCACCATATGTTGATAATATACAAGTATCACTTGATGGTCCCGAAGAAGTACATGATTCGATACGCGGGAAAGGCTTTTTTTCAGCAGCTACCAAGGGGATAAAAGTATTGAGAGGGCTGAATGAAAGAATAGGAATAACTATCAATTATACAATTTTCCCCAACACGTCTAAATATGTTTTTGAGTTCTTGAAAATGATGGATAGTCTTGAAATAAGAATCGATCAATTGAAATATCAATGTCTAGATTTTGTTTCTGCGAAGATGCAAGAAAGCCACAATCTTGCTTTTCCCGAAATACCACAAACTCTGTCAACTTACGGGGATGTTCTTGCTTTTGATGATATGAATATGGAGGAGTTATGTCGTCAGATTAAACAGGTAAGAGAGTATGAACCGATAAATATAGAAGAAATAAAATTCAAACCACCAATAAAGACGGTAGGGGATCTGAAAAGGTATTTTGATCTTGCCGGCGAACCAATGCCTGAATGGAATAAGTGTTATACGCCTTGGGTTGCAATGGCAATAAATACAGGAGGTAAGGCTTTCTGGCATACCCGATGTTTTAATGATTACATACTGGGTGATGTGCGGGAACAGAGCCTGAATGATATTTTTTATGGCGAGAAAGCTAAAACTTTTCGTGATCAACTGAAAAATAGTGATTTTTGTTTCCCTGCTTGTGCTAGATGCTGTGGCGTAATGCCCATAAAATGACAAAAAAATATTTTTTTAGTTTGTCAACAATCAGATCAATATGAGAGGATGACTTGAATGTGTGGAATTTTAGGGCAAATAGGACTTGAGAAAACTGTTATAAGGGACAAAAATAAGCTTGAAAAAGCGTTGGATCTTTTAACCCACCGCGGGCCAGACGATAAAGGTGTCGTACTGGATGATAGATTTATATTTGGACACAGAAGGCTCAGCATTATAGATTTATCGCACTCCAGTAGCCAACCAATGATAACAAATGATAATCAAGTCATTATCGTACTTAACGGAGAAATATATAACTATAAGGAATTAAAAGAAGAATTACAGGGTGCAGGATATGTTTTCAAAACCTTAAGTGATACTGAAGTTCTCTTAAATGGATATCATTGTTTCGGGATTAGTTTTGTCGAAAAATGTATAGGGATGTTCGCTTTTGCAGTTTATGATAAAAGATATAATAAGGCATATATTGTGCGGGATCGGTTGGGCATAAAACCTCTTTATTATACAAGAATTAACGGGCGTATAACTTTTTCCTCAGAGATAAAATCAATTTTAGCTTTGGAAGATGTTAATAAGAGGTTGAATAAAGATGCCGTTGTTTCATATCTATCATATCGTTATCCAATACTGGATGATACTTTTTTCGAAAATATTTATTCATTACCTCCGGGACATTTTATGGAAATCCAGAAGGGTGCAATAAAAACTGTAAAATATTGGGATCCTGTCGATAAATATATGGAAGAGGAAAAGGATAAAGGGGAGCAATTTTATATTGACAGGCTGCAAGATATTTTAGTGTCATCTACAAGGTACCGGTTAATTTCCGATGTCCCACTAGGTGTTCTTTTGTCAGGGGGGGTGGATTCAAGTATTATTGCAGCAATAACATCAGAAGAAACTCAGCAACCGCTAAACACTTTTACTATAGGATACGATGAGGATGGATATAATGAATTTAATTATGCAAGATTGGCTGCACAAAAATATAAAACAAATCATCATGAAATCTTGACAGATGATGACGCTTATTTTGAACATTTGGATAAATTAATATGGTTTAAGGACGCCCCTCTTACAATACCCAATGAAGTGACTCAGTATGAAATGTCAATGAAACTTAAGAAAGATGTTACTGTGATTTTAGCTGGGACTGGAGCAGATGAACTTTTTTATGGGTATGGAAGAATTTTCAGATCTACTTATGATTATGAACGATTAATCGAATTTGGAACTAATAAGCATGGTAAAGATATTTTTCTGAATAATTTTCAAGAAAAATACGGAAGGAAACATTTTAAAGATGAGATAGAACATTTTTCTAATGTTTATAATTATAGTTCTCTAGAAAACAAAAGACTTATCTTCAATGAAAATTTCGTAAACCTGGATCAGGTAGAGGAGAAATTTATCTGCAAATTCCGAAATTATTTTAACGAAGTGCCAACGGGAAGATATATAGATAAAATGGGGTATACTTTCCTTAAAGTGCATCTTCCGGGGATTTTGCATCATAATGATATCTCGTCGATGGCAGCTAGTGTTGAGTTGAGAGTGCCTTATTTAGACCATAGGTTGGTAGAATTTGCTATGACTATCCCTGTGGATTATAAATTGAAGTGGAATTCTGAGAAAGCAATAAAACAATCACGTTATCTAATGTCTGATAAAATATCCGAAGTATTTGATACACCAAAATATATTATCAAAAAAGCATTTGAATCTAAAATACCAATTGAGACATTGAAGAGAAAAAAGCTAGGGTTTCCTGTTCCACTACATTTCTGGATGGGAGGAGAAGCTCAAAAGTTTATTAGAAATTTACTTTTGGGCAAAAAGTCAGTCGGAAGAGGTATGTACAAGATAGAAACTCTCAGGCAATGGTTTGATAAGAAAGACATTGATAAGCATTATGGCGATTCAGCAACTTATCAATTCAGCATTGCAGGAAAAATATGGATGTTGGCCAATTTAGAAATGTTTTTGAGAAAACATTTTGATTAATTGAATTAATAAACTATGAATAACATTGAAAATGAAATAAAAGAAGTAAAGGAATTCCTTCTCAGTGATAGTAATAGATATTATTCGGAATTTTGGAGTGACTTATTAAAGGAAAGAACAAATTTCCCTAATGCGGAGCAGCTAACGAACTTTCTTTCAAATGACGCTTCATATGGATATGGTAATATTCTTGATTCAAATACTTTGCAGACTTTTCAGAGACTTGTAGATACAATCACTCCGGAGACTCCTATTGATTTTTTAACTAAGTTGTCAGACCCTATTTTTGGCGGGCCTATTGTTTGGGAATATAAAGGAGTTCAGTGTAGTATACCATTTTTGCATAATCTCCCAACTACATATCGAATACAGACTTTACCCTTAAAAAAGAATCTTAGAATCCTAGAGATTGGAGCTGGTTTCGGAGGAGTAGCATATCAATTATGCCAGATATTGGATATTAAAAAATATACTATTGTAGATTTGCCGGAATCGTTGTTTTTATCTTATTTTTATTTACGAGAGAATACGAAAAAGCCTTGTGTGCTTTCGGCTTATGAAAACATTTCTAATGGATTTGAATTTGCTAAACCTGACCAGCTTGCAACTATTGATAATCAATTCGATTTGATATTAAATACGATTTCGATGGGAGAAATGGATATGGATATGGTGGAAACCTATAAATCTTTAATTAGAAATAAATTAGATCCTGGGGGATATTTTTTTCTGATAAATACTCATGGAAAGGCAGGTGTAAAAAAACCGGCTCAATATCTTATTGATGGCATGAAGCTATATTCAATGCGATCGTGGGGGCAGAGAGCTCATGAAAGATTCTTCAATAAATTGCATTATGAAATAATTCAAACGCAAAATGTCGGCGAAGAAATAAATGATAAAGTAAAGAATGAAGTTAATTCCCAAGGTTGTCTGGCGAATCTTGGGGCACGGCTCCCGATTGATGAGTCTGTTTGCCTGTACGAAAAAGGGCTAAGATCTTATGCTCAGAGAAAAACGAGATATGCAACAAAATATCTTCGTGAAGCCTTAGACAAAGGACTTACAGGATTTGCAAGAACAGTAGCTATTGTCATACTCTTGAGTAATGATTGGAGAATAATTTTGGGATTTAAAAATGAAAAATTAATGGAACAAGCCTTTCAACAAGCACCAATACAAAAAGATGAAATTAATAGATTTTTTCGGACTATTTTTTCTAGAATAAATACAATAGGCAGTATAAGATCCTGGCTCAGACGAGAATTGTTATAGGAAAAAGAGGAATAGTTTTTTATGGTTATTTTTATGATGTATGGATTGCCCGCATCAGGAAAGACGTTTACCGCTAAACAGCTTTCGGAGTTTTTGGACAAAAGCAATAATGTTAATTTTATATCTACACTTGATTTCAGAGTAAAATTTGGGTTATTAGATTTGAAATCAGAGCCTGAACGTGAAAGGGTATATAAATTATTAACTGAAAGAGTTAAAATCATCATTGAAAACAATGAATGCGATATATTGATAATCGATGGTAATTTTAGCAAGAGATCTCGACGGTGTGATATATATTCCCTTGTTGCCGGTAACAATAATATATATGTTATAAAATGTTTTGTTAAGGACAAAACCGTCATTTGCGTCAGGTTGAAGGAAAGGCAGGAAAATCCAGATATGTATGAAAATAAAGCATCAACCATAGAGCTTTATGATCTAATTAGACATGGAATGGAGCCAGTAGAGGAAGATGATGGCCTAATAAGGGGTGATGTAGGCCTTATTAATTTCAATACAATGAATAATAAAATTGAAAACATTTGTTACGCTAAGAATGATAGATCGGGGCTGATAAACTATGTTTCTGATTTTCTTAATTCAATTAAAGGAGATACATAACCTTTTTAAAATAGGATATTGATATGATTAAAGCCATTATTTTTGATTTAGGTGGGGTTCTACAGGGGCTTGATTGGAGCCCTGTAGTTAATTCTCTGCTCGATGTAAAAGAAGATCTGGATATTTTCAAGTTCCAAGATGCACTCTATTATGATCGAACAAATTACTTTGATTTATATGCAACTAACAGAATGAGTAAAGAAAGGTTTTGGCGCATGGTGGCAGGGAAAATTGATATAGAGCTTAAATATATTGACAGATTAAGCCACAACCTTGAATTATTATATTCATTTATAAATTACGATTTACTCGAATTGATTAAATCATTGAAGGATAAATATAAATTGTTTGTTCTTTCAAATGCTTGTCCGGAAATCGAGAACAAAGTTATAAAAGACAACTTATACGTACATCTGTTTGAAAAATTATATTTTTCTCATAATATTGGCACTAAAAAACCTGATAAGGAAGCATATCTTGTTATTGCAAGAGAAAATTGTCTTTCTCCTGAAGAATGCCTAATCATAGATAATGATGTCGTTAATATTAAGGGGGCTAGAGAAGTTGGGATGGCAGGTATTTTATATAAAGGTGTAGAAAATTTGAAAAACGAATTCTCTGAAATTCTTGAACTTAAAGGATTATTAGGAGAAGGGATGATAAAAGGGTATACTTCCGGGGTTTTTGATTTATTTCATCAAGGTCATCTCAATCTATTAAGAAATGCCAAAAAACTGTGTGATAGACTAATAGTAGGAGTTACATCGGATGAATTATCAATAAGTTTTAAAGGTAAGAAACCCATTGTGCCCTTTGAAGAGAGAATGGATATTGTGGAATCAGTAAAATATGTTGACTTAGTTGTTCCACAAAAAACCATGAAAAAAATTGATGCTTGGCGGGAATATAAATTTGATATTTTATTTGCAAGCCAAAATCCTACAGAAACATGGGGTGAAGTCGAGAGCGCATTTTTGAGACATTTTAAAAAAAGTGAAGCTCCTAAAATAGTATATTTACCATATGCCCCTGGAGTATCGTCCAGTTTGAGACGTAAAATGCTTAGGAGTGAGATGTGATTAGATTTGGCATTATTGGATGTGGAAATGTTTCCCCAACCTATCTGTATACTTTAACAAATATTCCAGATGTTTCAGTTGAAGCAGTTTGCGATATAGACAGGGAAAAAGCAATTTATAATGCTGAAATATTTCGCATATCTAATGTATACAATGATTATAAAAAAATGCTAGAGGTGGAAGAACTAGATGCAGTTGTTATATGTACGCCCCACTTTTTGCATCATAATCAAGTTGTGGAGTGTATTAATAAAAATGTTGATATTCTCTGTGAAAAACCTTTGGCGGCTAGAATAGAAGATGTTGAGGACATTGTCGATAAAAGTAGCAGCGTAAAATTTTCAGTCATGCTGCAGAGAAGATTTTATCCCAATTCATTATCAACTTATCAGGCGGTTAAAGAAAAAGCTGTGGGAGAGATTAAAGAAGTATCTTTGAAATTCACATGTCATAAAACCAAAGAATTTTATCATTCATGGCGAGGGAAAAAGTTAAGTGGAGGGGGTGTTCTAATAAGCCAAGCGCTGCACCGGATTGACAGACTGGCATTCTTCTTTGGGACACCGCTTTACGTGGAATGTTTAACTAAAACAACAAGACCTTATATAGAAGTCGAAGACTATGCTAAAGGAAAGATTTTCTTTCCGGGTGGTATAATCGCAGAAATCGAAACTGATAATTCAAGCGGCAATCCACAAACAATTTCAATTATCAAAATTAAAGGAACGAAAGGAGAGATTCTTCTTTCCGACGATAAAACACCAATATGGGATGTACCATCCATTTCTAGACCCGGGGAAGCGGATATAAAAGCTGTGCCAGAGAAATTTAGACCAAAACATTACGGGCCGTGCCACGAAATGGTAGTAAGAGATTTTGTCGATGCTATTATAAATGATCGAGAACCTGCTATTAAAGGTGAAGATGCTTTATTTTCGATGAAAATAATATTTGGGATGTATGAGGCATCGAGAAAGAAAAAGAAAATATCTCTTATTGATTAGGAATATAACGGGTAAAATTATTTTTCGAATACTAAAATTCATTTTTAAAAAACTCTTATTTTGTTTCTTTTGGATTTTACCAAAGAATAAGAGAATATGGATTTTTGGGAGTAGGGATGGATTGTATTACAATGAGAATTCAAAAGCTCTTTTTGAATATGTTGCGCAATGTTCCGAAAGTATAAGACCGATTTGGATTACAAAGCATAAAAGAATTCATAACTACCTTAAATCCGTAGGGTTGGAAGTGTATAAATCACGAAGCATAAAAGGCTACTTTTTTTCAGCCATAGCGGGAGCAACAATAGTATCTGTTTGTTTAAGGGATGTCAATAGGCTGGCAAGTGGCAGAACAAAAGTAATCCAATTATGGCATGGAACACCTTTAATGCAAAATGATATTGGGGATATTGGAGAGAATTATGATTTAGTGACGATAGCATCTGAAGAATTTAAGCATGAACAAAAATTGAGCATGAATAAAGATTTTCAATATATTCTTACCGGTTATCCAAGAAGTGATGTTTTATTTTCTCGGGATAAAGATGAAAAGATAGAAAAACTGCTATCTGATTATGGTTGTAAAAAAATGGTGTTATACCTTCCGACGCATAGACAGAGATTCAGTAAGGACGGGAAAATTCAAATGTCTTCGTTTAATATGTTTAAACATTATGGGTTAGACATTGAAGCTCTGGAAAAAGTTTTGAAAAAGAAACAATCATTGTTTGTCGTGAAACTTCATCCGGTTGAGCATTTTGATGATAATATGATTTTAAATAGGATAAATGAAAGCAAATGTTTGCACCTGGTGGACCCATGCGATCCCCTATCAGATGTATACGATTATTTGCGTTATACTGATATTCTGATAACCGATTATTCCAGTGTATATTTTGATTTTCTTTTAACGAATCGTTCTATCATTTTCGCACCTTTTGATTATGAAGAGAGAATGACCTATAGGAAACTGAGATTTCCTTATGAAGAGGTAACTCCTGGCCCTAAAGTCGACAGTTGGGGTGAACTTTTGAATGTTTTGGATAAGATTTTATCTGGTAGAGATGACTGGGCGGGACTCAGGGAAACAGTTAACAGAAGATTTAATGCTTATAGAGACGGAAGGAGTTCCGAAAGAGTTTATTATGCAATCAGAAATATATTGGGATTAAAGGGGAATGGAAGATAAGAAGCAAGTTATTTTGATTTATCCTTCTTTTCCTGGTGAAAAGGGAAGCCCGATCGGCCACCATTAGGAAAGCATCGCCATGCGTAAAAAGAATCGAGTGCTCTTAGTGTATCCTGCCTATCCGGGAGAAAGTCAAAAGCCTGACCGTCCACCGCTGGGCTTACTGACCGTTGCGGCGCCACTTGTGGAAGAGGGGATTGAAGTCTGTCTCCTGGACGAACGGGCGGAAACTGACTTCGACGCCAGGCTGTCTGAGGAAGTGAAGAACCGTCCGCTTTGCATTGGGATCTCCTCAATGAGTGGTCGCCATATCAGCGGTGCCCTGCGCATCAGCCGACTGGTCAAAGAGCAGTCCAGTGTTCCTG
>SDBT01018270.1_pt1 | contig 11026 bp, 8 predicted proteins | sample 2277101 | NCBI WGS metagenome assembly SDBT01 (sample SAMN10404973, study PRJNA504765) | marine sediment metagenome | isolation source: marine sediment core GS10_PC15, 103 cmbsf | place: Arctic Ocean: Southern Knipovich Ridge | collected 2010 | reverse complement strand
GCTGGTATTCGATGCCCCTGCCGGCATCAAGGGCACAGCCCTGCTGACGTGGGAGCAGGACAAACGCGACAACGATCAATGGCTCTTTCTTCCCGCCCAACGCAGGATGCAGCGCATCGCCAAAGGCAGCAAGAAAGCGTACTTCATGGGCACCGATTTCACGTATGAAGACCTGGAGCCCGAGGACATCGACAATTTCAACTACAAGGTCCTCAAGGAGGAGCGGGTCGACGGCAAAGCGTGCTGGGTTATCGAATCGGTGCCGGCCAATGCCGACACGAAAAAGAACAGCGGGTACTCCAAACGCATGCTTTGGGTTCGCAAAGACAATTACTACACCGTCAAGATACAATTTTTCGATCGACGCAATAAGCTCATAAAGACCCAGACCAATTCCAGTCTCGTGCAAGTCAAGGGTACCGCCTGGAGGGCTGATAAGTCCCTCATGGACAACCACAAGTCGAGACACAAAACGCTCGTGGGCATAAAATCGAGAAGGATCGATGTAAAAATAGACGACAGTATGTTTACCGAACGCTTCGTGCAGTCGGGCAAGCATATTCGATAGCCGCAGTCTACATGCGACCCTTTTTAGAGTGGAGTCAGCGGCATCCTCTGGTGGTTATTCTGCTGTTTATCGCCGGCTCCTGCGTTTCTTTTTTCTCCATTCGCAATCTCAAGCTGGACGCTTCCGCGGAAGCTTTCATGACCCGCAAGGGCCCGGAGTTCGATTACTATCAGGATACCCTGGAAACGTTCGGGTCCGACACGGTCATGATCATATACGTGGAAGACAGCGAGCTGTTCACGGTTCCCAAGCTGACCGCTTTCGATGAGCTCGTCGGCGAACTGTACCAGATTCCCGGTATAGAGAACATCGAGAGCCTGTTTTCGGTCCGCAACGTCCGGCAGGAAGACGGGTTCATCGACAACAGCCCTTTGATGGACTGGGTGCCGGAGTTTCCTGAAGAAGCGCAAGCCGTTCGTGACGCGGCCCTGGAAAACCCGATACTCGTCGGCAACTTCATCTCTGCTGACGCCACAAAGACGTCCGTCAACATGTACCTCGACCCGAAAAATACGTCGGAGGACACAGCCGTAGTGACCGCCGCCGTGGCCGAGCTCATGCGGAAGTACGAAGGCCGCTTCGACAGGCTGTTCGAGATCGGTCAACCCTACCTGTACAACGCCCTGTCCAACCTCATCATGAAGGACCTCACGACACTGGTGCCCGTAGCCGTGGCTGTGCTGTTGGTCATGCTCTTTGTCACGATGGCTTCGCCCAGCGGAGCGTTGCTGCCCATGTTGACGGCTTCTTTCAGCGTCTACTTCACCTTCGCCTTCATGGCGGCGGTGAACATACCCATCAACATGCTTACCTTCATAGTGCCTGTGCTCGTCATCGTAATAGGGTCCACGGAAGACACCCATATCCTGTCCGAGTACCTGGAAGGTTTGCACGAGCAAGGCTCCCGGCCGGCGGCCATCCGATTTATGGCCTCCAAAATCGGAACGGCCGTTCTGTTGACCTCCTTGACGACGTTTCTGGGGTTCATATCCATATCCCTCAACCAGGTTATCGTATTGCAGCAGTTCGGCATCAGCTCCGGCTTTGCCCTCTTCATCAATCCTGTAGTGACGGTGCTGCTTTCGCCGGTGTATCTGTCCTACCTGGGCACAAAGAAGCCCGGCGGCAAAGCTGCCGGGAAGCAAACACCGGTGGCCCGCTTGATTAAGGCTTTTACCGATAAGTTACTCAATGCCATCCACAACCACAGGCGCCTGACCATGTATCTGATGATCGGAGGCGCGTTCTTTGTGAGCCTTTTCAGTTACGCCATCCGCGTCGACAACGATGTGGTCAGTTTTTTCCGAAAAGATTCGCCTGTAGTCACGCGGATGGCCATTATGCACGAAGAGCTCTCGGGCGCCCAGTTCTTCTACACCCGTATTTCCTGCGCCGCCCCCGACACGTTCAAAGAGCCGATCTACCTGTCCCAGATCGAGGCGATAGAGCAGCTCATGCGGGACAGCTACGAGTTCGACAAGGTAACCTCCATAAGCGACTACCTCAAGTTGATCAACAGGGAGATGAATTTCAGCGACCAGGCGTACTATGTCGTGCCGGAAAGTAAAAACATGGTGGAACAGTATCTGCTCATGCTTCACAGGGAAGAAATCGATGCCTATGTGACGGCGCAGTGGAATGAAGTCAACATAGTGGTCAGGCACAATATCTCTTCTTCCCAGAAAATCGCGCAGACCGTGGAGAACCTGGAACGGGACATCGGCAAGATTTTGGACCCACGCTTCGAGTACCACATCACCGGCGAAAACATCCTGGTGAACCGGGCGGCCAACACCATAGCCCTCAGCCAGATCAAAGGCCTTGGGCTCCTGCTGGTCATCATCCTGGTCATCATGTCGATCGTCTTCACCGACGTCAAAGCCGGGCTGCTCTCTCTCATACCCAACGCATTCCCCATTGCTATTTTCTTCGGCATCATGGGCGTGCTCGGGTTACCGCTCAATATCGGCACCTGCATGGTGGCCGCGATCGCCATCGGCATATCCGTGGACGATACGATCCATTTCATGACCCGCTACAACGCCGAGATGCGGCGGCTCCAGGATCGGCGCCGGGCCATCGAATCCGTGCTGCACTCCGAAGCTCTACCCGTCATCTCCACCTCCTTGTCGCTGATGCTGGGTTTCGGGATCATGGTCATGTCACACCTAACGCCGATCGCCTACTTCGGGATTCTGTCGGCGCTGGTGATGGTCTGCGCCCTGCTGGCCGACCTGCTCCTGACGCCGATTTTGCTGACGTCTTTTCAGTTGACGAATGTGCCCGAGCTGCTCTATATGAAACTGCAGAAAGAACTGGCCGGCTCACCGCTGTTTGCCGGCATGACCACGTACCAGATAAAGAAATTCATCCTGCTGGGCAGAGTCGAAGATCGCAAGCCCGGCGAATACATAATCAAGACCGGCGAGTTAGACCAGAGCATGTACGTCATGATCGAGGGCGCCGTCGAGGTGGTGCGCATGCATCCGGAGACGGGACAAGTCCTCTATCTCGCCAAGTTGGGTGTAGGGGATATTTTCGGTGAAATCGCGCTCCTTCGGAAAGCACCGCGCTCGGCCAGCGTGGTAGCTATGGAGCCGGTTTCGTACCTGAAGCTGGACTGGGAAGGCTTGAAAAGAATTCAGCGATCCTCGAGAAAAATATCGATGATGCTGTATTTCAACATTGCGAGGATTCTCGGCACGAGACTGGTGGACATGCAGCAGATCGTCATGGAACATGAGAGGAAGGACAATGAAGGCTAAATGTTTGCACGTGATTCTGCTCGCTCTGGTTTTTTCATCGACGTCTGTCCTAACGATGGCACAGGACAAGTCCGATGAAGATCTGCTAAAGGAGTTGGACGAGGCTCTGGAGGAAGACTCGGAAGTGGCGGACGAGGAGCTTTATGCGGAGTCCGACGACGAAGATGCAGGGTTGGAACCGCTGGCGGAAGGCGACATGGGCGAGGATAGAGGCATGTTCGAACAGCTCGTTGAAAACGTCTCCGGCAAAGTCGTCGACCGCTACACCTACTTCTTCGGTAAAATGAACGTGAGAGAAGGAGATGACCCGGACAACCAGTTGCATACCTTCGAGTTTCTGGTGGAGCTGTCCAGCTACATTCAGCACAGGCAATGGCTGCGCTTCGACATCGACGGGTGGGCCGAATTGGGCAGTCCTAAATACATCTATACGGCCAAATTCGCGGACCTGGGGGACAAGCGCTGGCAGGAATGGCTGCAGGACGATGATGTTCAGCGCCACTACGTCGAAATAAGCGAAGCGTATCTCAGCCTGATGTTTCCAGTTATCGATATCTCTCTGGGCAGGCGCATATTCGTAAACACACTCTCGACGATTTACACGCCCGCCGATGTCTATCGCGTCTACGACACGAACGATCCGTTCAACCCCAAGGCCATTGGAAAGTGGCAGTTCCAATTCGATATGTACATCGGTGATTTCATTCTTACGGCGATCGTCTTTCCCGTTTATCAGTCATCCAAGCCGCCGCACCCTTGGTCCCGATGGGGATACTACACCTACCTGGAACAAGAAGAAGAGGAAGATCAGGAGAAGCTGGAGAACAGGTATCTGCCCGATATAACCTGGGAAAATATCAGTTATCTCCTGCGAGGCAAAGCGATCATCGAGAATTGGGACTTTTTTTTAGCAGGCTTTCACGGGCTGACCAACAACCTGGTCACGAAAGGCGAGGACGATGATGAAGTCGTGCATGTGCTCAACGTGTCGGCAGGGTTCTCCAGCGTTTTCGGCTTTTTCGAGATTCACGCCGAGGCTCTCTGGAACTACACGTACGACCTCAAGGACGATCACTATCTGCGATATGTCGGCGGGGCAAAGCTGACTTACGATATCGTCCTGGAGGAAGAGGATATCCAGATCAAGATAGAGCCAACCCTGGAGTACGCCGGCGAGTGGCTGATAGAGAGACAGTCCTACCCCGATTATAGCAACAGCACGCAGGGCCGCCGTTATTTTACGAACAGCCTGCTCGCCAGTTTCCTTTTTAGGATCAATGAGATCAGTTTCTATCTGAATGCTCAGTATGAGTTCGACAGAGGGGGATTCCTGTTCGGTGCGTGGAGTGAATTCGAGCTGGAGATGTTCAAGTTCAACATAGGCCTACAGTACTTTCCCGACACGCCGTCGTCGAGCTCTTACCACAACTGGAGACACAACGACCGCATAGTCGGGTCCATCACCTACAGCTTCTAGCCCTGCTCGGTCGAGCCTGAACGGCTCACACCAGGTGCGCAGGATTCTGAGTTCCGGCCGTGCTAGCTCCTGATTTCGGAATTGAGCACCGAGCGAAGCGCTTTGCCGAATTCTTTCTCGGTCAGCTCATATTTCTTCAAGTGTTGGACCGCGCCCATCTGAAGCTGCATGCCTTCCGTCATGCGGGTCTCTTCCAGGAAAACCACCAACAGATCCTTGCCTTCACTGAAAGCCAGGTTCACCTCGTTCCTGATGTTGCGGGAAGCGGCCGCTGTGGGGCTCATGAATGCGAGGAACTGCCTGCACCTCTTGAGAGATTTGCCTATGATTTCCGGCCACTCGTTGCCCGGCTCGATTCCTTCGTCGTACCATATACGGTACCCGCTCGTTCGCAGGCCGTCGATGATCTTGAAAACAGCCTTCATGTCTCTGTGGGAATAACTTGTGAAGAGGTACGATTTAGCGCCTTTATAGGCCGGAAACGGCGGTTTGACAGGAACCGGTCGAACGGCCGGAGTTTTATGTTCCGACCTGGATGCGGCCGGCTTGACGCTCTTGCCCACTGCCGTCCTGGCTGCGCTCGACGCCCTGGCGCCCGTCTTCGTTTTCGCCGCTTTGGCCCGCGCCGTGCTCTTCTTGGCCGCCGGCTTCTTAGCGGCCGTTTTTTTAGCGGCCGGTTTCCTGGCGGCCGGCTTCCTGAACGCGCTCGACGCCCTGGCGCCCGTCTTCGTTTTCGTCGCTTTGGCCCGCGCCGTGCTCTTCTTGGCCGCCGTTTTTTTAGCGGCCGGTTTCTTGGCCGCCGGCTTCCTGGCTGCGCTCGACGCCCTGGCGCCCGTCTTCGTTTTCGCCGTTTTGGCCCGCGCCGTGCTCTTCTTCGCAGATTTAGGTCTCGATTTGGCCTTTTTGAAAATGGACAACATCAGTACACTCCTGTCGGATGCGACCGCACACGAGCCGCCTTTACGGATGTCAACGTACCTGGATTTTATTATTTCCGATTCGACCGGGCTTTGCAAGAGTCACCGGCGCGCTAACTCCGATCGCCGACATTTACACAGCGCGCGCGGTCATATTAAAGTGGTGACAGAGACAGGAGGATGACTAGAGTGACGGATACCCAGTCAGAGCTTCGCGTGCGCGAATTGAGACACTTGTTGAGCGCCATCCGCATCGCCATACGCCAAGGGGCCGGCTTCCTTGTCAGCCGCTGCGCACCGAACGGCCCCATAATGAGCGAATATAACTTGAGCTATATCTGCAAGGCCTGCTGGGGCCTGTACGCGGCGAGCTGCTCCGAATCATGGTGAAATACGGGGTGGGTTCAAAAGAAAGCCTCGAAAAAGCCTACCGCGTTGCCAGGAACGTGCCGTAATAACGTTCCTGGACAACCAGCTGCCGAGCGGGGCGTGGTCGTGCATGCACTATCCCCTGAACGACGGTGACCCGGAGCTGCAGTTCGATTACAAGCCTCTCAAAGGAATCGTCAACCTGCCTCAGAGACCGATCCCCGGTTCCAAGACCATCTTTCTGCCGGCCGAAGAGATCACGGGCGAGTTTCTCGGCGAGATGCACGCCATACAAACAGGCCTGGAAGCGCTGCTGCGCCACTGCCAGTCTTAGCCCTCCAGCATACCCGGGCCCCCGAACCGCAGCTTGCCCCTGCGCCCCGGACCGATCGCAGGGCCGGCATGGAACCCCGCTCAACCCCCATCTTCGAGATCGTAGAGGGCGATGAAATAAGGGTGTTGTGGGTCGAATTTGGTAAGCGCACTGGCTTTTTCCACGCGCCCGCAAGGCCTACAACCCCCGCCCTCCTGCCCCACCGCCATGTCACCCAGGTCCCGCCGGCAGGCATCGATTCGCTCCTGGAGTTTGCCGACGACATCCGGATGGCTCTCATACACATTGCGGGACTCCGCGATATCGTCACCGAGATCGTACAGCTCCCGTATCTCTTCCTCGCTCTTGCGGATGTGCAGCTTCCAATCCCCCGCTCGAACCGCCTCGATGTTGTCCTTGAGATAATAGAAAAAAGCCTCGTGGGGTGACTCCGCCGATTCCGGGCCCTCCATCAGTGGCAGAATGTTTTTACCGTCGATTACCCGATCCTGCGGCTCCCGTGTACCGGCAACGGCGGCCAGCGTGGGCATGAAGTCCATGGATGTAACCAGTTCACCGCTGGTCGACCCTGGCTTGATTTTGTCCGGCCAGCGCATTATGCAGGGAACCCGCTGGCCACCTTCCCATGTGGTGCCCTTGCGGCCCCGCAATGGCGCGTTGCTGCCTCCATGATCGCCGCGAGAACCGTTGTCGGAAGTGAAAACGATCAGAGTGTTACGGTCGATTCCGAGCGAAGCGAGCTCGTGCATCAACACACCCGCCGCCCAGTCGATACACTCGACGGCCGCACCGTAGGCGCCGTTCCGGGAGTGGCGCAGGAAACGGTCCGGCGCATAGAGCGGAAGGTGCACGTACATGTGTGCGAAGTAGAGGAAAAATGGTCGATCGCGGTTGGACCTCATAAAGCTCACGGCCTTTTCCACGTACCTTTCGGTAATGCCGGCCTGATCCGGCTGCTCCTGGATCACTTCCTCGTCGAGCAGCAGAGGCAAGGGCGGGTAATGCTCCCGGCCTTTCTGATGCCCCATGTCGTTGCTGTAGGGAAGACCATAATACCCGTCGAACCCATGCCGTGTGGGCAGAAACTCGGGTTGGTCGCCGCAGTGCCACTTGCCGACTATCATGGTCGCATAGCCCTGTTCTTTGAGGACCGAGGCCACGGTCACTTCATCCGAGCTCATTCCTACCGGCTGTCCGGGAAAAAGAACCCAGCGCCCCTCGAACGTACCGAAGCCGATGCGGCGGGGATAGCACCCGGTGAGCATGGCGCCCCGGGAAGGGGAGCACACGGGAGAAGCCATGTAAAAATCGGTGAAACGCAATCCCTCCGATGCCATCCGGTCGAGATGCGGGGTGCTGTTGATCGTCGAGCCGTAACAGCCCAGATCGCCATACCCCAAATCGTCACAATTGATGAGAATGATGTTCGGTTTGTCTGTGCGCATTGGTTTATTCCTTTTGAAACGTATTGCTGTTCGCAGGCAGGCAGATAGTAAAAGGCTGACAGATACGGGTCAATAGGCCCGGCTAGAGCTCGCAGAATTCTCCGCCATCCGCCAGGTTGCGGCAGGGATAACGCCAGTCCAGCTCCGGATGGTCCAGAAGATCGCGCGCCTCCAGAGGCCCCCAGGTTTCCGAGGGATACCCAAAGAGCTTTGTTTCCGGGATCGATTTCCAGGCCTCCAGGATCGGGTCCACGAAACGCCAACAGGCCTCTACCGCGTCGCTGCGGGCGTAGAGCGTGGCATCGCCGATCATGCTGTCCAATAGCAGCCGCTCGTACGCTTCCGGCGAATACACATCGGAGAGCTCGGAGTAGTGAAAATCCATGTTTACGGTCTTGACCTCGAAACCGCTGCCCGGCAGCTTGAGGTTGAACTTCATGAGTATGCCCTCATCCGGCTGAATTCGCAGAATCATCTGGTTACAATCGTAACACGCTTCGTCCCTCCTTCCGAACAGGCGGTGGGGAGGCTGCTTGAAATGAATTACGGCTTCGGTAATCCTGGTCGGCAGACGCTTGCCGGTGCGGACGAAAAAAGGCACACCCGCCCAGCGCCAGTTGTCGATGTAAAACTTGACGGCCACATAGGTTTCCGTTTTCGAGTCGTCCGCCACGCCCTCTTCAGCCCGGTAGCCCGGCAGTCTCTGCCCGCGAACCGTTGCATCGGTGTACTGACCGCGGATCACGTAACGACTCACCTCTTCGGGTTGCATGCTGCGTATCGAGTCGAAAACCTTGATGGTTTCATTGCGCACCGAGTCGGCATTGAAGGTAGAGGGGGGTTCCATGGCGATCATGGCCACTACGTTCATGAGATGATTCTGAAACATGTCACGCAGCGCGCCGGCCCCTTCATAGTAGCCGCCCCGTCCCTCTACACCGATCTGTTCGGCCGCCGTTATTTCGACGCGGTCCACGTAATTGCGGTTCCAGAGAGGCTCGTAGATGCCGTTGCCGAATCGAAGCACGAGCATGTTCTGAACCGTTTCCTTACCGAGGTAGTGGTCTATGCGGTAGATCTGCCTCTCTTCGAACACATCGTGCAAACTCGCGTTCAGTCGCCGGGCCGTGCCCAGGTCGTAGCCAAAAGGTTTCTCCACGATCAGGCGCCGGTAGCCCGTCTCTTCCTGCTGGAGATTCTGACTTCCCAGATTCCTGACAATAGGCTCGAACAAACTGGGCGGCGTCGCCATGTAGAACAGGTGGTTCCCCCGGGTGTCCCTCTCAGCATCGATGGCGGCCAGCTTTTCCCGAATTTTCCTGTAGTGCTCCGCGTTTTTCGTGTCCACACTCTGATAGTAAAGGCCCTTTGCGAACAACTCTCGATCTCCGGCGCCTGCGGATTGCGCGTCGCCGTTGATCTCCAGAGCTTCTACCATTCTGTTCCTGAACGACGCGTCTTCCATTGGGGTTCTGCCTATTCCCAAAACGGCGAACCCGCCGGGGAGCAGCTTCCGTTTGTGCAGGTTGTAGAGGCCCGGCACGAGCTTGCGTTTGGTCAGGTCTCCGGAAGCGCCAAAAATGACCAGGGCACAGTGTTCGGGCTTTTGCATGATATCTTCCTTTCGTGAGGTCGACGCTTGGAACATCCCACAACGGGCTACTGTAAATAGATACCGCTCTCAGGTTGCCACGTCAACCGCGGCATGTCAGGGAAACGACTTCTCAAGCGACCGCAGGGCGCATTGAACAGAATGCCCGCGGCAGCTATGATACATCAGGCTATATGATGGTCAATAAAAGAGTTCTTGCATCGGCGTTGATTCTGCTCGCTGCGCTGGGCGCCGTCACTCTGGCCGCTCAGGACGCTCTCGTGGGCGGAACACTGAAGATCCTGGCGTTTTCAGGGGACAGCCGATTCGTCGCCTTCCAGAATTACAAGGGCAAAGACGCGCCGATCGCCGCCGATCACGACGGGTGGATCTACATCGTGGCGACCGACACTAGGGAAACGGTCGAAACCACACAGATCTCCAAATTCGTCATGCTCGAAGACAACCCGAACGCCAAACAGGCGCACGTTGCGAACAATGCGATGCGCGACGAGGCGTATGCCACGCTCGAATCGCGCGGTTATACCTTCGAAGTCGAACCGGTGGCGCTTCCGCGCGGCGTGTCGGTGGACTACACCGACAAACTGCTGGGCAGCAACAGCTTCGAATACGTGCTGACCTTTTCGATCGGCCATGAAGCCACCGGTGTCACTTTAGAAGTCGCAAAGGGCATCGCCGCCCAGAGCGATTCCAAATCGCGCCACGAGGGGCAGAAAGTGGAAGAGGGATTCTTCGGCCCGGCCTGGTCAACATTCCCGGGAGAATCCTCTACCACGCCCGACGCCAGGACCATCATCGTATTCTTCAGCACGCCTTTCATGGGCGAGTACGATATGGGCAACCGCGGCGCCTTCATTATCACAACGGCGCAGCTGTCGCAGTTCTACAACAGCGTGGGATTTGCCTATTACAGGCGCGGTGACATCGCATCGGCAAGCGCCAACTTCGAAAAGGCGTATTTTCATGACAGCGCGAACCCCAAGGCGGTGTACAACATGGCCTGCATGAACGCCCTGTCGGGCGATGTCGATCGGACTCTGATCCTCCTGGAGCAGCTAGGCGGGCTTGGTACTCAGCTCGCCAGGCAGCTCATGGGCCAGGTTCACAACGACAGTGACTTCGACAAAGTCCGCGGGGATGCCAGGTTTTCGGAATTCATGAAAACGGTGCGCTGATTCAAGCGAATGAAGCGAAGAACAAGCAGTTCTAAATATGCCCTTGGAGGTGGGGTAGGTTCCTCATTTTCCTGCGACCCGCATGCTATTATAGGGCGGATCGTCGGAATGCCGATGGCCGGGATACCGTACCGCCGCCATCGCGGACACTTGAAAATGCAGACATATATCAAAGTTCAAGGCAGTTCTCATTTTTCCTTCGTCAAAATGAGAACTGCTGGCGAAGAACCAGCCCTGACGCATGGGTCGTCAAATGGCCCTATGGCAAGGGATTAGGGCTGAGGCCGAAATATTCTTGTCGCAAAGCCCGGGAGTAGACATTATTTGCCTTCTATGTATGCTAAGATGGCCGACATCGGCGCAA
>SDBT01018269.1_pt1 | contig 11028 bp, 29 predicted proteins | sample 2277101 | NCBI WGS metagenome assembly SDBT01 (sample SAMN10404973, study PRJNA504765) | marine sediment metagenome | isolation source: marine sediment core GS10_PC15, 103 cmbsf | place: Arctic Ocean: Southern Knipovich Ridge | collected 2010 | reverse complement strand
GTGTTTAACGTGCGTTTATCACCATTAAGATTTATAAATTCATAAAACTCTATGATTTCTTCTTTAGTGGTTGTTTCCAACCATTTCCCTGTTATTTTTGCCTCGATGTTAGTTGCCGGGATGTTCTTTAATGTGCTAATATCTTTATAGTTGAACGTATTTTCTTTTCCAACAGGGATAGTCCCATATACATAGCTGTTGCCAAATACACCATACATGACCTTATATTGTTTAAGCCATTCGAATGAACTTTCTAAAGGATTGGGTTGTGCTAATAGTTTTTGAAGTTTACTACCGTCGGCCGTGTATTCACGAATCGGAATTATTTCATCCGTTTTAAGGTCTCGTATTTCAAACCTCATATTTGACCACGCATCTGCCTTTATATTTATAACCGCATTAACAACAGGATTAAACTCATAACAGCTCACCAATAGCCATTCATTATATAAATCAATCCAGTTAGCTTGCTTGTTTGTTGCAATGGGATTGTTACATAGATATTCAAGCATTCTGTCTGTAAAACCCTTATAAGGCTCGTTGCGAAGTGTTGTTTGAGTTGTTGGTATAAAACTTTTTTGAGAGGGTGTTACAAGAGGTGACATCCACCATTGTTTTGTTTTGTTATATCTTTCTAGTAAAGATGCTTTTGCCATGTAAGAGTCGAAGTCTTGATGCTCTCAAAGGCATTCTATTGTTTATAAATGTAGGGTATGCGTACGTATATAGTTGTCAAATATATTAAAAAATATCTAAATAAAAAAACCGCACTAATAAAAGTACGGCTTTTCAATCGATAATAAAACTTAAAGTATATGAACTATTCCGCTGTAAATATACTAAAAAATAATTAAACGCGCCATTACCCCGATTACAGCTAGCACCACACGGGAAGGGCAAACATGGTTTCATTATTAGTTCAAACGACCCTCATCTCCTAACAACATACCGCCTTTCATCACCGGTATCATATCTGGCTCACGGGCTAAATACAGTCGTCTTTTATTAACGATGTCTGTTGCTGTATACCATATATCACCCACTAGTTTCCCTGCCTTTTGACGGGCGCATTTAATTACTTTTTAAATGTTTTGTTATAATAATCTTCGGCAGGATCATCAATATCAAAATATCTGCCTTCACAATATTCCTTGCCTTTATCCATTCCTTTATTAAAAGCCTCTATAACCATTTCTTTTTCTGGTTTTATACAAGTTGCATTTATAACTGTTACAGTTCCCATTAATGCCCTCTTTACGTTGAAGCTTAAAGTTTCATTTGCTTGTCTTTCAATGAATATTACTAATTCTTGCATTTGTGTTTTCATATTCCTCAATTATTTTGTTAATCGAAATGATTGTTTAATTTTCTAAAAGCGTTTTTTTCATTCATCGCAGACACGTAATAACAGTCCTTTCGCATGACTATTTTATGCAATATCTTACGCAAAACAACGTCTTTATGAAGCGTTATTCTAGTATCTTCAAACTCTGCTTTATTCAGTTTACCCGTTACGGTATTAAACTCAAACATGATTTGCCCTTTTTTGTATGGTATCTGATTAACGAATCTACATTCACTAGCGATTTGCTTCTGGCTAACAATAACAACTTCGTCCTTATTAACGTCTCTTAGTCTAAGAATCATAATTCTTTAATTTCACCTGCAATCCAAATAGATAAACCGCTTAATATTATTTTCCTATCTTCTTTACTTAAGTCCCAGAATTTAGCATCGACCGATATAATGGGCTCATTAATACCCTTGTCCTTAGACCAAAATAATGGTGTTTGATTGTTTTTACCTGCCATATTTGTTTAATTACTCTTTTGTGTTTTCTTCCGTTAAACTTTTATTAACTGGAGTCGGATATATCCATTCACCGCTCGGAGTTTGATAACCTGCTTGATTTTCGCTATCAAATATTGTTTTTCTATAAGTGGTATTTCTAACTAATCCTAATGCTACTTCTTTACAAAATTGTGTTTTTTCTTCTGCGGTTTCTAATTGATTTTTAATATCAGCAAGTTCTATGTCACTTTCTCGTTTTTCAACCTCCTTTTCTCTTTTATCAAGCTCTGCGTTCCTTTTATCATTCGCCATATAAACCTCAATTTCTTGTTTAAGTTTTTTATTTTCTCTATCCACGCCCTCTCCTCTAATTTTAGCAAGTTTTAATCCTTCCTCAAACTTATCCGCATCACTTAATCTTTTCTGTAAATCTGCTCCAGTTGCTTTTGGTAAATTCTTTTCGATAACTTCTTGTAATTCTTTTTGTAAATCCATTTGTGTATTTATTTAATTGTTAATAATCTGTTAGTAACTTTAATTTTTAAGAGCAGCGAAATGTTCCTCTAGTTCTTTACATATTTCATTTATTGTTCCTATATCAATAGCCTTAGCCTTTATTTTTATCGAAGTAGTATTATCCGCAAAAGAGAAAGTCTTAAAGTCATCAAACCCTTTCTTTTTCAAAGTAACTTTATACGTCATTAGCTTATAGTTATCTACTACAATACCGATCTTTACTTTTTTATCAATCATTACTTTTTATTTAGATTCAATCTATCCTGATACGATCTACGCCCTAATTTATCATATTTAAGGCGTTTTCCCATGTCGTCAGGCGCTTCATGTGTATAAACACCATAACGATAATTGTAACGGCAATGGCAACGTTTACAAATAGTCATTATTACTAAGTTCTTGTCTGGGCTTTCGGCTACTTTGTTATTGCAGTTGGGGCATCTAATGTCTATCATGGTTCTTTATTACAATTGTGAATCCATGTATTTAATTAAACAATTTGCGCCTCCTATTGCGCTTTCATCAGCACTACACTCAAGCCTATCTTTTTTAAAACTACTAAAGGATTTTGGGTCTAACCTTAATTCCTTTTCCCATTGCTTAAAACCGTTCTCAATTTGTTTTTTTGTGTACTTCATAATATTTGTTTATGTTTATATTAATTATTCTTTTACTACAGGGATATCTTCCCATTGTTTATTTCCCTTTTCGTCGTAAGTGCATGCTTGCAGTACGCGTTTAACATTCATCTTCTGATAGCCAGAGCGCCGATCTAAGAATCTTAATTTTAATACATAGCGCGCCTGTTCTATTTCCGTTTCTACTCTATTGCTAATTGATATTGATTCAGCTAGTTTTTGCTTATCTGTGGTTCGCATGTTCATATTCTGGGGTTTTGAATTGGTGTGTACTTATGTTGATTCCTATATTGGTTAGATTCTTTGTCTTGATTCCTAAAAGTCCATGCCTTTCTGGCTCTGGTCTTAGTTTTTTTAATTGCATAAGTTTTCTTGCGATTCATACGAGATCGCTGCTCTAGTTGTTCTGGAGTTAAGTCCTCATTGTTTACCCTTGTGAACATAGCTGAATCCATATAAGCATGTAACTCCTCTTTATTACACTTTCCCGGTTTATCAATCTCATTTTGCTTTGTGATTCCTAACGCATCAAGAACATTCTGAACGAATGAAATCTTTGAAGACTTATAATATGCCCAAGTTAAAAACTTAATCCCTTTAATGCCCTTGTAACGAATAACCTCGTCAACAGTTAGGTCGTAATACTCACCAAATCTTAAAGATGACTTAAATGTTAGTGTCCTAAGAAGCGTAGTGTCCATCTAATTGAGATTATCGCTAGTTAATGATACGCAATCGGTAGTCGTATGTGGTGCGTCCCAGTTGAAATCGAGAGTCGGACTTGAACATGGAATAAAAGGCAGTGTTGGAGCTTCAAAAAGCGGCCAAGGATTATAATACGGGTAATAATGATGTTCGATTTGCTTTTGAGCATCTAATTTGTAGGTCTTCCATTCGCCTCTCGGAAATAGCTTATTCAGTTCTTTTGTCATTTCACCGAGATTTACAATTCCGTCAATCCTGATTACTTTTGCCGTTGTGTCTATTTGTATTTTCATGCGTTAAAGTTACTAATTTTTTTTATTTTACGTTTCCTTCTTTTTTTACTCAACTCATTGGGGTGTTTCATAACCCAACCCTGCAAACCTAAAATAGGGTGATAATGAAATATAATCACTAGTTGTTAATTTGTTTTAATTTATTTTGATATACATTTATCGCATTCTATAATTTTAAAAAGCTTTGAATTGATTCCCTTATATGTGCAATCTATACAAAAATTAGGTTCAATTAAATAGAATCTTTCGTCTTTTGATGCATTAGATGCTGTTATCGTTTCATTTTGACTTATAGCGTTGACTCTGCTTTTAAGAAAGCCATCCATTAAGTCAATAGGATTAATTATAACTGTTCCGTTCCAGATTAGGTTCTTACCGAAATACTCTTCTGCTTCTTTGCTCATAATGTTTGTTTATTATAAATTTCACATGCTTTTATTATTGCTTTTTCTCTGGCTTCTTGGCGTGTTTCTTCTGTTTTATCACACAATATTATATCTCCATCGTATAATGAAAACTGATGCACATATTTAGTTCCTATTTCACCTAGATATATTCTAATTCCAACACCATCAAAGAAATCTACTAATACACCGTATTGCATTGATTGTGGTGCTTCAAAGAAATCAGATATAAAATTGTTAAATAAAGTTATGCCTAAATTTCTTGGACATAACCACTTCTCAAAATCTTGTTTGCACTTTCCTGTCAGTTTCATAGCTTATTTATTTTATTAGTTAGCCATTCTAAAAATTGGGGTATTCTTAATTCATCTGCTAGTATCAATATGCATTCTCTATAAGCAATTTTCAAATCGTTTATTAATTCTTCTAAAGACTTTTCGTTTTTCATTTATATAATTCGTTTAAATCTTTTATGCTTAATTGTTGAAACGTAACCCCTTGCGTTCGTTCCCATGACTATATTGCGCCAACCTTTGAAAATTAAGTAATTGTATTTTACAAGTACCGAATATCTAAAGAAAAGCGTCTTGTCGTCGTCTTCATACCAGAACTTACCATCACCGAAGATACTATACTTCTTGCTAATAGCGAACCCGTTATTCACATGCGAGCCCTCTTCTGAATCAAATATGTTCTTCCAGTATTTAAGTCTCGCCATAGGAGCCCACGATAGCGTCTGGTCAACTTTCTTACCGTTCATAGTGAGATTGTCGCTTATCATTTTAACGACTCTTAATTTGCCTGTTTGCGTTGGTGAATGCTTATTGTATTTGTTCTGAATTCGGTTCCGCATGTGCCATTCATAGGATAAGAAGATTGTTTCTTTACGCCCGTTTAGAAATACCTCAAAGTCCTCAGCAAGTCCAGAGGGGCGTATGTCGCTAAACCTTGCGTCATCCATCCACCACCATAACCGGCTTTTTTTGCCTTTATGCCTTTGCCACCATGCAGGCCAGAACATTATCCATTCTGTTGCGATCCCAAATAAACCCAATAACGATATTGTTAAGAACCATCTATCGACCGATTTGCGCTCTCTTTTAGTGAAGCCTTTTATTAACAGCCATAGCCCTAAAGATTGCCAAACGAGTAAATATAACGCGACTAATATAAAGAGTATAATAATTACTGTCCGCATGATTTTCTAGTTTTTGTTAAGAGCTTAATCATTTTACCTACACAATAACAAAGACCTAGGAACAAAGCAAATAAAATTACTAGCATCATTCCCATTAAAGTCGTGCTCGAGACATCACCACGTTCAAAGTTTACGCCCATATCAAATGTTACTAGTAAAAAATCTCCAAAGTAGTAACTCAAAGTCAGTAGTATAATGATTGTAAGTGCTCCTAATAATATTGTTTTCATGGACTTAGGTTTTTATATTTGTTGTTTAAGTAATCTTGATATCCTTTTGCGTTTCTCAATGCTTGAGTGAACGACGGAGCTTTAACCGTTGTCGGAGCCACATAAGGCATGCCGTCATTTTTAATCTTTACATTAAAACTTCTCCGTAAAGTATCTTTGTTTTTTCGATTCTCTTTTTTGTAGTCTATTTTCATTGTTTTAGTAGTTAAAATTCATATTTATTTTGATAAAATAATCCGTCATTTATGCGTTCTAAAATCCAGTCCAAAATTTTAATTATTATTTTCTTCATTGTTCTATTGTTTTGTTTGGCTGTTTAATTCTCCATGTATGTCCGCCATATCCTGAAAAAGTTAACCACCCTTTTTGTCCTGCGGTAATACCTCCATGTTGTACGTCAAAACCACAACTAAATGTCTCTCCCTCAACGCTAAAAACAGCGGAATCTTCTCCGTTGGGCTTTAATGTTATCCCTGTAATTTTGGTTTGCATAGAACCTAATCCCATTCTTCTGTCCATTGAATCTCCCGAATCATGCAGAAGCCCACCAATCCATTCTTGTTCCTTTTTTATAAACTGCTCCCACATGGGATAAGTTTTTCCGTTTATTATCATTGTCTATTGTTTTGAAGCTTTATAATAATAGATCGTCAATGAAACTAACCATATAATATAGTATGCTGCAATTATTATCGTTGCTTGTGTTTCTTGTGTCATAATATTTATAGTTTTAAGCGTTTACTTATTTCACTTGGTTTGATAGCAATCACAAATCCATAAATCAACCAACCAATACAAAAACCTAAAAAGTCTTTGTTTTCAAAAACAATCGTAATTCGTGGTATTAAATCCCATTCTCGATATTCTACTTTATCCTTTATAAATTTTACTATTACCATATTCTATCGTTTAATTAGATTGTAAAACCTCCACATCTAAATTTGTTTATATCCTTTTCCGTTTTTACATTTTCCCAATAAGATTTACAAGCTCTTTCGTGCCAGTCTTCTTTAAATTTCTCGATGTCACCACCTTGTTCTATTATTTTATCAAATTCTATTTCGTATTGTGTCATGATGCTTGTCTAGTCGAATATTCCGAATATTAATTGAGCGATGGCAAATAACACGCCCGTCGCAAATATAGAGACAGCTATACGACCGCCCTTAGTTATTTTAAGATTGATTTTACCGTCCTTAATTAGTTTGTTGAATAAAACTGTTAGCCCGATCGCAATTATTACGAAAATGATTCCTTTTGTAGTCATGATATTAATGTTTAATTATATGATAACCCGCTTTGAGTTATCTATTTTGTTTACAATTAAAAATGATTTAGCTCTTCTTCTAATTCGTTAATGCAGTTCTTTAATTCAGCAATTACTTTTGCAACTGCAAAATCATTTATCCATTTAGGGTCGGGTATAAAAGTTAAAACAACTGCTTCATTTCGGTTAAGGTCATATAACATTCCCTCTGTTGGTTGTTTTACAAATTCTTTTATAGGTATTGATTGTAATCCTTCAATTCCTCCGACAACAATATTTCCTTTTTCGTACTCTTTGAGTATTTTTTCTTTTATATCCATTTGCTAAAGTTATTGGTTTCTATTTTTAATTAAAAAACTAAGGTAAAAAACAACCAAAGTAATTATTACGGGTGCATAACCCACAAGTATAACCATCCAAGAATGTTGCTGTAAATAAGTGTTAATTGTTTCCATATTGTTTAAATTGTTTGTTAAATCCTTTTTTACTACCCTCTCCCCAATTAGGATGATTTTCTTTTGTCTGGCACTTTATATCGAAGTCAACAGCTTTGCCCAATAAGTGAGTTCTATTTTTATTAAATGATTTACCCTTATTTACTGTAAACCAACACTTAACATGTTTCCATAGTTTTGTATAAAATATATTCATAATATTTACTTTTTAGATTTATGTTTACTTACCATTGCTTCGAGTTGATCGCTTGTTAATCGCTTAACCTCTTTCAGAGCTTGAGGTTGAACATTAAACTCTTGCACAACCTCCTTTGCTTCCTTATCTATTTTCATTCGCGTGTAAGTATCTAACGTAAGTTTTAACCAGCTTGGGAACTTCGTATTAACTCTAGTCTGGTTTTTTATATTAGATAAAGACAGCCCCGTTATATCAGCTATGTCCTGATTAGTATAACCTAACTCCTTTTTAAGTTCTGTGAATTGTTTGTGATAATTCATTGTCATGTGCTTTAAAAATTACTCAAATAATTCGACCAATCTTTTAGCTTAGGAATAATAAAAATTCCAAAAACTAATGCTGCTATACACCACAGCGAATATAGTACATCATTGTCAACTATCAATATTGTAATACAAGTGATTAATCCACAAAGTATCAATATCAAAATAGTTAGTATAATATTGCGTTTCATTGTTCTGTTTTTTTTAAAACTTCTTTTAATTTTTGCTTTGCTCTATAAATCATCACATTAATGTTTTTGTTTTTTAAACCCATTATGTTTGATATTTCGCTGTAAGATTTTCCGCTTATTAAATTTAATATCAAATTTTTATCTCTCTGATTTAATTTTTCTATAGCTTGATATAAACTCTCTACGTTATCTTCTTTTATAGAACAATATTCCTCATTCGCAACCTTAAAATTAATCTTATCTAATTTTTCATATTTTATTTGCCGTTGTTTATTTGCTTTTCTAACAAAATCAACAGCCGCATTATCAGCAATTTTATAGGCATAAGTACTAAATTTGCATTTCCCATTAAAATTAGGATACGCCTTCCAAATTCTTATACACATCTCTTGAAACATGTCATCATGAGAATATCGTTCATTATTATACTTATAACAAATTGAACGTATTAATCTTTCGCATGATTTTAAATCTTTATTGAACACATTATTGTAAATATTATCGTTTCAGGTTAACAATACAAAAGTACTATATTTAGTTTTAATTAGTCGTGGTACTATATTTAGTTTTTAATTAAGTTATTAACCGTTAAGCTACTTCTTCTTTCTTAGGCACAAGATATTCCCACCAAGGACGACCCATTGCAACATATCTTGAGGCTGCAATAACATCTGGCTCATGCCCTTTAGGTGGTCCAGGAACAATCTCTCCGTTCGGGTCCTCGTCATACAACCATTGACTAAATGCGTGTATGGTTTCAACACTTCTAGCGGTTATTTTAATATTATATGCTCTAAGTTTTTTCATTCCGGGATAAACACTTCCCGGTCCTTTTATGACAGCTTTTACAGTATAGTGATGCTTCTTTAAATCTGTTAGTTCCATTCTGCCAGAGCTATCTCCTATTATCATAACGTTTTTAGGGTGACCTACCTCTTCAACTTTATCAACAACGGACGGCCTGTCCGTTCCCTCGAGCTTCTCAGGCAATAAATTAGTTTGAATGAACACTTGGTCTATAATTAAATCAAAATCTTTTATATAGTAGTCTAATAACACACACGGGTCTGGAGAACGGCCGAAGTCCATGCCGCTCGGGATGCGAATAGCGTCTTTAGGAATTTCTCGAATAACGGTGAACGGATATATCATACGATCTGAGTACGTGCCTACCTCGCCTTTACCGTACACTCTAAACCACTGAATATCATTACGGCGCGATTCAATATATTCAACTTCGCTCACAGGGCACATCTCATTGTCTAAGTATGTTACAGTTATTCGTTCGCTTATAGGCTCACCATCCTTGTCAACAAGATTCTTAACCTTTGTATGCGCCCAAAATTCAAAGTCTGGGTTATAGTCAATATAAACTTCTTCGTGCGTACGGCCTATATAAGTACCGGCTACGGTCCATCCTATCTTATTAGCTTCATTGATGTAAAGTATATCACGGCGTTTACTTTTACCGGCTTTCTTTTTAACATCCGAGATATACCTGAATTGTATTATAGATTCATTTAAGAATAGTTCGTGAGAGCCTTTATTATAACATTCATCGAAATCTAACTCCATTGAATCCATGATGTCCTCGAAGTCTTTTATAGCACCATCCTTTAAGTTATCATACGTATCAGTCATAACGGTTATAAGGCGTTTCTTTTCAAGAGCTTTCTCGATTAGTATTTGACCAATAGCGATGTTCTTACCAGCGCCTTGACCACCCTGTACGTTCTTGATCTTAGATGTAATGTTTTTGATCTTATAATATGTAGAGGTGTATCGAATCGCTATCTCTTCCAAGTCGGACATTTTTGTTATTCTCTAGGTTTTCCTTCGTCATCAAATTGCTTTGAGACGTTCATGTATTTGATAACTTTTTGCTGAATTTCTTGCTTCTCTGCCAGACCTTGCATGCGTGCAATAATGTTTTCTTTAAACTCACCAATTGTAGCCATTTCAGTCTGTTGAATTGCAATAACATCGTTGATCGCGTGTATGATATTACGATAATCTTGGTCTTTATGCCATTCAAAGTAGTTTTTTGAAGCTAATCCAATGAACACACAAAAGCCCTTTTTAGACATTGGGCGTATCTTATAAGTATGTGATTCTCCGCCTGTTGGGTCTATTATTTGTATAGGGTTTTTAATTACCCAACCAAAATACTCTATTGCTTTATCATGTAATTCATCGGGCGTGTAGGTTTTCTCCCGACCATGTTTAAATCTTAGTTGCCAATAGGAATTTCCCTTAGGTGCTGCCATTGTATTGAATTGAATTAATTACAAATATACTAAAAAACCCGCGAATTCTAAAAACACGGGTTTCCGTTAGCATTCATTAATTAAAATGAAGTAAGAAGGGTAACCAGCCCTTTCTAAATGATATGAATGTGTAAATATACAAAATATTATTAATATTTGTTTTTATAGATAACAAAGGGTAAATGTTGTTTAACTACAGTTTTAATATTATCCAAAAAAGTTCCAATACAATTATAGTTACCATAATTGCAATCCATTCTATTGTTCTTCTTGTTCCGTTTTCCATAACTACAGATTGTTTGTACTTATAAATTCGTCAAAGGCTTTGATAAATGATTTTTCTAATATTACCATTCCAAACTCTCCATTAGAATATAATTTGTTGTGATGTTTTAAAAAAAGTGTCTTAACTTCTTTTTCTTGTTCTGGTGTCATAATATTTAGTTTTGTGTAGGCTTCAATACCTACTGTTTTGGTGTTCCAAATTCATATTTACACTCATCACATTGCTTATCGCATATTGATACTAATGTTCCATTTGAAACAAATGCCATACAATCGTGATGTTCTTC
>SDBT01018268.1_pt1 | contig 11028 bp, 7 predicted proteins | sample 2277101 | NCBI WGS metagenome assembly SDBT01 (sample SAMN10404973, study PRJNA504765) | marine sediment metagenome | isolation source: marine sediment core GS10_PC15, 103 cmbsf | place: Arctic Ocean: Southern Knipovich Ridge | collected 2010 | reverse complement strand
CCGGTCGATCCATCGACATCCACACCTTCACCTTCAGCTATCGCTATCATCGATTGCTGTCGCGGAGTGGGGAAAAAAAGCGGAGCACCATCGTTCACATCGGAGAGAAACGCGGCACGCTCTCCTCGATGAAATCATCGGCTCACAAGCGTTATACGGTCACCAACAACCTGAACGCCACAAATGATGTCTGCGCGGCGATCGTGGAGGCCGGGCTCGACGTCCATCTGGTGCATCTTGGCACCATGGGCGTGTACGGCTATGGTACCGCAGGCATGCGCATTCCCGAGGGCTACTTGCCAATCCAGGTGGAGACGCCGGACGGGAAGATCATCGAGCAGGAAATTCTTTACCCGTCCAACCCTGGCTCAATCTACCACATGACCAAGACCCAGGATCAACTGTTCTTCCACTTCTACAACAAGAACGACAAGTTGAAGGTCACCGACCTGCACCAGGGCATCGTGTGGGGCACGCAGACGGCCGAGACCAAACTCGACGAACGGCTCATCAACCGTTTCGATTATGACGGCGATTACGGCACCGTGCTCAACCGGTTCCTCGCCCAGGCCGCCGTCGATTATCCGCTGACGGTGCACGGGACTGGCGGCCAGACCCGCGCCTTCATCCACATTCAGGACACGGTCAAGTGCATCCAGCTCGCCATCGAGAACCCGCCGCAGACGGGAGAGCGGGTCAACATCCTGAACCAGATGACGGAAACGCACCGCGTGCGCGACCTAGCCAACATGATCGCCGACCTTGCCGGCGCCAAAGTCGAGTTGGTGCCCAATCCACGCAATGAGGCTGACGAGAACGAGCTCCATGTCTCGAACGACCGCTTTCTGGCTATGGGACTGGAGCCGATCACGCTCGAATCTGGCCTCATGGAAGAGGTGCGCGAGATCGCACGCAAATACGCCCATCGCTGCGATATCATGAAGATTCCTTGTGTCTCAGCCTGGAACAACGATGCGCAATCGCGCATCGGGGGCGAAGCCTGACGCACTATCTGTTGCGCCTCCGACAGTGAAGGTCGAGCCGGGGCAAGATCAGGGTCCGATCAGCCCAAGTTGGATTTCGAAGGAAATTTGTCGTGCCAGAGCCCCGTCGCATCATGCAGTACCCATGCGAGGCCATCGCACCGCGCTTCGCCGATGCCGACAAGGCGACATTTCCGAGTATCGCTGAAATCAAAGCCATTGAGGGTAGGCCGGTGCGCCCATTGAAGGTGTGCATCGCCACCGAGGACATTGTCGGACCCATCCGCAACGGCGGCATCGGCACGACCTACACCCATCTTTCATTCCTATTGGCCGACGCCGGCCATGACGTGACGATCTTCTATCCGCGCGGCAGGCACAGCGAGACCAATACCATCGACTATTGGGTGGGCTGGTATCGCGAACGCGGCGTGCGCTTTGTTCCGCTTGATCTGCCGAATGACTTTGAAACGCCTGCGGCCCGGTGGCTGCGGCCGATGCTCGCGCTATATGACGCGCTCAAGGCTGAGCATTTCGACATGGTCCACGTTTCGGAATGGCGCGGCCTTGCCTATTTGAGCCTGCTCGCCAAAAAACAAGGGCTACATTTCCAGAACACGCTGTTCTGCACGAAGTCGTCGTCGCCCTACCTATGGAATCGCGAGTTCATGCTGGAGCCAATCTCGGATACCGGCCAGTTGGTGAAAATTTTTGCCGAGCGCCGCTCCATCGAACTTGCCGACATGGTGATCGGCGGCAGCCGTCATCTCCTCGTGTGGATGCTCAAGCACGGCTACCTGCTCCCGAATGACCGCACCTACGTTCAGCCGAATGTCGCCGTGTTTGCCGAGATAGACCCGGCGCTCATGCGTGACCGCCCCAAGCCCGGCACGCGCGTCCCGGTCAAGGAGATCGTGTTCTTCGGCCGCCTCGAAGGCCGCAAGGGTCTCGACGTGTTTTGCGACGCGATTCACAAACTCAAATTGGAAGGCGTCAAGCTTCCCAAGATCACCTTTCTCGGCAAGGCCGGGGCCCGCATCGCCACCTATCCGGAGATGTCGATTCCTGAATACATAGAGTCTCAAGCCTCGTCCTGGGATGTCGAGTGGCAGATCATCGACGATTACCGACAAGCGGAGGCCCTCTCCTATCTTCTTGGAGAGGGGCGCCTCGCGGTCATGCCCTCAGTTATCGAGAACTCGTCGCTCACGGTCTACGAGGCCACGCATTTCCACATTCCCTTCGTTGCCAGCAATTGCGGCGGCAATCCCGAGTTGGTGGCCGAGGAGCACTGCGATGCCGTGCTCACTCCGACGCACCCCGTCCCCCTTTCGGAGAAGATACGCGAGGCTCTGGAAAAAGGAGGCTTCGTCGCGGCGCCAAGTTTCGACAACAATGAGAATCTGGAAATTTGGCGTAGCTTCCACGCCAACATTCACTCCGTGCTCGACGAGACCTATGGGGCCGATGGAAGGAAGCGCGAGAAGAACGACCTCGCGATCAACCAGCCCACCAGAGCTTTGATCGAGCAGTTGCGTCCGGCCGCGGCGGGGAAACAGGCGAAGATTTCCGTCTGCCTTGTATTGCGCGACGATCACAGCGCCATCAGGACGACGCTAGAAAACATCGCCTTGCAGAGTGCCGCGATCACCGAGACGATCCTCGTCAACGATGGCAGCGAGGACCCAGCCACGCTCGAATGGCTGGACGACCAAAGGCAACGGTTTCGAAATCAAGGTTGGCGAGTCTTCGACCGCGCGCACTACGGCACGCCAGTTGCGCGGAACTTCGGAGCATCACATGCGGCCAGCGATTACGTACTGTTTCTCGATCCCGGCACCAAGCTCGAAACGAAAGCTATGGAATCCCTAGCGAGCGCGGCCAGCCATAGCGGAGCCGACGTGCTAGTGCCGTTTCACCAGGAGACGCCAGAGACCCGAAATGCGAAGCCCAAACGGGTCATCTCGATCAAAGGTGACCCCTGCTTCCCGTTCTTCAATCCCGACATGACCGTGCCTTTGATCCTCGTCAAACGGCAGGCCTTCGACAAGCTTGGCGGTTTCACCACGGATTACAAAATGGCGGGTGACGTTGCCGAATTCCTGGCCGCTGCGACAATGGCGGGGATGGCGGTGGAGACCATACCCGAGGTATTGGCCTTCCAGTCTTCCGACGTCAAAGCGACGGAGTGCCTGGACCAGCTTGGCGCCCACATCCGGGCTCTTCGCCCCTACGCCTCTGCCGCGCCCTTGTGCTTCCAGCCTTTATTGCTGGCCTCAGGTGTCCTGGAAAAACGCAACCGAGAATTATCGGAGGGCCGGCTGAGGGCCCGCGATCTTCTTTCCCCTATCCTGCTCCTGCGCCTCGGTGGGGCTTTTGTGAGACACCGCATGACGGAGGCTCGAGGCGCAGCGAGGCGGCAGGAAACGAGTTTTATGAGAGGACTTCGAGCCAGCGTCGCGACCGCTTTAAGGATGCCCGAAGGTGGCTTGTTGGGAGGATTTCGAAACACCTTCTTGGCCATCCAACGGTACCCCCAAACCCCCTCGGCGAAACCTCAGGTGATCGGCATACTGAAAAAGCTAAGAAATTGGTTCTCAAAACGTTTCTAAACGAAAATTGAGCCCCAATAGCCCTGATGCAAGTGGACATGGCCGCGAAGCAATCATATTGGGCCTCAATGATAGGTCCATATCGTGGCTGTCCGTTTAGCGGGAATTGACGAGAGAGTTGACGTTGCCCCGAAGCTCTAATACCAAGGGTCATTAAGCCTGACTGGTATGTGCCCATTTGCGCATGCCGATTGATTTGATTTGCCTGGGTTGGTCGGTGATGCGCAGCCATGCGTCGCAGCAGGCATCGAGGATTGCATCGTAGCTATCGAATCAGCGACGGAATCCCAAACGAGTCTTGATCAACAACCCTTGGTATAACGCGACGGCACGTCTGCGGTGACACACCGCATTGCACTGGCCAGTGACACGATAAGGCGCCCCGGAACCAGCTTGGTCAAACGACTTCAGAGCGCCACCTCGATCACTTTTAGGCCGCCCCAGGACAGCTTGAGTAAGAAATTTCGGAGCGCCACTTCGGCCTCCTTGAGTCGGCGGTTTGGCTCGGCAAGCGCGACGGACATGGCTTGGTGGATCGAGCAGCTTCAAAACGCCATTGACCTGAGCCCGTGTCGTGGTTGCGCGGCGCGAGGAGCGTGCCAGGCGCGCAGCCGCAAACAAGGCAGCGCGCGAGCGGACCACGCTCAAGATGTAGGAGCCATTAGCCGACGGGCGGAGAAACGATCGCCTTGCCGAGCGATGGCGGACCTGAGCCGAGATAGGAGCCGAACCGCAGATACGTCTCCAACAGTTCGTCCCAAACTTGTGCGCCCTGAGCGAGGTCCAAACCGGCCGGCGTCTTTGGCTGACCCTGATTGTCGAGCCGGTTGACAGCGTTGTGCACAAGCCGCAGCCAGTTTGCCTCCCACTGTTCGGACCGCAAATTCTCTTCCGCGAACTTCAAGGCATTGGCCGAGAACTGCTGCCGTAGCTCGGCATCGGCAATCCGACCCAGCGCTTTTTCGAGGCTGTCTGGATCGGTTCGGTCGAGCAGAAAGCCCGTCTCCTCATCTTCGATGATGTGCTTCACGCCGTCGCAATCTGAGAAGCCGATGCTTGGCACACCGTAAGCGAGCGCCTCGATCACGACGCTGGGCAGTCCTTCATTGTGGGACGGGATGAGGTGCGCGTGAGCATCGCCGAAAATCTCATCGTGGTCATGCACGATGCCGTGGTCAATCACCTGCGCCTGCGGAAATCTCTCCAGCAACGCTTGCATTTCCTTCTTGAAGCCATTTCGACCATACAGATGCAGAGACCATCCGGGGTTTCGCGCGGCGAACCGGCAAAAGGCAGCGACGGCCGCCATGCCGTTCTTGTTCTCGTTCTTCATCGCTCCGACGCAGATCAATTTCTTGTCGAGTGCGCCCGCGCTTGCTGCCGATGACTGGTTCGGGAACGCGAAGGCGTTGTAGAAGGCGTAGGTGAATGGCCTGACATCGCTCACCACGCTCTCCGCATAGTCCGGCACGGTAAGCCGCACGCCCACCGCGTGGGCGCACACCGCTTGGCGCAGCCAGTAGGTGTCGCGCGCGTCCCGACACCAATTCTCCTGGCGCAGGTTCATGCCGATATATGTCGGGTTGTTGCATTCTTGAATGACGAACGGAACATCGAGCTGGCGCGAGATGCTGGCGATCGAGAGATAGAAGCCACGCATGGCGAAGCCGATCATCAGATCATAGCCCTCGTCCTTGAGGGCGGCGACCTGCCTCTCGTCTAGATCGAACAAAGTTCTGATCCGAACTTGAGGGTCAAGCGGGTAAGGGGGCTCCCCCGAAGTAGGTGGGCGGCACACAAGATCGACCCGATTGCCCGCCTTGGCCAGCGCCTCGGCGACCCGGCCGGCGACCTTTTCCGCCCCGCCTTTGCCGGTCAGAAACCCCGGAATAAAGACCGCGATTTTGAGGTCCACGGGCTTTGGCAAGACGGACAGCGCCGCCGGTACCCTCTCCGTTATCTCATGTGAGGGGGCCTCCGCCTCCCGCCGTTCGAGCGCGGCGATGAGGCGCGTCCGTTGCCGGAGTGCACAGCGCGCGGACCAGCTCAGATTGACCTTGGCCCAATCTGCGGCCTGCCTGGCATTCACGTAAAAGCTCAGCAGACGATCGTAGCCGGCGAGCCAAACGGCAAGCTTGACGATCCGCCAGTCGGACAGCCTTGCCGGGCTCGCTTCTGGCATCGATACCGATGAGGACATCGACCTACTTATCTGCCGCAAAAAACTCCTACCCTACTTTCACAGCTGTCTACATACTGCCGACCCTTCGGCGAGGCGGCGAAAGAATTGCCCCTCGAATACGATTATACTCTGGAATTTAGGGGCCATTTTGAACGGCGATAAGTGGAGACAGCATGCCAAGTCAGCGCTTTGTCATACTCGCACACACAAGAACCGGTTCCTATCATTTGGTGAGCCTGCTCGATAGTCATCCTCAGATCGACTGCCATGGCGAGCTTCTACAGCCCGATCCGCCAGTAGAGCGGCGCCCTTCGGGTCACCTCTCCATAATCGGGCAAATGGAAGACCGCTACCATAGCTTTGAGTATCGCCGCCTCCACTACGAGGGTTTCCTTGAAGATGTTTTCAAGCATTCCGACCGTATTGTCGGCTTCAAGTTGATCGCCGGCCAGCACGACCCAGCCATGGTATATTGCATAATGGAGCCGACGATAAAGGTTATCTACCTTTACAGGGACAATCTTCTCGCGGCTTATTCTTCCGAGCAAATCGCAAAGAAGACCGGACAGAACTTGGTCAAGATAAATTGGATGTTAAAGCGCGCTAAAGTAGTTTTTGATGCAAAAGTATTTGAAGGGCGGCGGCGAGCTAGAGAAAGCAGGCACAAGCTTTACATGGAGCTTCTGAAACGCAGCGGGTCAGACTATCTGACCCTTGAGTACAACGAACTCGCACGCCGGAAAACGCAGAATGACATACTTGCATTTTTGTCCGCGCCCAGCGCAGAGCTGAAATCCTTGTACCAGAAGCGTAACACCGATGACATCGTTGCGAGGTATTCGAATCCGGATGAGGTACGGAGCCATCTACTGGAAATCGGACGCCCAGATTGGGCGATGGAAAGCACACCCAGCATCTAGGCCAGCCGTCGGTTCCAGGCCCTCTCAGTAGTATGGCCATTAGGGTCGCGCCGACGTAGCGTCTCGCGAGCTTGCCGAGCTCTGTCGCTGAACGGGTCTAGACGCAAGGCTTCCACCAACATCCGCTCTCCCTCTGTCGGCGCGGGAAGCCTGCGCTCTGTCTCTTCGTCCGTCGCATCCGGCACAGGGCAAAACTGTTCGGAGCCCGGCAGCGTGTCATGCGGTCAAGCGTCGCTATCGAGCGTGTATTCACGCCAATGCTTGAGCGACAACGGACCCATGTCGAACTTGGCTCCAGGAACATCCCACAGGTAATTTTGGAGAAAGGGGTCGTGCTGTGAATTGAGAGTTCCCTCGTCCACCTGCACCGGCTGCATTTGGTTGATCCGGTCTGGTGTCGTCAAATCCTTCAGACTGAAGGATTTGTTCTGCTTATCTTTGGGAAAGCGACTGTTCCAGTCCCGGAAAACCAATTGCGTCGCAGAAGTCGCTGAGCAGGCCACCCGGCTTGGCGATCGCATCGTCGAATAGCCGAACGGTGATACGATCGGACCCGAATGCGCCGCGAAGGGATTCTATTCGCCTGAACCCTCTTAAACAAACCCCATGCGAGCCGGGCTCGCTAGCTCCACTTTACCCGTGGCATAATCTTACGAATCTCTATCTGCGCCTTGTGCGGGATTACGCGTTCGAGCATGCCCGCAAGGACCTCGTCGGTCATGAGATGGGGCTTGAGCCCGAGATCGAGCAGTTGCGAGAAGTGGGCATTGTAGTAGTGCTCCTCCTTCTCCTTGCGGGGATTGGGGATTTTGTCGATCTCGACCTTGAGCCCAAGGGAGTCGCCGACCCGCTTCACCTTCTCGGCAATTTCGTTGACCGAGAACAGCTCGGTGAACTGATTCATGATTCTGAGTTCGCCCGATTTCGCCGGACATTCGGCTGCGAGCCGCACGCATTGCAGCGTGTCTATCAGATTGAGATAACCGCGCGTCTGCCCGCCTTTGCCATAGACCGTCAGCGGCACGCCGGCCACGGCCTGGGCGAGAAACCGGTTTACCACCGTACCAAAGATGTCGTCGTAGTGAAAACTCGGCAGAAGATCCGGGTCTAGGTCGGCCTCGCATGTCGACAAGCCGTAGACCGGCCCTTGCATCAGATCGGTGACCGCAAGACCATAGGTCCTCACATAGAACCACAACAGATCCGTATCGAGCACCTTGGTGGTGTGATAGAGTGATCCCGCAGCACGTGGGTAAAGGAACTTGTCCTTGCGCCCCTTGTGTTTGATCTCGATCCAGCCTTCCTCGATATCGATATTGGGCGTGCCGTATTCGCCCATAGTTCCGAGCTTGACGATATGACAGTGCGGCGCGTGGTTGATCACACCCCAGATCACATTGAAAGTGACGTTCAAGTTATTCTGCAGCGTCAAGCGCGCGGCCGATTTGCTCCGCATGGAATAGGGCGCAGACGGCTGCTCCGCGTAGTGAATAACGGCATCAGGGACGAAGAGCTCGAAGATGCGGTCCATCTCCGCTGCATCGGCGCAATCGGCGATCTCGACAGCGATACGTCCGTCACTGTTGCGCCCGAAGATTCGAGACCGCTCTTGAAGCACCGGCATCGCCAGAAGTGGGTTTGAGTCAGTAGCCAACGCCATGTTGCGGCGAAGATAATTGTCGACGGCCATCACCTCGTGCCCTTGGGCAGCAAACGACATAGCTGTGGGCCAGCCGAGATAGCCGTCCCCTCCGAGCACCAGGACTCTCATCGCTTTCTCCGCCACGCTGTTCCGGTTATCGCTATAGCGTGCCAGCCCTGATCTAGCATCGCGCCCGATCGAGCTGGCACTGGGCGTCACAAACTATGTCTCATAGCCCTTTCGAAACGTCGTATGGACCATAAGGGAGCCCCCATTTCACAGAACAGAGCTAGGACCACATCGCGGCCTGCGACGGTCCACCGAATTGGCCGGGGTTTGTTCTGCGGCGGATCGCCAGGATCCTACTGCTGGCCCCTCGCCTTGCGGCTTGTTGCTAGCTCATCAGATTCGATCACGCTACTGTCAGGTTTCCTAGCCTCGGGCGCCTGCCTTCGTTTCAGGCTGGCGAGGAGGCTTTCATCTTCCGAGCGCGCACGAACAAACGCTCTGCGGTGAATATCACGCTCCGTTTGGGCCTTGCTGGCCGTTTCCCGGGAAGCGTTGCATCGACTCTCGATTTCCCGCAACCTCGCGCTCCACTCATCGTCTGATCGAGTATTGCTCAGATGGTCGATGAGCTCTTGCTGAACGGCGATCAGCGCCTCCATTAGCTCCACGAGCAGGTCCTCACTATTCTGCCAGCGTATGTCCGCTTCCCGTTTGGCAAGCCTCGCGTCTTCCCGCTTGCGCCGGAGCAGCGCGACTTTTTCGTTGATATTGACATACTGGAATGTAGCTACGTCGTCTTTCCGGGCGGCGCCAGAAGGCTGCACAGCCCGAGCGGCCGTGCGGTCCTGGTAGAAGGCAATCACCTCCTCGATTTCTCCGCTGGCGATTTGAACGCCAGCATCGACGACGATCCCACGAGTGCACATGGTGCGCATCATATCGACATTATGCGAAACCACGATCACCGTTCGGCCTGAGTTAGCCAATGATAGTATGGCCTCGTTCGCCTTCTCCCTGAAGGTCGCGTCGCCCGCTGAAAGCGTCTCGTCGATCATCAACACATCAGACGGCATGAACAGCGACAGTGAGAATCCGAGGCGCGCACGCATGCCCGCGGAATAGATGCCGACCGGCTCGTCGGCCCATTCACCGATCTCCGAAAAGGCGATGATCTCCTTGACCCGGGGCCTTACGACCTCGGGCAGATGACCGTGGAAGAGCGCCGAAGTGTATAGATTTTCGCGGCCTGTGAGGTCGTTGTCAAAGCCAGCACCAGGCGCCAGAATGACGCAATCGAGATCGGGCGCAAATCGCATGCTACCCTCGTCCGGACTGATGATGCCGGCCAGCGTGCGAAGCAGCGTCGACTTACCCGAGCCATTTCGGCCCAACACGCCGATCCTCTCGCCGCGCTTCAGCTCGAAATTTACATGCCGCAACGCCCAATGCCTGGCACCCCACAACCGCCGTACGCCGCGGCCTTTCGGCAGGCTTACGCCGAGGTCGGACGCGATAACGACCAGATCCTGGGCAAGCTCCTCCGGTCTCAGCCGGTTGGCCCCGTGGTTGAACAACAAGTTACCTGGCATATTTCGGTAAGATCCGATCAAACTTCCACAACAAGAAAAAGCCTAGCACTCCCAACAGGAGGGACGCCCCCAGTAGGATCGTCAGCATCCCATAGTCCAGCGGCCCAGGATCGAGAAGCGCAATCCGTAGCTCGTGGATAAGTAGTGCGAATGGATTTGCCAGGAATACGCCACGCCACTCTTCGGGCACGTGGTCGAGCGTGAAGAAGATGCCGGACAGGAAGAAGAGCGCCCTGAACACATAGCCCAGCAGCACCTGCAAGTCTTTAAAGACAATGCTAACAAAGGCTACGATGGAGGATGACGCAAGCGCGAACGTTCCAGCGACAAACACGACATAGGCTAGCTGCAACGGCTTGATATGCGCCTCACCAAACACGAATGTCATAGCAATGATGAAGACGAGACCAATCAAGAATTGCACGAATTGAGCGGCAACGTCACGCACGACGAAAATGTTCTTTGGCACATAAAGTCGCGACGAAAGAGCCATGGCTGGGATAAGCGAGCCGCCAGCGCTAGTAATCGACGTCTGCAGGAACCGATAGATCAACAAGCCAGTCAGCAGGAACAGCACAAGGTTCGGCGTGCGGACCTGGAGAACCACTGCAAAGACAACGTAAAGAATGGCCGTATTGATCAGCGGGTCGAAAAACCACCAAAGGAAGCCGAATGCATAACCCTTGGTCTGCTGGCGAACGCGATGGTCGGTCAGGTAATAGAGGTGCCAGATTGGCGCCCAGAAACCGCGCGTAGCGGATTCCCGCTCGACGGATTGCGCATGACTCATAACAGCTATCGCCTGCTCAAATGCCACTCAGGGCGAAAAATGGACCGACCGGAGGCCCGACTAAAAACCAAAACCCCCGTCGCTTAAGAGCCGCTCGGCTCGTCCCAGACCAATTACTTGATGGCATGCGGCTTTGCAATGAGGCTGTTTGCTCCTGTCCAGCAAAGCACCTTGGAATCCAGTGATTTGGCGCTAGTCACCGAAGTGAAGGTAGGTGTCGAGCAGGCCGCTCCACCGTGCCGCGCGCCTGTCCTGGCTGTCGCGGGCGACCGGCATCTGAGGCTGGGCCTCATTGTTGAGC
>SDBT01018267.1_pt1 | contig 11028 bp, 12 predicted proteins | sample 2277101 | NCBI WGS metagenome assembly SDBT01 (sample SAMN10404973, study PRJNA504765) | marine sediment metagenome | isolation source: marine sediment core GS10_PC15, 103 cmbsf | place: Arctic Ocean: Southern Knipovich Ridge | collected 2010 | reverse complement strand
CGAAGGCTTCGGCCGCAGGACCAACAAGGACTTCGCCAACTTCCTGTACCGCTCCAAAGGCTCCGCCATGGAAACAATCAGCCACCTGTACATAGCCCTGGACCAAGATTACATCAACAAAGATAAATTCGACTCTCTCTGCAACGGCTACAAAGAAGTAATCAAAATGCTGATAGGCCTAATTCGCTACCTCGAATCCAACCCCAAGCCCAACTAGCCTCTCCCCAACTAGGAACTTGGAACTTGGAACTAGGAACTAGGAATCAAAACGAGGTCCCGGAGTACACGGCCCAGGTGGGCGCGATGGGCACCATCCGCCTGCTGGACGCGATCAAGGACGCCCGGATCGACACCCGCTTCTACCAGGCGTCCACGTCGGAGCTCTACGGAAAGATCCAGGAAACGCCGCAGAAGGAGAAGACCCCTTTTCAAAGAGGAACGCCTACGTCCTCTGATGCAAAGGTTTGTTGAACTCATGCTTGAGCGAAAGTCGTTTGAAAGAGTTTATAGTTTCGTCTGAAAATGAGGGTATGAATGAGGTCCGAAGCTTATGGCACCTTGCATGGACGGGTTCCTGGTGAGGCTAGCTCTGCCGCGATTCTTGGTGGTAAACGCGGCTACGATTTCGGTCGCGGTGGTCCTGCCGGTATACGTCGGATACCGGGAGTCAAGCGGGTATAATTCGGCTAGCGACAAATGATTAATTTTATCTTTCGCAGGCCTGGAAGGGCATTCAGTATCGAAAATGTCTTCGACGCGGTCTTTCAGGAGATATCCTCCTCGATGCCCGCGAAGAAGACGTTCATGAAGTACCACCGGGCGAATTCCTTGTCGATCGTGCGCAACATCAATGACGCCCGGCGAAGCCAGACGGCGGTGAATCACGTCACCGGTGACATTCACTACGTTATACTCGGTCTAGATGACAGAAACCTGAACATACTCACCGTCCACGACTTGGTTATCCTGGAGTACTTGGGCGTATGGAAGAGAGCCATCGCAAGGCAACTCTGGTTTGCCATGCCGATGAAGAAAGCCAGGTACGTCACAACCATCTCGAAAAAGACCGCCCTGGAACTGGTGGACCTGCTGCCCGAAGTGGAGAGCAAGCTTCACGTGGTACACGATCCGGTCTCCAACCTGTTCGAGTATCGCCCAAAGCCGGCCCTGGATCCTAAGCCCCGGATACTGCACATTGGAACCAAGCCCAACAAGAATCTTCACCGCGTGATAGCCGCCATGGAGGGAATGAATGCTCTGCTGGTTATCATCGGTATCCTCGGCGATGATGACAAGGCCATGCTGGCCGTATGCAACGTCGATTACTTGAACTACTCGGGGCTGACTTCTGAGCAGGTTTTCGAGCAGTACGAGAAGTGCGACATCGTCGTGTTTCCTAGCCTGTACGAGGGCTTCGGCCTTCCGATAGTGGAAGCCAACGCGGTGGGCCGGCCTGTAATAACTTCGAACCTTGAGCCGATGAAGGAAGTGGCGGGTAACGCTGCGCTTTTTGTGAACCCTATAGAAGTGTCGGAGATTCGAAGCGCCATCGTCGCACTGATTCGCAATGGTGAGCAAAGAGAAGAAATGGTTGAAATGGGGCTAAAAAACAGGCAGCGCTTTCTACCGAACAAGATAGCTTCGGATTATATTAGGCTCTACACTTCCACGAAAATGGCGTTCTAGAAAAGCTCATGAGCGTTCCAGGCAGGATGCTTCTCTTTGGTATGTATGGTGCTGTCAACGTCGGAGACGAGTTGATATGTCGTGCTGTCGCGCATGGCTTGCGAAGGCGTTTCCCTGGTGTCCAACCCGTAATCGCTACGAGCAACGTGACCAAGTCAAGAGCCTTCAACGACATGGATGGCGTCGAGTACGTAGAGGGAGGCCGTTTTCACTACAAGTTTTGGTTGAACCTGCCTAGATACCTTCGCTCCCTAGAAAGAGCGGATGCCGTAGTCATAGGTGGAGGTGGGCTGTTTCAGGACCATTACTCTTGGCGCTTGCCCATGAGCGCCGCCTTCTGCGCGTTGACAGGGAAACTTCTCGGAAAGCCGGTTTTCGTGATTGGGGCTGGAGCCGGACCGGTCAATCGAACTGAAGTCCGAAGATCCATCAAGGAGGCTGTCGATAGCGTCGACCTGGTTTGCGTAAGGGATCAGCAGAGCAAGGACGTCTTGGTTGATTGCGGAGTGAGTGGCGATCGAATACTGGTAACAGCCGATGTCGTCCCGAGCATGTCAATTCCAGGTGACAACACCGAGAACCAAACGGAAGAAAAAAAGAGAATCGCTTTCATACTGAGGGAATGGCCGGGAATCGACAAGGAGAGACTGGCAAGGCTTTTAGATTGGGTTGTGGAACGTGGCTACAAGGCTAGCCTGCTTTGCTTCGAGTCGTCAAATGATGGAGCTTTCTATAGTGAAGTCGTTAGTTATTGCAAGACTGACATCGCGAAACATCTTTCCATATCGAAGCCAAACACGGTTGAGGAAAGCATTCGGGCGGTTGGAAGGGCAAGTTGCGTTGTCTCCATGAGATATCACGGATGCGTCCTGGCAATGATGTCGAGCAGGCCGCTGATTGCCGTGGAATACGAGAATAAGGTCGCCAACCTCTCGAAAGAGCTAGGGCTGCAAGAAGTCCTGATACAAACGACGGATTTGAACGAGGATCTTGCTAGCAAGATTGAAGAGACGGTCACTGACTGGGAGAAGCGATTCAATCTGGTTCAGGAAAATTGGAAAGGAATCAGGGAAAGGTCAGAAAGAAACTTTGAAGAAATAGAAGTAAAGTGGAAAGAGCGTTCGGAGAAGAAGCCTGTGCTTAGCAGATTGAAACGGTACGGCGGACCATGGCTTAAGCTTGTGGAATATACAATCAGGGGTGAAGTAGAACACCTCGGTAAGAAGATGAAAGGGATGGTACAAGCATTTCGAGGAGGGAATGGTTGCCGCCCTTGAAGATGAGAAAGCTACTATCCCGTTTGCCAAAGGGAGCCCTGCTCCTTTCTGGCTTTTCGATGGTCAACGTGCTTCTCGGCTTCGCCCGGGAAGCGACCATCGCGGCGTTCTTCGGCGCGTCGGCGGAACTAGACGCGTTCCTGGTGGCGCTGACCATCCCGCGGATCTTAGCGGTGAACGCGGCCACGATCACGGTGTTGGTGGTTATGCCCGTGTACGTTGGGATGAGGCAGGCCGGGAAGAACGAAGAGGCCAGCGCTCTGGCCCGGGGCTGGCTGCGCCTGAGCGGGGCGGTGCTCGGCCTGATCTGCGTCGTGCTGTTGGTCTTCGCGGAACAGGTGACCGGACTGCTGGCGCCGGGGCTGACAATCCAGGCGCGGTCCGACGCGGCCAGGTGGCTGCGCCTCCTGCTGCCGTACCTGTGGCTGATGTCCGCCGCAGGGGTATTCCGCATGGTCCTGGAGTCGAACCAGAAGTTCGGCGCGCCCCAGGCGTCCCAGGGCCTGCTCAGCATCCTCATCGTCGCCGCGGCATTCCTCGGTCACCGGCACTTGGGTGTGGGTTCGCTGGCCGCCGGGTTCGTTGCCGGCGGCATCGTCGGGTTCTCGTTGCAGTGGCTGCTGGCCACACGCTTTGAGCCCGGGATGCTGTCGGTGGCGCTTCCAGGCCCGCTGAAGGGGCTTCCCACGGCCGCGGCCGGGGTGATGCTCTTTCAGACAGCCTCGGTGCAGCTCAACAACGCGGTCGATCGCTTCTTCGCCTCCTCGCTGTCCGAGGGCAGCATCGCGTGCCTGAACTACGCACATACTTTGAACTCTATCCCCAGCGCGGTTATCACCTCGGCCCTGGCCACCGCGCTCTTACCGGTGCTGGCCAGGATGGCAGCAAAGGGAGACTTTAAGTGCGCCCTTCGCACCACTCGGCACTGGATGCTGGCCGTGGCCAGTATCTGTGCTCCGATAGTGGTTGGAGTTTGGTTCTTCAGCGAGGAGATCGTCTCGTTGGTTTTCCAGCGCGGCGCCTTCGACGCCCGGGCCACCAGGATGACGGCCGGGGTTCTTGCGGTCTATTCCATCACCATTGTCGTTTCGGCCTGGTCGATGTTGCTCATGCGTCTGCTGCTTGTTCAGCAGCGGCAAAAACTAATTGCTGTTGCCGCCATTTTTGCGCTGGCGGTGAAGGTTTTTTTCAACTTTATTCTGGTTGGTACGTTCGGCCTTCCAGGTATTGCTTGGGCCACTGTGCTCGCCGGCCTTGGAGCAACCTCCCTCAGGTTCTTTTTTGCCAGCGTTGATGTGAAATCGACCCCGGTTGCTGCTTCGACAAAGGAGATTGGTTTATGACGTTTTTTCCTATTATGCTCACGATAACCAAGACCTTCTTCATCACTGGTCTCGGAAGGAGTGGAACCAAGTTCCTGGCAACTATGCTCGGTCGTTCTAAAAGCCACATTGTCATTCACGAGCAGCCAAATGAAGGAAGAATATCGCAACATTTGAGGTGGTTTCCCATTCAGCGCTTTCTCTCGAATAGACTAGTTCTCAATCGCGATCGAGGCTATGGGGAGGTGAACAGCCACCTGAGGTACGCTTTACATCCACAGAAGTCGGGCTTAGAGGTGCTGATCGAACGTCGCGGCATCGTTTTCAGGGATCCTAGAGACGTAATTACCTCTGTGATGAACAGAAGAGGTAGGACAATTGGTGATTTCGACAGTATCTGTATGCGAGTCCTCGACTACTACAACCTGCTTCTCGGACTTCGGTTGAACCCGAGTTTGAAATACGAAACCTTCTTTTTCTCGGAAATAACCAGTGATCGTCGTGCCTTGGAAAAAGTAGCGAACTGGGCAGGAATTGAAGACTGCTGCTTCACGGACGACGATGTTGTTCGGAAGATCAATGTCAACAAAACAGAGTGGTTTCCCAAATGGGTTGAATGGGAGGCCAGAGAAAAGAAAAAGTACCTTCAGAGCTACTCGTCTATTGTTAGTTATCCCGATTTGGATGGACTATTGGATGGACCAGGTCTATGTTCCCTATAGAAACGAGTGCAACTCCTTAGTAGTGCATTGCTTTCGCCTCGACCGAGAGTTCGCTTGCTGACTACGTTGTGATTTACGGCACCAGGTGATGCTCGCGACTCAGGCGTCCCCCCCTGAGCGCTTCGTGGTCGGGGCACCGCGCCCTGTGGAGTCCCCTGGGGAGGTCTGGACCAACCCGCCGCACTCTCTGGTTGCGGCAGATCGCACTGCGATTGAGCTGGGTCATCCCTCAGCATCAACCCTCACAGGAAGAGGAGGTCGAGTCGTTGATAGAGTTCTCACATATCTCGAGTTCGAGCTTGGAGGCGCTACAATAAATGTGTTCGCCGAGTGTCCCAGAATCTTTGGCACGCGCAGTTACGCACCAATCGAGAGAGAGGCGGGTTCCTTTTAGATCATTCATTCTTGTTTCCATTGACTTAACTATCTTGGTTTCCTCATTCCTTATTCACTATTACCGGTACGATATCATTTCCTCATTGATTTTTTCCGTTTCTCTCGCTTCCATGACGCATCTCTGGCTATGGTACTGCCTGACCAAGTACAACAAGGACGACACCGCAACGCTTTTTATCGATCCGTTGTTGCTATTTTTCACGGTGTACTATCTTTACCTGGGTATTTCTTCCTTACCGCCATTACTTGATATGTCTTACATGGCTAGATTCAGGCAGAACACCGATACGTTCTACCTGGGAATGCCATTGGCATTGATCGGCATGTTGGCGGTCTACGCCGGTTGCAGGTTGGCGGGGTTCAATGGGTTGAATGCTGCCACATTATCTAAAATGAGAAAATCGGTTCTCGATTTTACGGTGAGACGACGCAGCAGAATTGCTGTGATAGCCATTGCTCTTTTCGGAATAATCTGGATTCTACGATTCTACATGATCAGCGAGGGATACTACTCCATATACACGTATAGAGACCAATCACTGGTTTCGGGATGGCGATCTATAGCCATCTACTTTCCGAAAACATTACAGTACTTCATGATACCAATCTCGATGTACGTCTATGTGGGAACGAAGAACAAATTGATGGCAGCAATGATGTTGGCAATCATCGGCTTGGAGTTCATCAACGGATTTACGACGAGTCAAAGAACGTTGATTCTCACCCTGATGGTGCAGATAGCAGCAGTGAATTCACTTCTTAAAAGAATAAGACCGAAAAAAGCATTGCTCGCTTTTGGATCCATCATCCTACTGTTTTTTACGCTAGTCCAACCCGTCATCTATGCCTACAGGGTCGTCATCGGGGAAATAGCAAAGAAAGGCGACGACTTCTCAATGGCTATTTGGGGGGAGATATGGAAGGAAACGGCGGAGAGCATATCTACGGGTAGAGCCGCGGAGAAAACTGATGACTGGGCAGAAAGAGACTTGAAATACAGGTTGGCGGCTCAGGGATACCTGTCGGTACTGGCAAAGGCGATTTTCTTGGATGGCCAAAGTCCACCATATGGGGAATTCACTTTGAAGAACGTGGCGAGTATCGTTCCGAGCCTTTTATGGCCAGAGAAAGGAAAGCACACTGTAGGACTGATGAAGGCTGAAACGCCAAAATATTACAAGATACAGCAAGCGGATTACAAGCAGACTTTGACAGCACATTTCTTGTCGGATGGAGGTATTGCTGGAGTTGTCTTGGGGATGACGGTTTTCGGAATCTACCTCGGACTACTTTCACGTTTTTTTATCTTGGGAATGACAGGATTCCCCGTCAGAGCGATAATGGCGATGTTTCTAATACCCGCATTGTTTTTCGATGGAGTAGGGGACTTTAGGGATTACTTCATCATGCCTTGGAGAGAGGGCCTGGCTGTCTACTTAACTATTCTATTTATTCTGAGAAGGAAAAAGGCAAGAACATGAAACTCCTCGTCGTATTCTCGGCCCTCCAGCCCGCCTGGGACTGGGACGGGCCGGTTAGGTCCATGTGGAACCTGGACCGGGGGCTAGCCGGGCTGGGGGTAGATGTCATCGTTGTGACTACGAACGCAAGGCAGAAGGGTGTGGTGGACGTTACGGCGGAGCGCGTCGAGGAAGGAGTAGTGATTGTCACAGCGCAGGTACTGGGAGGCGGAAACTGGGAGAAAGCAAACAGACACACAGACACGGATTGTCGATTGGACTGTGGAAAAATATCGTGAAGCACATCAGAACAGCAGACATCGTACACATCAACGGTATCTGGGGACCGGTGCCGGCCTTGGCATTGGCCGTCTGCCGCCTGTTTCGGAAACTGTACGTGATGAGCACTAGGGGAAACCTCGAGCAGGATTCCCTGGCCAGGAAGGCGACCAAGAAGTGGATGGCCTTGTTGCTCGGCACCAGGAAGGTCATCGAATGCGCTGCGGCGCTGCACTACACGACCCAGAAGGAATGAAATGCGTCTCCGAACTGGGCCATCGCCATTGAGTCCTTCGTGGTGCCCAACCCTGTGGAGATGGTGCCGATGGTGGAAGGGGACCAGACTCTTAGTCATCCCTTTATTTATGGATAGGTTACGGGTCATTGCTGTCCGGTTAACTTCGCCCAGAGCGCTGTAACCCAATGTAATTCTTGCCGAAGACTGGCGTGCCAATTTCTGAGATAGGATTTTCTGCCATTGCCAGACTAAATAATTTTATGTACTTAGAGCCTCTGTGGTCCGCCAATCAACCGGAAAGCATCGATATAGTTTCAGCGTCCCAATATTGCGGTGTATATCATGGGGATAATCAGTTGAAATACTTTGATTTTCGAGATACAAATGTGCACGGCGAGAGCGTTGCGATCTTTGTGTAGACTTTGTGTAGAACTGCCCGATAATCTTCTATGATATAGCAGTTTGCGCCTTCCTGTCAGTCTGAGTACATGAAATAATAGAAGTGTCAACCGGACAGCAGTGTTTACGGGTATAGCCACAAAAAAGGCATTTAGGCGATGCATTTAGTGATTTGTCCAGATAAACGACTTCATCGCAAGAGGTCGCTACTAGAGATGTGCAGCAAAGCACAAGTCCACGGTGGTTTCTACAAGATTCCGTCGATGAAATTCGAGAACAGGAATATGATCAGCTACACCGGCGCGGTCGTCTTCCAGGTCCTGTTCGCCGCTATCAGTCCCCGGGCAACAGCCGAGTGCCTTGTAGCAGTGATCGAACACGCGTTCGGCGGAATGACTGCACCCAAAGCACCCTTGCTCATACGACATGGCCAGGGTTATGCCTGTTCGAAGGAGGAATGATGGGCCGGCCCACCATCCTCACCTTCGTCCACTACTACCTGCCTGGATTCAGGGCCGGCGGACCTGTGCGCACTATCGCCAACATGGTGGACCATCTTGGTGACGAACTGGATTTTTGGATAGTGACTCGGGACCGGGATGCTTTAGCTTTAGTTGACACTCCGTACTCGGACGTGCAAGTGAATGCATGGAATTGTGTAGGCAGGGCACACGTGTACTATTGCGGACCTGGGAATATTTCGTTAGGCGCGTTCGCCACTCTTATGCGGAAGACGCCACACGATGTGGTGTACCTGAACAGTTTTTTCGATCCGGTGTTCACGCTTCGGCCCTTACTGAACCGGCGGATTGGGAGGTCACCAATGCGGCCGGTGGTTGTAGCGCCACGCGGGGAGTTCTCAGCCGGGGCATTTGCACTCAAGCGTTGGAGGAAGTTGCCATACCTGGCAGTGGCCCGCGCTTTCGGGTTGTATCGTGGGTTGATCTGGCAGGCATCCAGTGAGCACGAGGTAGAAGACATCCGCCGTTTTATGGGCCGTTCCGCGGAGAAGGTGTGCGTGGCTCCGAATATGCCTCCGTCGCTGATACGGTCTTCGAGCAAGGCGAATCATGGCCACCTGATTGATGGCACGCTTCAAGTCGTTTTCTTGTCACTAATTGGTAGGATGAAAAACCTGGATTTCGCGCTTCAGGTGCTGGCACGCGTAAAGGTGCCAGTGACGTTTAACATCTATGGGCCAATCTGGGATCAGGAGTACTGGCGGCGGTGTGAATCCCTGATAGCTATGCTACCAGAGAAAGTAAAGGCCCATTATTTCGGCGCCGTTCAGCCCGAAGAAGTGGGGCAGGTGATGTCTGATAATGATCTGCTTTTTCTTCCTACCCGCGGAGAAAACTTCGGACACGTAATCCTTGAGTCACTGTCAGCTGGAACACCAGTGCTTATCAGCGACCAAACGCCATGGCGAGATGATAACCTGGGTGGGTGTACTGTGCTGCCGCTGTCGGATCAGGATGCGTTTGCGCGGGCTTTGGAACATCATCACCGTATTAGTGATAGTTCCAGAAGACAGGCTCGGATTGCAGCTAGAGCGGTGGCGCAGAGTTTCATTGATGACGAGCGATTGATTGAGCGAAATATGGCGATGTTTAGAAATGCCATCGAAGGAAATGGGATTAGCAGTAAGTATATATGAAATGCGACTGCCTTCAAGATGCTGCGAGACGAAGTGCGCGGAGGTAGTACATGAAAAAGAATAGTCAGACGGTTATATGTCCCGAAAATACCGTCTCTCCCGTGTCGCGTAGAAATTCTGTGCGTAAGCTGGATTCGTTCGCATATAAAGCCGATTTCGCGCACCTCTCACCGTCTTTTTCTCCGGGTTGATAGCTCAAATCTATATCTGGCTGACTTTCGTTCTCTTCGGGAGCCGGCTTTTCTGTCTATTCAGGAATATTGATTTTCCGATTTATTAGAGGAGCTGCAAGATCGGCTGTATGAACATGGGCCCAAGAGATCCCCTCATATAACACTTCAACTTTTCGCCCAAAGGTGTTAATTTGATCCAAGAAACAGAACCAAGAATAAGGCGGTCGGACTGGGACACCGAAGGCTTTCGATCATCGATCTCAGCCCGGCTGGACACCAGCCGATGCCGAACGAGTACGAGAAGATCTGGATCTCGTACAATGGAGAACTGTACAACTTCAAGCAGCACCGGGAACCACTACCGTCCGGTTAACACTTCAATGATTTCATGCAGTTATACTGATAGAGAGTCGCAAACTTCGATTTTATATAAGATCTCGGGCCGCTCTACGCTATAATCGCATCGCTCTCGCCGTGCCCATTCGCATCTCAAAAATCATACAATATCAACTGATTATCCCCATGATTCTGTCTCCCACGTGCATTGGTTTCGAAGATATAGGTTAGCGTTGCTCGTTGGAAGATATTAATCTCAAGAAAGTGTAATAGCTTAAAAAGTACTGCTGTCCGGTTAACACTTCTATGATTACACGTAGTTAGGCGGACAGGGAGGCGAAAACTGCTATACTATAGAAGATCTCTGGCTGCTCTACACCAAGATTGCAACGCTCTCGCCGTGCTCATCACATCTCAAAAATCATACAATATCAACTGATTATCCCCATGATACTAACGCTATACCGGAACGCTGGAACAATGGCGATGCTGTCCGGTTGATTTGAGGACCGTAGGGGTTCTAAGTACTTGAAATTATTGAGTCCGGCAATGGCAGAAAATCCTATCTCAGAAATTGGCACGCCAGTTTTCAGCAAGTATTACAATAAGTTACAGCGACTAGGCGGAAGTTGACCGGACAGCAATGACCGGGAACGATTGATCAAAAATGGACACGGATTTCGCGGACTGAGCGACACCGAAGTCCCTGTCCACCTTTATGAATGAAGAAAAATAGAGAAAATGCAGCGGTGAAATAGGACAACACAATGTACATTCTTGGAAAGAAATGGAGAAATGGGTACCTAGACTACCATTGCGGTGAAGGACAGACGCGTATTCAGACTATAGCATGGATGGTGGTTGCTCCAGTGTTGGAACTCTACTTTGATCGGCCACGCAGCATTCGTATGATATGGGAGTATGTGAAAGAGATTGGGCTCGCAACAACTATCCGTAAGATCTGAAATCCTGACATGGCAGGGCTCTACTCTGATACATTTCGCGCCAACTCTTGCAAGTCAACACCATGTGGGACGGCGCCTGGAGGTAAAATCGAGATCTGGCTTTTAAAATCCAGTATCA
>SDBT01018266.1_pt1 | contig 11029 bp, 8 predicted proteins | sample 2277101 | NCBI WGS metagenome assembly SDBT01 (sample SAMN10404973, study PRJNA504765) | marine sediment metagenome | isolation source: marine sediment core GS10_PC15, 103 cmbsf | place: Arctic Ocean: Southern Knipovich Ridge | collected 2010 | reverse complement strand
TCATCGATCTTGTGGTGCGGCGGATCGGCGTGGTCGAACAGGTTGTGCAGCCGGTAGCTCACCAATCCCTTGCTGGTGGCTCGCCCCAGAATGCTGGTGGCCACCACGGCCTCCACCACCTGGGGAAAGGGGGTCAGGATGTCGATCCGTAGGATCAATCCAACAATCCTTCCAGCACATTGATCAGTATTCGCCGGGTGTCATGTTCAACCCGCACGATGACCGATTCCACCAACGGTATCAGCGCCTCCCGGCCGTGGTGGTCCACCCGAAGCACATCATTGGCCGGCAATTGCCAGACCTCCTCAACAGACCCGATCACCTCTCCGGCCTGGGCGACCACCGTATAACCCTCCAGTTCACCCGGATAATACTCTCCGGCGGGCAACTCCGGCAGGTCACTGCGGGCTGCCAGCAACCGGGACCCTCGCAACGCATCGGCGGCGGCACGATCGGTGATACCTTCAAAGAGCAACAGCACTCGTTCTCCCTGCACCCGCGCGCGGCGCAGATTTAATTCTTTCTCATGACCGTCGGGGTACTGGAGTAAAATCCGATGGATGTGCTCCAGTATTCCCGGGTGGCGGATATAGGCCCGGAACCTCACTTCCCCCCCCAGGCCCTGCCCCCGGGCTACCCGGCCGAGAGTTATATAGCGCTGCTTACCGGACATCGCTATTTGTTCCGGCCGCCTAACTGAAACCAGGCGTTATTCCTTGGCGGCGGGCTTTTTCTTGCCGGCCGCCTTGGTAGTCTTGGCGCTCCTGCTGGACTTCGTGGCCGGTTTCTTGGTTTTGGCCGCTGTCTCAGTTTTAACGGCCGGCTCTTCCTTAGCCTCCGCCTTGGCCTCAGCCGTGGCCTCAGCCTTTTCCTCAACTACCGGCTCTTCCTTGGCCTCCGCCTTAGCCTCAGCCTTTTCCTCTACTACCGGCTCTTCCTTGGCCTCCGCCTTGGCCTCAGCCTTTTCCTCAACTACCGCCCCTTCCTTAGCCTCCGCCTTGGCCTCAGCCTTTTCCTCAACTACCGGCTCTTCCTTGGCCTCCGCCTTAGCCTTAGCTTTTTCCTCTACTACCGGCCCTTCCTTAGCCTCAGCCTTTTCCTCAACTACCGCCTCTTCCTTAGCCTCCGCCTTGGCCTCAGCCTTTTCTTCAACTACCGGCTCTTCCTTGGCCTCCGCCTTAGCCTCAGCTTTTTCCTCTACTACCGGCTCTTCCACTTGCCGCTGTTGTACTTCCAGGGCCTCTAATCGACGCTGACGCATGATCTGCCCGGCTTCCCACTCACGGACGGCAGCTTCGATCTCCTCGGCGCTCTTGCCTGTCCGCTTCAAATGCCACTTCAGGGAAATTCCCGTCTGAGAAAACAGGTTCTTGACGGTATCGGTCGGTTGGGCTCCCGTGCCAAGCCAATAATAGATCCGATCCTCATTATAGCTGAACTTTTGGCCGGTGGTCTCCAAAGGATCATACCATCCCAGGCGTTCGATCTCCGTTCCGTCCCGCCGGGTACGGCTATCCATAGCCACCAGCCGATAAAATGGACGCTTGGATCGTCCCATTCGTTTCAACCTTAATTTAACCGCCAATGCGTATCTCCTTATGTCACTCTATCTCAATTGTGCAAAACAAATCCCATTACCGCGATCTCGACGTGAACCCCGGGATAGAAAATAACCATTCCGCGTGAGCCGTGCCTGGGTCAAAAGCTGGCACATACATTCGTCAATAGCCTTGCAAGTTAGATTTTATTTTAAAGCGGAGGCAAGTCCCGGTCTAAGTCTGTTAAATGTCCCCCTGGCGGGTGCCGCGGCACCTACTCCTCAACTACGCTCCGGGGCCACCGCCCGTCCGATGCCTGAACCGGCGCCGGTTACCAAAATCACTGCCGGTATGTGCAAATCTCCATCTTAAACCTTTCGGGAGCTCAAAACGCTGGACAAGTTACGGTCGGGACAGGAGGTTCCCAAGAAAACGCGGCCCTTAGGTTTCTGTTCCAGTAAATTCAGCGCCATGTCGCGCTGCCATCATGTGACCATTGGATTGTTACTGGCGGGACAGGCTGCCCTGGCAGCCCCTGACACCGTGGAACAGCTGCAATTGCCACTCTCATCCCCGGACGCGCGAGTGCGGATTGAGGCCGGCCGGGAATTTTCCCTCAGCTCCGCCAACGCCACAATTTGGTTGGAAGGCCGCCGGCTGGACATCTTCCGCTTTATCATCTCCGCCGCCGATACCGGCCGGGTGATAGCCCGGCTTACGGCCCCGGTGTGGGAACCTGTGGCTGGGGCCGAGACGCCCCCTGCTCTCCCGCCCTCGATCAGGCTTCATTCACCGCAGGTTTGGGGCACTACCCGGGTGGTATTGCTGGACGTGAACCCCTGGCGGGTGGTGGGCGGCGGACTGCAGGTGCTCCGGGGTGGCGTGCTGGAAGTGAGTATCCGCCATCGGCCGGTGGACGCGGTGCGCGACAAACGCACCGCCAGGGGGCCAAGCCAGGTAGCCAATCGTTTCCTGGTCCCGGCCCCCCGAGCCAGACCCGGGCCTCCCCGTGGCCGGGACGGCCAGGGCCTGCGCAAGAGTGCAACTGCTCTCCCCACCGCCGGCAGCTGGCTGAAAATTCCTATCACCAGGGATGGGCTGTATCGCCTGACCGGGGCCTATCTCTCCAACACCGGACTGGACATAGCCGCCATCGATCCCCCCTCGCTCAGACTGTTCGCCCCCGTGAACCTGGGGCGGACGCTGCCGGATCAGGTAGGCGCCCCCCGCCAGGAAAACCTGGTGGAAGTACCCCGGCAGGTGCGGGATGGCAACGACGGCAGTCTGGAGGCGGGGGACGACCTGGTCTTCTACGCCCAGGGGCCCCGCGGGGTGGACCTGTCAGCTGGAAATTTGGTGTATACCCAAAATCCATATACCGATACCGCCTTCGTCTGGCTGTACGTGCCGGACTCCGGTGGCGATACCTCCGGTCTCTCCCTGGACGCCGGGTATAAATTTGCTGATAATGATGATATAATCTCTCATGGTCGCGCCCTTTATCACCACGAAGTGGATATCTTTAACGGCTTCAAATCCGGGCCGGTCTGGCACCAGACGGTACTGAAGCCCGAAGCCCCTTTTACCATCTTGCTGGACACTCCCGGCCTGCGTACAACCGATACTACTAGTTTGCGGCTGCGGGTGCGCGGGGGTTCTAAAACTACCGTTTATATCCGTCACCGGTTGCAGGTGACCTTTAACAAAATGTCGCCGTGGCGGTCCAGCAGCTGGTCGGCATACGGCGATCAATTCTTTTCCCTGCCCGAAGACCAGACCAGCGCCTTTGCCCGCAGCGGACAAAACATCCTGATACTTGCCAATACATCTACCAATCCGCAGGATGAAATCTGGATTGACTGGGCCGAACTGGAATACGGGCTGGACCTGGGGGCGGTGGATGACCGGCTGGCCTTCCTGATCCCGGCGGTGGCGGGAGCGGTCAATATCGCCCTGAGTGATTTCAGCGGCCCGCCGTTGGTCGTGGATATCACCGACCCGGCCCGGCCCGAACTGTTGCCCGCCAAGGCCGTGGCCGGCGGCTGGCAGTTCACCCCCATCGATCTGATCGGGCCTCGCCGCTATCTTGCTGGTGGGGAAAACGGTCTGCTGTCACCGGGGGTCCCCACGTTGCACACCAACCTGAGCTTCACCGACCTGCGCACCCCCGATCATAAAGCGGATTACATTGTGATCACTCCCCGGGAGTTGCGGCCGTGGGCGACCCAGTTGGCGGCTATTCATGCCACAGAAGTCCGCGAGCAGTACCGTCTGGATACGCTGGTGGCCACCGTAGAAGAGATCTATGAGGAGTTCTCCGGGGGGGTGGCCGATCCTTACGCTATCAGGGCTTTCCTGCGCTATGCCTACGAGAGCTGGCAGGACACGCTCCCCACCCTGGTGGCCCTGTTCGGCGACGGCAACTATGACTACCGTAATATATCCGGACGGAGCAATAATCTGGTGCCCACGGTCCAGCTGGATGGTCGAAATGATATCTATTCCCGTTCAGCCGACGACCGTTTCGTCTATCTGGATCCCATCGACCCTGGCGACAAATTGCCTGATATGGGCATCGGCCGCATGGCCGTGGCCACTATCGAGGAAGCCGCCGCCGTGGTGGAGCAAGTGCGCCGGTACATGGTCACCCCCGAGCCGGGCGCCTGGCGGCAGAGGATCGTCCTGGCGGCGGACGACCCGGCGCGGCCTAACAACAATGAACCCAATTTCATCCTGGATTCTGAGGATTTTGCCGACCTGGTACCCCCCTTTCTGCAACTCCAGAAGATCTATCTGACCGAATATACCAAGGTGCTGGACCCCTCCACCAGCACGATCATCAAGCCGGACGCCACCGCTGACCTCATCCGCCAGATCAACCAGGGCCTCACCCTGATCAATTACATCGGGCATGGGGGAGCTACCCAATGGTCGCAGGAGGCGCTGTTGAAAATGGAACGTGACCGGGTACTCCTGGAGCCCGGCCGCCGCCTGCCCGTATGGTACGCCGGTACCTGCTCCTGGGGCCGCTACGACCAGCTGGATACACCCAGCATGAGTGAGGTCATCACCGCCAGCACCGATATCGCCGGGATTGCCGTTATTTCCGCCACCCGGGCGGTTTACTCCACGAGCAACACCAAGTTCGTCACTGCACTTTTCGAACAGACCTTCCCCGATAGAAAACCGTCCTCCCGGCGTATCGGCAATATTTTCCAGTACAGCCGGGGAGTGGATCTCAGCGAGGAAGACAAATTCCACCTCTTCGGCGACCCGGCCATTATCCTGGCCTTCCCCCGTTCCAGCCTGACGATAGACCCGGCCACGTCCGATACAGTGATGGTATTGGACCGGGTTAATTACGGAGGCGCCACCAGCGGAGACCTGACCAGCGGCCAGGCCCTGATAACAGTAGTGGACGCCCCCCGCCAGGTCGAGCGGATTTACTTAACCAAGAAGGGTGCGCCCGACACCGTTAAATATGAGTTACCCGGGGCGGTCCTGTTCCGGGGATCAGTCGCTATCATGAGTGACGGTACATTCAATGGGCGCTTCAGAGTGCCCAAAGACATCAGCTACAGTGAAAGCGCCGCGACCATCATCGCCTATGCCTGGTCAGACCGGAACGGTCCGCTGCAGGAGCAGATCGGCGCCAGCTCAAACCTGTTTATCCGGGGCTCCCGATCGGATATTACGGACGACGACGGACCGTTGATCACCGTCTATTGGGAAGGGCGTCCCCTGTATGACCAGGACGCGCTGCCGGTGGCGGCCAGGTTGGAGGTGGAACTGAAGGACCCCTTGGGGGTCAACCTTACCGGTGAAGTAGGGCATGCCATTCGCGTTTGGATCGACGATGAATCCACGGCCCAGGTGATGGACCCACTTTTCAACTACGATACCGGCAGTGATACCACCGGCCGGTTCGCCTTCGATCTTGATCCCGGCCTGACCGGCAAACATGAGATCACCATCGAAGCCTGGGACAGCGCGAATAACAAAACGGTAACTACCATCGTTCTCTACCTGACACTGTCCGAGCAGTTGGATGTGGCCGACTTGTTTAACTTCCCCAATCCCTTCCAGGATCGAACTGAATTCGTCTATACTCTTTCGGTACCGGCACAGATCGCAATTACGGTCTATACCCTGAACGGCGTGAAGGTGGTTGAATTACATTCGCCGGGTGAACAGTCCAACGGGTTTCAGCGTCTACCGTGGAACGGCCGGGATGACTTCGGTGACCGGATCGCCAACGGCGCCTACCTCTATCAATTCAAGGCCGAGACTTGGGACGGGGCCATTATCACCCGTTGGGGCCGATTGGCGCGGCTGCAGTGAATCTGGTCCTGGCATCCGGCTCCCCCCGGCGCAGGGACCTGCTCTCCCGCTTGGGGATTCCCTTCGAAGTTGTCCAACCCCGGATCCCGGAGGAGCTGCGACCCGATGAGGATTCCGAGGCGGCCTGCCGGCGCTTGGCAGCCGATAAGGCCGAGGCAATTTCCCGGTTACAGCCGCAGGACCTGGTGGTGGGCGCCGACACCCTGGTGGTGTTGGACGACCAGGTGCTGGGTAAGCCTGCCGATCTGGCGGCTGCCCGACGGATGCTGGAGATCCTCTCCGGCCGAACCCACCTGGTTCTGACCGCTCTTTCCCTGGTTTGCCAAGCCCGGCAGCACCGCTCCCAGCTGCTGGAAACCACCGCCGTGACGTTCCACAATCTGGACGCTGAGGATATCGCTTACTACCTGGAGGTGGAACCCCCGCTTGACAAAGCCGGCGCCTACGGCATCCAGGATTGGAGCGGGGTGTTCGTGAGCCGGATCGCCGGTTGCTACCATAATGTGATGGGGTTCCCTCTGGCGCAGTTTTACCGCCATCTGAAAGCCGCCGGGCTGCTGGCGCAGTTGCGGTCGAGAAACAACTTGTAACCCCAAACTCATACTACTTAAAATCATAATTCTAATGGATAACCAAGAACCCTTTTTCCACGACCTGAAACAACTGCGGGTGGCCCAGGGCATCACCCTGGAGGACATCTCATCCAAGACCCGCATAAACCAGCGCTTCCTGGAGGCCTTGGAAGCGGGTGAACTCACCATCCTGCCCCATACCTATATCCGGCTGTTTCTACGGAGTTACTGTCAGGAGATCGGATCCAACTTTGAGGAGGTGGCCCAGCAGTTGGAGACTTACCTGGGTAAAACGGTCACCATCCCCACCCAAACGGACGGTGAACAAGAAACCGGCGTGAGCCCCAAGAAACAGGTCAGTGAATCCGACTTGGATCGTTCTCCGGCCACTTTGCGGCGTGATTTTATTACCGGGGCGGTGATCTTCGTCTCCCTGGTGGTCATTACCGTTTTTGCCCGCCGGGCCTATCTGGACCCGGTCGAAGACCAGCCGGCACAGCCCGCTCCCACCCGCACGGAGACACCGGTGCCGCGGCCGGAACGATCCGTGGCCGAACCGGCCGCACCCGAATCCCCACCGACCCGTAGCTTGACCGTGGCCCCCAACACCAGGCCGGTAGTACCGGTGGAATCCACTTTGGAACTGGAGGACCGGCTGTTCTCCCAGGACCGGCTGGTGGCCCACCTGCTGGAACGGGTACTCCTTACGCCCCCGGTGCGACTGACTTTGATGGCCCGGGACAATATTGTCCTGCAACCTTACTCCAGCGGGAAAGGCGCCACCGCCTTCAATCTCACCGTGGCCGAGGCCCGCCAGTGGACCATCAAAGAGGAACTGGTTCTGCGCACCCCCTCCATCCACCTGCTGCGGGGAGACCTGAACGGAGTGCCCATCGATTTCGGTGAAGCCACCGGCCTGGGTATGCTGCGGGTCACGCCCAGCGGAGTATACGAAGTCTCCGGTTACGCTGCGCCGGAGTAGCCCCCCTCCCTCCACTTTTACCCCCGGCTATTCCAGCCCGCCGCCAATTTTGCGGACCGCTCCGGCCGCCCACCCGTCGGCGCCGTCATAGGCAGGCAACTACCACCATTGTACCTTCATCGGCTGGGTACAGCCCCAAAGTTCCCACTGCCTCAATTTTTCTTGACATTGCCGAGTAAATGACCTATGTTTGTGGGTAGAAGTGGGTTATATTCCCTAAATTACAGTTACTTTATTGACGGACTCATTCGTCCCCGGACATGCAGGGGTAGGCAGTTTTGGATACAACCGGAAATTCATTTACAGGTAGTTACAGCTATACACTGGACGCCAAGGGGCGGGTAAATATCCCCTCCAAAATGCGCCGGGCACTGGGTCCGGCCAACGACGGCACTTTTGTGGCCACCCGCAGTGGCGATCCCTGTATCGTGCTATATCCTATCCAGGTGTGGAAAGACAAACTGGAGGATAAACTGCTGCGGCTGAACAAGGGCAGTGCCCTAAACCGCCACTTCGCCCGCAACCTGCTTAGGCATGCCGAGACATTGCAGTATGACAGCCAGGGCCGGGTGCCGCTGCCCGCCGGTCTGGTAAAATTTGCTCAAATCGAGAAAGAGGTTGAGATCGTGGGAATGATCGACCGGATAGAGATCTGGTCTCCCGGACGGCTGGCCGAAATCGAGGCCCGGTTCGCCGATCACGATGAGGAGTTGGAAGCAATCGCCCGTGAAATCGATCTATGATTCATAATGAACTCGGGCCCTGCCCTCGGAGCCGTTCCGCATTTGCCGGTGATGGTGGCGGAGGTGCTCACCCAGTTGGTGACCACCCCGACGGGGCTGTACGTGGACGGCACTCTGGGCGGAGGTGGTCATGCCTCGGCCCTGCTCTCCCGGCTGACGATGGACGGTCGGGTGCTGGGAGTCGACCTTGACCCCGGGGCACTGGACGCAGCCCGGCGGACACTGGCCGGGGCCGGCGAAAGAATCAGCTTGCGCCAGGGGTCTTTCACCCAAGTGCCCGCTTTCCTGGAGGAACTGGGAGTGACCACCTGCCAGGGAGTGCTGCTCGACTTGGGGATCTCCACGCTAACCCTTGAAAGCAGTGGACGCGGCTTCAGCTTCCAACGCGAGGAACCGCTGGACATGCGCTTCGACCCTGATCATGGACGGCCACTGTCCCAGGTCCTACCGCGGCTCAGCCAGTCCCAGCTGGCCGGCATAATTTATCGCTACGGGGAAGAGCGCCGCTCCCGCGCCCTCGCCCGGGCGATTCACGGGGCTGCCGAGGCCGGCCGATTGGTCACTTCCGGTGACCTGGCCGCGGCAGTTCGCTCAGTAGTCAAAGGTCAGCCGGTCAAGACCCTGGCACGGGTCTTCCAGGCCCTGAGGATTTATATCAACGGCGAGCTCGACAATTTGCAGGCCGCCCTGGAGTCCCTGCCGCAGATACTGGAGGCCGGACGCCGGGTGGCGGTCATCTCTTATCATTCTCTTGAGGACCGGTTGGTCAAGCACTTTTTCATCCGGGAGTCGAAGGCCTGCCTCTGCCCCCCCCAAATACCCTCCTGTCAATGTAATCACCAGGCCACACTGAAGGTGGTCTCGCGCAAGCCAATCACCCCCTCCGCCGAAGAGCAGGCCTTTAACCCCCGGTCACGGTCAGCTAAACTACGCGTGGCGGAGCGCCTGTAATGGCGGGCTCCAGACGGCGCGCACGTTCCTCCGGCAGTCGCCCGGCGAGACCGATGTCGGGTCCGTCTTTGCCGGTGTTCTTTTTCTGGACCTTCTTCCTGGTAAGCACAGCCATCGCCTATCTGTGGATTTACAACCAGACCGATGTGGTGGCCGCCCGGTTGGCGGAAGCCCGGCAAGCCCTGGCGGTGCTGGAGAATGAAAACCGTGAGCTCCAGGCCTCCATTGACAACCTGGCCCGTATGGACCGCATCACCCGCATAGCACGCACGCAGCTGCAAATGCACTTGCCGGCGGCCGAGTCACTGATCGTTTACCTACCCGAGATTCCCCAATGACACGGCTGTTCGCCCAGTATCAGCCCAGAATCACGCTGGTCAACGGGGCGATAACCGTTTTATTCCTGAGCATCGTTGCCAAGCTGTTCTTCATCCAGGTCCTGCGCCATGAGGACTACCGTCTCCGGGCCGACCGTCAAAGCACCGCGCTGGAGACTCTGCCGGCCATCCGGGGAGAGATTCTGGCCCGGGGCGGCGAATCGTTCACTACCAATACTATTCATTATTCCTTCGCCGTGGACCCCCAGGTACTGGAGGGAGCCGATTCGCTGGCCTACCTGTTTGCCCAAATTTTTAACCGTCCGGCGGACCGCTACCTGGGCTTGATGAACAGCGACCGGTCTTTCGCCTGGCTGGAACGCAATGTTCCCTCCTGGAAATCCAGGCCTCTGCTGGAATTGGATTTCCCGGGACTGATTGTCCGCCCCGAGGTCCGGCGGCGTTATCCCTATGTCCGCCTGGCTGCGCCGGTGATCGGCTTCACCGATGTGGACAACCGGGGCATCGTCGGCATCGAGTTGGAGTATGAAACGAGTCTCGGGGGCCGTGACGGCCGCCAGGTCCAGCGCTTCAATGCCAAAGGCGACCCACTGCATCGCCATCGGCCTGAGTGGACCCCACCGGTAAACGGCGCTCATGTCCGGCTTACCATTGATATCGATTATCAATCCATCTTCGAAGAAGAACTGGAGCGGGCCTACGAACGGCTGCATCCCGTCGGTCTCCAGGGGGTGCTGCTGGACCCCCACAGCGGCGATATTCTGGCCCTGGCCCAGTATCCCGGTTTCGACCCCAATCGGGCCTGGGAAAGCCCGCTGGCCAACCAGCGGCTCAAGCCGGTGAACGATATGTACGAACCGGGCTCCACCTTGAAAGTGGTCACGGCGGTAGCCTCACTGGAGGAAGGCCTTTATACCACGGATGATCTGATCGACTGCGAAAATGGGGAATTCCAGTACGGTGAATTGCTGATCAGCGATACCCACCCCCGGGCCGAACTGACTTTGGCCGGGATCATGGCTCACTCCAGTAACATCGGCATCATCAAGATCGCCGAGCAGCTGGGTGCTGACCGGTTATACCGGTATTTTACGCGCTTTGGCCTGGGAGCACGGACCGGTGTGGGCTGGCAGGGTGAATCTCCGGGCCTGTTACGGGAACCGGACGCCTGGAGCGATATCTCAACCGGGGAACTGGCCATGGGGCAGGAGATCGGCGTAACCACTTTGCAGCTGGCGCTGATTTATGCCGCCATCGCCAATGGGGGCCTACTGCTCCGTCCCCGGCTGGTGTACAGCGTGCCGGCGGACGCCTCTAAAGAACCATCGCAGACCCAACCTCAGGTGATTCGCCGGGTGGCCTCCCGGCAAACCATGCGCCGCATGCGGGAGATCCTTTTTTATTCCGTGGAGCAAGGCACCGGCAGCACGGCCCGCATCGCCGGTTACCAGATAGCCGGCAAGACCGGGACGGCGCAGAAATTCATCGACGGGCGCTATTCCGAACGGAAGTTCATGCCCACTTTCGCCGCCATGATACCGGCGGACAACCCGCGACTGGTGTG
>SDBT01018265.1_pt1 | contig 11029 bp, 9 predicted proteins | sample 2277101 | NCBI WGS metagenome assembly SDBT01 (sample SAMN10404973, study PRJNA504765) | marine sediment metagenome | isolation source: marine sediment core GS10_PC15, 103 cmbsf | place: Arctic Ocean: Southern Knipovich Ridge | collected 2010 | reverse complement strand
CGCAGTCACAGGACGATTGTATTGAAACGCATCCTTATTTTTTCTCGAAATTATGGAACGAGTACTGGGCGGATGACCGAAAATTTGCACTGTCGGATATGGCGAAGATTTCCGGCAGGCCATCAGTCAGAAAGGAACAGGAAAATGACCGCCTGCCCATTATTATCAATGAATATGGCTGGTTGTGGCTGAATCGAGATGGAACTACCACCTGCCTGACCGGGAGCGTTTACGAAAAACTGCTTGGTCCCGATTCGACTACTGCCGAGCGGCGCTTGCTTTATGCTCGTTATTTAGCTGCCCTTACTGAATTCTGGCGTTGTCACCGCGAATGTGCCGGTGTGTTGCACTTTTGCGGACTCGGTTATTCGAGGGCCGGCGACAAACCTCGCCCCGAAGGCGGCGCCACGAGCGACCATTTCATCGATCTGGAAAAGCTCACGTTCGAGCCTAACTTCGAGCAGTACGTTCGTGACGCCTTTTCGCCAGTCGGATTGATGATTGATTTCTGGGCCGAGCAGCTTGACACCGGCTCGCAGCGGGAATTCGAGATCATACTGATTAATGACCTGCCCGCGTTCTTTAAAGGGCCCGTCCGCCTCGCCATCGAGCGGGACGGAATGACTGTGGCCGAAAAATCGAAGAACTGCCAAATCGACGGCCTCGGCAGAATGGTTCTGGCCTTCGACATGGAAATTCCAAAAGAAGAAGGTCAATACCAGCTCGTTGCAGAATTAACCCGGCCCGATGGCACTAAGGTCCGCAGTCTGAGAGACTTCAAAGTCCTGGCACGCCGGGAGTAAGAGCGGTTTGCAAACCGTCTAAAAAAGGAGAAAATCACAAATGAACAATTACTCTAATTCACGCCGGAATTTCCTGAAAAAGACCGGCTTGTATGCCTCGGTCCTCGTCCTGACGGGATGCCGGGCCGGTTCGCGAATTGCTCAGGTCAAAACACCCAAAGAAAAACCCAATATACTCTGGATTACATGCGAAGACGTCAGTCCCCGCCTGGGCTGTTATGGCGATGAACTTGCCATTACGCCGCATCTCGACAAGCTGGCCGGCGAGAGTGTACGATACACCAAGGCGTTTGCGACCGCTCCGGTCTGCGCGCCGTCCCGATCATGCCTGGTCACGGGTGTGTATGCGACGTCGCTTGGGACCCAGCACCTGCGCTCCGAGGTCAAACTGCCTGAAAAGATAAAGTGCTTCCCCGAACACCTTCGAGCGGCGGGATACTACTGCTCGAACAATTACAAGAAGGACTACAACTTCATTGACGTCAACGTCTGGGACGAATCCAGCCACGATGCCCACTGGCGCAAACGCCAGTCCGGCCAGCCTTTCTTCAGCGTGTTTAACTTTGTCTCCACACACCAGGGACAGATCAATGGCTCCGACGAGGAGTTTGAAACGAATTACGGCTCGAAACTCACACCCGAAGAACGTCACGATCCGGCTCAAATCTCGCTGCCGCCGTACTACCCCGATACGGAGTTTGTGCGGAAAATCTGGGCCCGCTATTACGATTTGATAACCTTTATGGACAAACAGGTCGGAGAGCTGCTCGGCCAGCTCGAAGCGGACGGCCTTACCGACGATACAATCATATTCTTTTTCGCGGACCACGGCCTGGGAATTCCTCGATTCAAAAGAACGCTCTACGATTCGGGCCTGCACGTCCCGCTCATCGTCCGCTTCGGCGAGCGGTATCAACATCTATCGCCGTGCGGGGCGGGTGAGAAAATCGACAGCTTGGTCAGCTTCGTTGATTTTGCACCCACTGTGCTTAGCCTGGTAGGATTGCCGGTTCCGGGCTATATGCAGGGCAGGGCGCTGCTCGGTGCCCAGGCCCAGACGCCGAGGAAATATGTTTTCGGGGCATCAAGCCGGGTGGACGAAGCGTACGAATTTTCCCGCTGCGTACGCGATGAGCGTTATAAATATATCCGCAATTATCTGCCGCATTTGTCTTATATCCAGCCGAGCGAATATCCGGACAGGGCTGAGATTATGAAGGAATTGCGGCGAGCCGTTGCCGAAGATGAACTTTCACCGGCGCAGAAAATGCTCTGGGCAGCGACCAGACCGGTCGAGGAACTCTATGATACTGTGGCCGATCCGCATGAAATAGAAAATCTCGTCGGTCATCCCGAAAAAAAGGCGATTCTTGAGAGACTCAGAAAGACACTTCACGCCTGGATGCTTCAAACGCGTGACACGGGTTTGCTGCCCGAGGCGGAAATGCACATCCGAGCTGAAGGTTCGACGCCGTACACAATGGCTCGGGATGCGCGCAAATATCCTCAACGGCGTATTCTTGCCGCTGCTGACCTGGTGGGCAAGAGGCCTCAGAACATTCCAAGGCTTGTCAAGTTGCTCAGCGATTCGGACAGCGTCGTGCGTTATTGGGCCGTGATAGCGCTGGATGCGTTAGGCCCACAGGCCCGCCGGGCGAGCGAGGCGCTCGAAGGTGTGCTGGAAGATACCAGTCCGAACGTGCGATTTGCTGCCGCGGGAGTTTTGTGCCGGACCGGTTCGTGCGAGGCGGCGCTGCCTGTCCTGACCGATGGACTGACAGAGGCAAGGGAAGAGACCGTTCTGTACGCGGCCAGAGAAATTCAGCGCATCGGCGCCGAGGCGGTTCCAATCGTCGAGCAGCTCCGCGAGGCGCAGGCCAGGTGCAAAAAGCCTGACGGCAGCTATAAAAACAATAATCATGCGATGTTCATCGACTGGGCGCTGAAATACGCTCTGGAGAACTGTTCGCAGGAAGTCCGATGAACCTCAGCGACAAATGGAGTGACAATGCCGAACGACGAAAAAGCAAGTGGTTTGTATGTGGTACGTGTTTGTGTTGTAGCTGCCCTGGGCGGACTCTTGTTTGGCTACGATACGGGCGTGATTGCCGGGGCAATCGGTTTTTTAGAGACCCATTTCAACCTTGATCCGGGTTTTCAGAAAGGCTGGGTGGCGGCCAGCGCGTTGATCGGCTGCATGGTCGGCGTTTCAATTGCCGGGCTGCTGAGCGACTGGCTGGGCAGAAAGAGGACGCTCATCGTCGCGGCGATTCTTTTCTTTATCTCGGCGGTCGGAACGGCGCTGCCGAAGAATGTCACTATGTTCGTGATTTTTAGAATCATAGGCGGCATCGGAGTGGGGGCCGCGTCGATCACCTCGCCGATGTATATCGCGGAGATATCGCCCGCCCGCATCCGGGGGCGGATGGTCTCGTTAAATCAGTTCGCAATCGTGACGGGCTTTCTCGTTGTGTACCTTGTTAATTATTTTATTGTTTTGCAGGGCACCGGAGCCTGGAATGTTGCGTATGGTTGGCGATGGATGTTCGGCTCGGAGGCGCTGCCGGCGTTGATGCTGCTGGTGTTGCTTTTCTTTGTGCCCGAAAGTCCGCGATGGTTGATAAAATACGGCCGGCGGGAAAAGGCCTTAGCGGTCCTTACACGAGTGGGCGGGCCGGCCCATGCAGAGCAGGAATTGGAATCTATCGCCGATGCAATCGCCCATGAGAGCGGCTCGCTCGGACAGTTGTTCAGGCCTGGGATGCGAATCGTGCTTGTAATCGGAATTGTGCTGGCCGTCCTGCAGCAGGTGACGGGGATCAATGTCTTTTTGTATTTCGGTGCCGAGATTTTCAAGAAAATGGGCTCGGGTACGGACTCCGCCCTGCTTAAGGAGGTCATCGTTGGAGCGGTGAATTTGACTTTTACGGTAATTGCCATCTGGGCTGTCGATCGTCTCGGGCGAAAACCTCTGATGCTGATCGGCTCGGCGGGGATGGGAATCTGTCTGGCGGCGATGGGCTTTGCCGGCTACCTGCAGCAGACGACGGGTATGTGGCTTTTGATTTTTGTTCTCGGTTATATCGCCTGCTTTGCGCTGTCGGTGGGGCCGGTGACGTGGGTGATTCTTTCGGAGATATTCCCGACGCGGATTCGCGGGCGTGCAATGGGAGTGGCTACGGTATTTCTGTGGCTGGCGAACTACATTGTGACGCAGACTTTTACGATGATGGATGAGAATCCATGGCTGATCGAGAAGTTTCATCGCGGCTTTCCGTTTTGGATTTACGGCATTTTTTGTGTTGCCCTGCTGATCTTTGTCTGGCGATTTGTGCCGGAGACCAAAGGTAAAACCCTGGAAGAGATAGAAAGATACTGGATGCGATCATGAAAGAATGATTTGGTCTTGTGATTGTGAAATGAGTTTTCCGCAACATTTAAACATCCAAAGTCATACGATAAATATCGCGGCCCGTTATGCCGAGACGGATAAGGGCGGTGTGGTTCATCACAGCGTTTACCCGGTATGGTTCGAGATGGGGCGAACGGAGCTTTTGCGAGCCAATGGCGTTGCGTACAAAGATCTTGAGGCGGCTGGCGTGTTCTTTGTCGTCGCCCAGTTGAATATCAAGTTTCGCCGGCCCGCACAATATGATGAGCAATTGGAGCTGGAGACTACGTGTTCGGCGGTTTCGGCCGCCAAGGTCGAGCATGTCTATAAGCTGACTCGCTGCAGCGATGGTGTAATCCTGGCCGAAGGCGGCAGTGTTCTGGCCTGCGTAAATGAGAAGGGCAAGGTTCGGCGTGTGCCTGAATTCATGTATCCGGAGCATAAATAACGTAGTTTAAATTTCAGATTTCAAATTTCAAATTGACAAACGGCCTTCGATAAGCGACAATCCTTTTATGATTTCCGAGAAAAAAGAGTATTGCGGTCTGTTCGGCATATTTGGCGATACCGAGGCGGTGCAGAAGACCTATTTTGGCCTGCACAGCCTTCAGCACCGTGGCCAGGAATCGGCCGGTATAGCAGCGAGCGATGGTAAGACTTTGCAGTGCTATGCGGGTATGGGTACGGTCAGGCGTGTATTCCGCAGCGGCCAGAAAGTTTTTAAGAAATTGCCCGGCCGGACCGCAATCGGACACGTTCGATATTCGACAACCGGGGCCAGCAGGGCGGTAAACTGCCAGCCGCTAATGGCCGAGTATTCTCAGGGTCAGGTGGCGATGGCACATAACGGCAACCTGATTAACGCTGGGAGGCTGCGGGACGAATACGAGGCGTACGGCAGCATCTTCAAATCCACCGCCGACACCGAGGTCATTACGCACCTGCTGGCCAAGCCGACGCACGTGAGACATCCAGATCCTCTGGCGCACGTGCTTAACCATCTGCAGGGGGCGTACAGCCTGCTGTTTCTTTTTGCCGACCGTATCGAGGCGGCGCGGGACCCATTCGGGATCAGGCCTTTGTGCATCGGGCAGACTGAAAAGGGCTGCTATGTCGCTGCGAGCGAAACGTGTGCCCTGGATGCCGTCGAGGCAAAGTTCGTTCGTGAAGTCGAGCCGGGCGAGATAGTCCGGCTGGATGAAAACGGCATCTCCAGCAGATATTTCGTCACACCGGGCACCGTCACGCCGGCCCACTGTATCTTCGAGCATATCTATTTCGCCAAGCAGAACAGCACGTTTTTCGGCGAGAATGTGCATGAGTACAGAAAGAAGGTCGGCAAGCAGCTTGCATCCGAGCACCCCGTTGACGCCGACGTGGTGATTCCCGTGCCGGACTCCGGAATCTCGGCGGCGATAGGATACGCCGAACAGAGCGGGATTCCGTTCGATATGGGACTCGTAAGAAGTCACTACGTGGGGCGGACTTTTATCTCGCCGAATCAGAAGCTCAGAGAGCTTGAAGTGAAACTCAAACTGGCGGTGGTTAACGAAGTTGTCGCCGGTAAACGCATCGTGGTAGTAGACGATTCGATAGTTCGCGGCACGACGACGCGTGGCAAGATCAGGACGTTGCGGCTGGCCGGGGCCAAAGAAATCCACATGCGAGTGAGCTGTCCGCCGATCAGGTTCCCGTGTTTCTACGGCATCGATTTCCCGACCAAAGAAGAGCTGCTGGCGAACAATCGCGATCTGGAGCAGATAAGGGAATTCCTCGAAGTTGACAGCGTAGGCTATATGTCGCTGGAGGGGATGCTGTCTTGTGCGATATTGCCGCCGGATCATTATTGCACCGCCTGCTGGAGCGGCAAATACAGAATACCGGTCGATGTGACAGTCAACAAGTTCGCGATGGAACGGTATCAGATGAATATGTTTGATGAATTTGACGTAGGTTGAATTTCTCTTCCGATTGAAAAAACGGAAATTGAATGGTTTTTCCGCCGATGAGCAAATATATCAGCTACGAAGAGTCCGGGGTGAATATTGACGCCAACGACAAGATGGTTCGGCGTATCCAGTCGGCCGTTACCAGCACATTCGGGCCTCGGGTTATTGAATCACATAATGCTTTCGCGGGGATGTTCCGGCTGGACTACGATGAGAGACTCTTCAAGAGAAATTACAAGAATCCGGTCCTGGTAGCCTGCACCGATGGTGTGGGCAGCAAGGTCCAGTTAGCAGGCCAGATAAAGAAATTCGATACCGTCGGCATCGATCTGGTGGCGATGAGCGTTAATGACATGCTCGTGCAGGGGGCCGAACCGTTGTTCTTTCTGGATTATCTGGCGGTTCACAAGCTGGAGCCGGAAATCGTCGCCGAGCTGGTCAAAGGAGTCGCTGCCGGCTGCCGAAAAGCGGATTGCGCACTGATCGGCGGAGAAACCGCTGAGATGCCCGATACTTATGCCCCGGATGATTTCGATATGGCCGGCTTCGCAGTCGGGGTGATTGAGCGAAAGAAAATCATCACGGGCGAAACCATCAGAAGTGGCGACGTGATTCTCGGCCTTGCCTCCAGCGGGCTGCACAGTAACGGCTATACGCTCGCTCGCAATATCTGTTTCAAGCAGGCAAAGCTCAAAATAACCGATGTATTGGATGAACTCGGCGGCGCTGGGCTGGGCGATGTTTTGCTGGAACCCACGCGGATCTATGTTCGGCCGATTGTGAAATTGCTGTCACAGTACAAAGTCAAACGAATCGTCCACGGCATGGCACACATTACCGGTGGAGGCCTGCCGGGCAATATTCCACGAGTGCTGCCGAAAGACTGCAACGCGGTCATAAAAAAATCGAGCTGGCCGAAGCATAAGATTTTTACGTTCCTGCAAAATACGGGCCCCGTCGAAGAAGAGGAAATGTACCGGGTCTTTAATATGGGGATAGGATTTGTGCTGATCGTGGCTGAGGATTTTGCCAGTGCAATCGCCCGGAAGCTCAAGCGATTCGGCGAGCAGGTTTACAGGATAGGCAGGATAACCACGGGAACCGGCAGAGTAATTCTGAAATGACTAAGAAGTACACGAGGTTTGCCTTAGCAGCGGCAGTGTATACGGCCTTTGCTGTTTATCTGTATCGGCCGTATTTCAAAGGCTTCGATGCTCTACAACTACAAGACCTGTTCGTAGCAAATATCTGTTTGGCTTGCCTGGGTGCTTATGTTCTCAGTCGGCGCTGGGTTGCCGGATTCACCGAGTCGTTTTTCGCCGGAGCCATTTACGGCTTTGGGCCATTCGCGCTTGGATTAGCTAAATTTCACCCTACGGCGGGCTTTTTATTTGCTGTTATACCGTGGCTGTTTTGCCCGGCGGCCTTTGGCCCGAAAGGCAAATTCAAGCCGCTGCGCGTGCCGTTATCGCTGTTGCCTTTTGTGGCGATCGTGCTGTTCTTCCAGCTTTCCGCCCGCTTCGGCTTATACCCGATTCCAATCAAGCTCAAATTCCATGGCGCCGAGATGGCCGGCCTGCTGGCTCCGCTCGTTGCTGCTAAACGCAACATGACTTTAGTCGGCTTTTATCATATTCCTCTCGCTTCACTGATTATGGGATTTTCTATGCTCCTCGTGCCGTTGGAAGGTCTTGGCAGAGGCGGTATTTTGAAGAGGGGAAGAATTCTCAAGGATCTGGCTGTTCGGCGTTTAGGCATTGTGGCGATTTTTGCCGCCGCCACGATATTGGCCTTTTGCGAATCTTTCTTGGGTATCAGCCCTGTTATCTGGCTTGCCGTCAGTGTGCTGTGCTGCTCGGTACTTATCGGCGCGGGGATGCAGGGATTAATTTGTGCCGGCTATGCCGACCGGAAGTGGATTTTGTTTGCCGCAATAGTTATGGGTATTCTTGCTATCGTAACATTGCTGCTGGCGACAAAGTACTTCCAGACCTTTGCAGGTCTCGGATCGGGATACGCCAGGCTTTTGACCGAGGCGGCGAAAATGTACATTCTCGGCGCAATTACGGTTGCAATTTTTTTCCTGATGGCTCTCCACAGGACGCCTTACGGTGGTACAAAATTGACAGCGCATTCCACAGGACACCTTACGGTGCTGCTGAAGACTGCCTTGCTCTGTGCGACTATGGGATTGGATATATTTCTTGGTGCAAGGTTTGTCGTCGACAGGATTTTCTTTGCCGGCTGATATGAGACTCACCCATTACGAGAAGGTTTCGCGCTCGACTTGTCCGAGAAAGAACCGGCCGTCATTCCGCATGAAACTGAGAATCGCATCGAACTGACGGTCGATGAACTGAGCGTCGTTGCTGACGATTGACATCCCAACAATAGCGCTTGTCTTGCTGTCCTGATGATCGACTTCCGAGATTGAGATATTGAACCGGCTCTTGAGCCGCCCGATGACGCTCTTGACAATGCTTCTTTTGCCCTTGAGCGAGGTCACTCCCTGCAAAGATAAATGTGCTGTCATTACGCCGACTATCATGCTCGTACAAAAGTACTCGCAAAAAACCGATTCGTCAAGATTACTCTGCGAGCACCGGATAAATCGTCACCTTGTTCTGATATATTTCCGGCGGCAGCATCTCTGGATCATCACGCCAGTTGTCATCGATTCTTATTTGGTTTGTCTTGCTCAATTTGGTCACTTCGTTCCTGAGTTTTTCACGTTCATTAAAAAGGCTTAAAAATTGTTGTTCTTTATTGCGGATCCTCTCAGTCATTGACCTTCTGGCTTCAAAGCCTCTAAGTTCGATTATTTGCTCGATGAACATCTCATCAAGCCTCTGATAGACCGCATCCCGCTGATTCGGCTTGTCCCGGTACATTTCGATGACCTTCAACCTCTCGCGGATTCCGGCTAATTCAATATCCAGCTTATCGAGGGTCTTATCATTCTCCAAAATGCTCTCTTTTGACAGACCAACCGCCTCATCGTCAGATGAGAACTGGTAAGTAGAGTTCTTTACAGCTTTGTATTCCTCTTCAATTTTTTTGAGTTGTGTTTCTTTTTCAGGAAGTTCCTTTTTTGCTTTAGCGATTTCCTGCTCAAGTTCACGACAATAATCTTTATTGGCTTTGAATCTTTCTTGAGTTCTTTTTTCCAAAACTTTAATAAATGCCTGGACCATTTTTTTTGCATCGTCTTGACTTACGGCATACAGGTGAAATGGCACATAGTCTATCGGTTTGCCAGGAATCCTGCTACCGATAATGTCATAACTGCTTGACGTCGTGAGAAATTCCCTTTGCTTGGCTGACATGGACTTAGTAACGTTAGCCTGCTTAGTCTGAAAAAGTCTTTCATAGCTACCTTGGCTATCAAGATTAGGCAGATTACCGTAGCGCTTTATAAATAATTCAGCTACGTGTGTGGGTCTGATAGGTCCCATTCCATAGCTTTGCCCTGAATTGATTCGCCATTTCATTTGTTCATTACTTGTTTCGAATTTTAGCTCGGTTTTGGTTTCGTTAGGTTCGGCGGCCAATACCGGCAAAAAAATACAAGCTAAGATCAGGACGATTACTATCTGGCGTTTTCTTGAACTGATCATTTCCCAATTCTCCTTTCTATTAGTTATTTAATTCGCAATTTTGCTTTGGTTGCTGCGGTTGTTTCCGGATATGTCTTAACAATGTGTCGATATTGCTGTTTCACGATAGTTTCGGCCTCAGGATTTTCACTGAGCAACTCCGCGGCAGCTAATAATCGAGCTGCACTGCCTGATTCAATTATCTTCCGTTCGATCTCCGCAAACGTTAGCTCACTTCCTGTTGGTCTTACGAGTGTATGCCACACAATAGATGTTGTTGCTACTACTAGAATGCATGCTGCGATTACGACATATCGGGGCCAGCGGATTTTTCTGGTTTTGGTGGCGGGAATGCGAATGTTCTCTGTTTCAGTATGGGCATCGGCCCAAATGACGCCGGCAAGTTCAAGTGATTTTTGCAAAGCAGCCAGCACCTTTCGACACTCCTCGCATTTGGTCAAATGATCGGCCACTTTGCTCGAATCACTCGGCGATAGCTGCCCGTCGGCGTAATCGACGAGCATCTGTTCAATATCTTCGCAAAGCTTTTCCATTACGGTTCGACACCTCGTTCTAATAATCCTTTAGCAAGAATCATCCTCGCCTCTCGCAGACGGCTTCGTACTGTAGATGGGCCCAGAGCTAATATTTCACTGACCTCTTTGGAATTCAGGTCGCAGAAATATCGCAACACAATCGGTCCCAGCAAAGAATCATCCAGTTTTTGCAGACTCTGACGCACAATCTCAAGCTCCTCGACGGCAATTACATTTTCGATTACTGCCTTTGAGGCTGTTTTGGTTTCCAGCCTTCGTTTCAGTATTTCACGGGCATGTCTGCTGAAAGTTCGCCGGCGCCGGTGTACCATCAGGCATCTATTGACGGTGACTTTTATCAGCCACCGCATACCGTCCTCTGGGCTCTCAAACGCTCTTGTTTGTTTTAACGCCTTTATCGAAACATCCCGCAGAACATCTTCGCCATCCGAAGCGTTCAATCCCATGCCGGCGATAATCCGCTTGAGGTGCCCGAATTCCGCTGAGAATACATCCATCAAGTTTGATTCTGGTAACCGTTCGCGGGTTGCATGGTTCATCTCTACCGCAAAATCAGCACTTATCTCATTTACTTGTCTGCATCCGATCCGTCTCGGCGTTCGCCCATCTATCAGTATAATGCTTGAGGGCACCAAGGTGTTGGTGGAAAAATGAAATTTTTGCATCATCCGGTTAATGAATAAGTACTCAGAACGATTATTCTTCCAACCGGCCCCTGAACTCTGCTCTACCC
>SDBT01018264.1_pt1 | contig 11029 bp, 6 predicted proteins | sample 2277101 | NCBI WGS metagenome assembly SDBT01 (sample SAMN10404973, study PRJNA504765) | marine sediment metagenome | isolation source: marine sediment core GS10_PC15, 103 cmbsf | place: Arctic Ocean: Southern Knipovich Ridge | collected 2010 | reverse complement strand
TTGATATTGTTATTGTTCAGGCCGGTCCTATATAGATTCTTTAAAAACTGGCTTTAGCCGGACAGGGGGAGTTTTGTCTCAAAAAAAGATAAACTTTTTGCTTGACTTCTTCTTGGTACTCTGGTACATTTCCAGCGCATTCCACAGGACAAGCATTTCACGAGACAGTCGGAGTAAACATTCCACGGGGTAAACATGGCGCCCTCTTTAAAGGGGTGAAATTGAGTATTTTCAGGAATTTATGAAAATATACAAAAATTAGTTAAATAGTCAAGAATATTTCTCATTTCAGCCTGACAGGGGACTCCGAATAAAAGGTAGAATACCATATATCAAATGTTTTTGACAGATAAGGTCAAATTGTGGTTATTTTTTTGGAGGGGATTGGGGAAGATTTGAAGTAAAGGATTTGATTCCGGCTGAGCAGTTGATTGACATATCAACTTAAATTCCAGGGCAGATCTGATCTTATCGACCTTCGTGCTTTTGGGATTTTGGTAATATCACAATATTGTGGAAATTTTAGATATTGGCAAGGTATCACAGCCCAGAGTGAAAACGCGACTTAGTAAGACACAACTTCTACTCGATAGGAATGGCTTAAGAGATGGTTCAATCTCCTTTCATCCAGAAAGATCAAATGCTGTCATAACCTCTTTTTCAGCGGAAAAAGTGGCAACCAAGTTGGGCCGAACTGGCTGCCCGAGGGATCGCAATTTGGTCTCGAGCAGCTCGGTATAATTCTCCGGTACCGCGTCGTCTCTAGAAAGTCCAAGCAGTGGCATGATACGCCCAATTTCCTCGTAACTTCCCTCAATTTCGACGAAATACCCTATGAAAGGAAGTTTGTCTATGCAGATTTTCGAAGAGCCGGAGTTAAAGGTCCATCTGAGCTTTTCTATTTGGGTGGTAATTCTTAGGCCTTGCATGTTGATCTGGGCATATAATCTCTCTTTATCACCTACCACGAACTCCAGTTCAATTCGTGTATGGACCTTCTCATCCATGAACATTCTCGGGCCTTTCAGGGCCACAAATAGTTCCTCACCTATTCCTCTCAACCGGAGAGTGAAATCTTGCTTTCTTAATAGCTCGTGTTCAGTATCAAAGTACTCGTCTTTATGATATGCCTCCTCAGTATCAATGTCAAACTCGGTTCTGCACCTACTCAAGACCTCATCCGCGTAGGTTGCGGTCTTAAGAGTGATTTTGATTTCTGTCTCAAATGGCATATTCCTCCTCAGAATCCGGATCTTTACCCCCCGGCCGTTTCAATTTAGCTCCGTATATAAGGGAATTTATCACATTGGCCCAAAGGCCTTTTACAGTCTTTCTTATTGCAAAAATCAATTGTAAATGGAGTGACTGTATGAAGGAAATTCGGGTAAAAACAAGAACAACTTATAAGCCCATCTAATAGGTTGGCGCTTACTGCATCATCAATAAACGAAACTTTTGACGTCAATCTGGGCCAATTCATTCTTTTAACCGCGAGATCGGCACCTTTCTTCAATTCAGCATTCGTAATGATGGATACTCGGTCGTAAAAAGTCCTCTTTAAAATCTATTTTTTCCACATTATTATGCTCTCGCGGGATAATTCTCTACCAAACCTTCCCATCTGTTGCGCACTATTACCCCTTAACCTTGCAACCACAGTTTTTAACCATTTTAATCCTATTTGTTCCCCTATTTCTGCCACAATCTCATCAACCGGAATAAGTACTCCAGCAAATCTTACGTTGCCAAGGACAAAGACAATGTGTCCACCTTTTTTTATCCGCAGATATAGGCCATGCAAAGTAGAAAACAAATCCTCGAAATAGCCAGCAACCATGGCTGGTATTCGGTTATTGTTAACAGGTAATTTTTGGAGGATCTCTAAAATCGCGGCAAGGCGAGTAGGCATCTTGTAGCCATTCGCGGAGTAGGTTTTTCTTGCTTCGACATGCGAGCGTAAGCTCCTGTACCTCAAATCTTTGAGCTCTTGATGATTTTTCAGGAACACCAATGCTAACTCTAATGAAAAGATTCTCGTATAATCGTGTCGGTTGAGATAAGGAGGTGAAGATATTATAGTATCAAATTCCAGGTCCTTAGGTAAATCACGGGCGTCTGCTAAATTTGCTCGCCAATTTCGTTGTGGAAGTAATGACTGACCTCGAGAATTCTGTTCAATGTCTGAAATCATCATTTCAACAGCGTTTATGAATAAATTATCGGCTTCATCAGGAGAAACAATCTTTTCCGGACAGAATCTAAGCCAACCTCCTCCTTTTTCTGTTTTGCTAAGATGACCAACAGTACTTAGCAGTCCAACTAAAAATAGGTTAGAGTACTTTTTATTTCCGACTTTCTCAATCCCGTGTTGAATCGCTAAAATATGCTGCAATACATCAGGATCAAAGGCTTTTGACAAGACTGGAATATCAGAGGTTCTCTTTATTTCTTTTCGCCACCCATCTTTTTTCAGTGATGTCCAGTGCCTCCTCAATTTTTGCACTCGGTAATTGCTGATCTTAACATTGGAAATTAAAACTGAAAGCGGCAATAGATCAAATCCAATAGCTGGTATCCCAAGTTCTTTACACGAAAGTATTGTGGTGCCTGCACCGAGGAACGGGTCCATCACAATATTATTTTTTCCAAGGTTAATTTCCTCTATAGCCCAGTAAACGAACTGTCTAGTAAAGCTCTGAGGGTAGACGAACCAACGATATATCGGCTGATCTCGGTTAGCACGCGCTGTGACCATTCTACTTAGCGCGGTATTAATCTCTGTAGGTTCGTATGTGTTACTGCTTTGAAGCATGTTTAATCACCTTGAGCTGTCAGCTTAAAGAGGCATAGCACCAATTACGGAATGGATTTTTGACAATTTGAAATATTCTATTATTCTTTGGTTTTAAAATATTTTGGAGCTTTTTAGGCTATAAGTTAACATCTTTCGTAGCCACAAGCTCTGCAGACATAACAACCCTCCTGATAAATCAATAGGCTGGCACAGTTAGGACATTGACCTGCTACATTGCCGGTTAGTTGATAAGAATTTATCTTACGCTCAATTGCACCTGTCTTGTTAATACCTGCGAATATATCAAAAGCAATAGAAATCGCGTCCGAACATGAAGAAACACGTCCCTTTCTATCGGAAACCACTACTGGAGACGGACAACGAATACCTCCGAGATGCCCACATATCTCTTTAGCATCCACGCCTGACCGCAGAATCAAAGAACTTAGTCTTGAAATTGCTGAAAGTTGAGCGGAGGCACAACCACCAGCAGTGCCTAAAACTGAGAACACCTCAAATGGACGTCCTCTTTCATCATAGTTAATAGTTACATATAAATGACCGCATCCGGTCTCTATTCTACTGGTAGTACCCTTGAGAGCTTGTGGACGACGTTTTGGAATGATTATTTTCGCCAGGTTCGTTTTTTCCTCAGTATTCGTATCGAGGATAGTTGAGACGGCATCTGGACAGGAATATATATGCCTGCCTCCCTCCGTGGGTGAGTACAACTTTGGACAACGAATGAATCTGAGCTGCTTTACAATATCTTCAACTGATACTCCTGATCTGAGCGCAAGAGACGTTAAGCGGGCTATACCATCAAGCTGAGCCGAAGTACAACTGCCGGCTTTGCCCAAAGTTGAGAAAATCTCAAATAAGCAGTCCTGATCATCGTAATTAACCGTTATATATAGTGTACCACAACCTGTTTGTACCCTGTTAGTAACGCCACGAAGTGATTCAGGACGCCGTCTAGGGACAATCGGTGCATCAGGAAGTCCTATTGGTGTATGGTCGAAATCTATAGGTTGCCCTTTACGACTTCCATATCGATATATTGTTATACCTTTCAGCCTTTTTTCATGAGCGTACATGTATATCTTGGCCACATCTTCAACGCCAGCATCTTTAGGAATGTTTACAGTCTTGGATACAGCGTTCTGAGTAGACTCCTGGAAAGCAGCTTGCATCTTTACATGAAATTCGGGAGTTATCTCATGAGCTGTTACAAACAGACGTTTGACATCTTCTGGCACTTCACTTATCAATTTAAGGCTTGCTCCCTCGGTCAATTGCTTCACAAGATTATCGCAATAGAACCCTCGCTGCTTTGCAACTTTTTCGAAATATGGGTTGACTTCGACTATGTCTTTGCCATCAAGGATTTTATGAATATAAACTAGGCCGAAAAGTGGCTCAATACCACTTGAACAACCAGCTATTATGCTTATAGTTCCTGTGGGAGCTATCGTTGTGCATGTTGCATTTCGAGGTTTCGGATAATTTGGCACATCATAAATGCTGTCTTTGATAGCGGGGAATGGATGGCGTTCCTTCGCGAGTTCAACGGAGGCCTCCATTGCCTTTTCACTGATGAACTTCATAACATCGGATGCTAAAACGACCGCTTCCTCTGAATCATAAGGAATGCCGAGTTGTATCAACATATCGGCGAATCCCATAATACCTACCCCAATTTTACGGGTTTTTCTAGTTGTCTTTTCTATTTTAGGTAGAGGAAACTTGTTGACATCGATTACGTTATCCAAAAATCTAACTGCAATTCTAACCGTCCTTGCAAGCTTTTGGTAATCAATCTTTGGAACTCCATTTTCCATTTTTATCATTCTGGCCAGATTGACTGATCCCAGATTGCACGACTCGTATGGAAGTAGTGGCTGCTCTCCGCAGGGGTTTGTGCATTCAATCTTTCCAAGATGGGGAGTTGGATTAGCTTGGTTTATTTTATCAATAAAGACAATTCCAGGGTCACCGGTATCCCAAGCTGACGCTACTATCGTGTTAAATACTTCTTTGGCATTTGCCTTGCCTATTGGCTTTCCAGATCGAGGGTTTATCAGATTGTAATCTTTATTATCCTTAACCGCTTTCATAAAAGCATCGGTTACAGCTACGGACAGATCAAAATTGGTAAGTTCGTTTTCTTCCTTTTTGGCAGTGATAAACTGCATTATATCGGGGTGAGTAACGTCGAGAATTCCCATATTTGCCCCTCGTCTCACACCACCTTGGGAGACAACCCTAGTAACTGTATCAAACACCCGCATGAACGACAACGGACCACTCGCTATACCTCCTGAGGACCTTACTCTATCTTTCTCAGGGCGTATCTTGGAAAAGGAGAATCCTGTCCCACCACCGCTCTTCTGGACAAGAGCACAATCTTTAGCTGTGCTAAATATGGATTTCATCGAATCCTTAATGGGCAGGACAAAGCAAGCTGAAAGCTGCCCCAACGGACGTCCTGCGTTCACAAGAGTAGGTGAGTTTGGCAAGAACTCCAATTTCACCATTAAGTCGTAGAACTCATTTTCTCTGGCTTTAATGTCTGCCTGGGGGTCATAATGCAATTCCGCTTGGGCTACAGTTTGTGCCACTCGACGAAACATGTCTTCGGGCTTCTCAACTATTCGGCCACGCCAATCCTTTTTTAGATATCTTTCCTCAAGGACTCGTCTGGCAGTTCCGGTAATTTGAATACCAGAGTCTTGTTGGAATTCTTCCTCGGCATTTGAATTTGCCATAATAGCTCCCTATTTCATACCCTTCTTGAGTTCGATAGGATTATTCCAATGCAAATATCTCATTCATACAAATCCAAGACGATCCTTCACAGCTTCAGCAATTTCTGATGCTAACTTGTCAACTTCTCCACAGGATTCAGGATTGTTCCCGCATGTTTCATTTTTACAATATTCATTGCAAATCGTAATTTCCAGTTTAGGAAATTGTGGTAGACAAACAAACAGATCAAATGCCCATTGCGTAAGGTTGGTCTGAGTGGTATCCCTGATGAAATTGTGTTTTGATCGCCAGACTGGACTAAATGAATCTTGCTGCACAAGGTGATCTCCTTTTCTCAATTCAGGATTACATATCAGACTTACCTTATCCAGTAAATATCGAGATTCCAGATAGTACTCCCACTTGGGTAATTCATCAACTCCAGCAATAATGGCGATTGGTTTTGGGCAGCTATCAGCAAAGTGTTGAAAGGCCACTAAAGTGAAAATCGTGCGAAGGAAGTCTAGGATTGTCTTGTGCATGACAATCTGTTGACTGTCTTTGTATGATTTTCCTTCATACCGGAATACATCCTCAACCTTAAACGATTTGGTTAATTCTTTGAATTTTAATAGCAAGTTGGGAAAATCTGGCGATGAGCTATCGAATACCTTGCTGAGGTATTCGATGTTGCTCAGGGATACTCCAATCTTCTTCGCATACATTTGTGCTTCGTTCTCGAAATTTTGCGAAATAGCAACACCGGAATCAAATACCCGATCGGAATCGGCAATAAATATATATGTTTCCCAGCCGCAAAAGCATAGAAGTTTAATAGCTTCGAGTTGTCCTTTATGAATTGCATTCATCCCCCTAGGAACTACCGGCCAGAAAATACAACCTGGCTGCGAAAGTGGTACATCGACCGTGTTCGTCAACACGAAATGAGCATCTTGTAGTTTTCTCGTAATAAGGCTACTAATGGTATTATCCTTTTTCATATACTTTAACCAGTCGAATGACCATAATTCTTCTTGTGGAAAATCTTTCAAATCCTTTTTCCCTAGAGAAACAAAATATTCATCGGTTACTTGACCCAATCTCGATATAATGACAGTCTGTGCGTTTTCTTCCAATAGAATTTGACCAGGCTCAGATTGACTGAGAATTCGAGCTGCTAAGTTAGCCGCCTTGCCATTCACGTCAAGTGGGTTTTGGCTAATTATCACTTCTCCATGAGCTATTCCAGACTTTGTTTCGAAGGTCCAAAACTGCAGGCCAGGGTGTTTTGCCTCAATCCATTGAAGCTCAGAAAGAAACCTGACGGCATCTGTTGGACTTTCGAAATATGACATTGAACCATCCCCAAGATGTTTGACACAAGTTCCGTTGTTTTTAACTATCAATTCTTTTTCCAACCGGAAATGTTCAGCTTTGAGAGCTTCCATGTTTTCATTGCCAATCTTATTATTCAAATCGCTTGAGCCCTTTATATCAGTATAACAGATCGTTAGTGTTTTTGATTCATTCATTTGACTAACCTCTCAACTGAATTGACGGGTCACCAAGGTATCTCCATGCATGATGATCAGGCGATACGATATTGAATATATGGTCCAGTGAAGGTGCTTTTGGGCTGTTAGTGTCAATCACAATTTTTCCATGGCCTGTGTTTGACTCGGTAAGATACTCACCATCAGTTGCAACGATTATCACAGCGTCTCTGCTTGTATCGTCCACTAATTGAAAATCCATACCATCCCACCTACGTCTGAGCTTAATCACCTCTGACAAAGTATGATCGCGAGATTTCATTGGTACTCTAAGTTTTCTATTGAATTCTTTGTTCATACTATTGTCTGGTGATAGGGCAACTATATGAACGCGCCAAAATCGTACCCCCAGTTTGTACAGGCGGTCTCCAAGGGCAGGCAAATCATGGATAGTTTTATAAGTCGCTACTGTTTGAACAGCTACGGGGACAGACTCATCCAAACATAAGCACAAAGCGGCAAGTGCTTTCTGCAGAGAAGATACCCGCTTCTTCCCTAATACATTCATCTCGTTCTTCCTGACACATCGAAGTCTATCATTGACGTCAGGCCGCGGAGAATCCAATGATACGCGTACCACAACATTGTATTTCTTGAATAATTCTATATGGCTATTGTCCAGGTATAATCCGTTAGTATCCACAATTATTCCCGTTTGGCCATGTAGAAGCTCAATACATTTTTCAATGTATCGACTCCGGAGCGGTTCGCCACCAGTTAACACGACTGCAAGAGGATTATATGACATAACGCTGGCAGCGATCAGCCGTACATCATCCTCGGTCGGTTCCGGGCGCGTTCTCATCAGGTCCGAGGCATCGCAATACTGACAAGATAGAGGACATTCTCCCGTCAGGAACCAATTAATTAAAATAGGGAAACGAGTAGTCCATGGAAACCATTCCCATTTCTCTCGATCTCCTATATAGTGGGTTGCTCCGAAGCTAGCGTCACATGGGTTGATTTTCCAACCAACACCCAGAGCTTTGGTGACTACCTCAGTTGGAGATATGCCACCTCTTTTTTCTAACCAAAGAAGGGTATCTTGAATATCTTCTGGATGAACGAGAAATATAAGGCCGGAATACGGAGAATAGACTAGCAAGCCTACCTTTTCATCTAGGCGAACAAAAAGCCCAGATTCTGTCCGATTGACTTTGTCATAATTATCAATCATTTACTTATCTCGATTATGAATTCTGATTGCTTTGCCTTCTTGCCTTTCGACCTAGGATTCTTGGTTCCGGTATGGAATACCTCTATTTCGTCAACAATATTAGAGTTGAATCCAAATGACTGCCATATTTCAATTACAGCTTGGGCTACTGGTATTTCTCGGTTGCGAAAATGGTTGTTACGTATTATTATGTACCCATTGAATCCAGGTACTGCGGCACGTGATATATTTGCATAAGCATCGTATAAGCCATTAAAGTAGTTCGCATAACTGGGGTAGTGGTATTTAGTATTGGCAGCAGCTTTTTTCTTTAATTTAACATTGGAAGTCAGAACATAATCGAGGAATTCCCCAGCCACCTGCAGAGGATATGGCTTTTGCGTGGTTCCCTTCACCTTAGTAGAGCCTATGTACTGAGTCGCCGGAGCGATACCGATGTCAGAAATTTTCAAATGCGAGCAATAATGGACTTCCGGTTCAAAGATCTTGAAATAATCTGAATGATTGGGATAAGGCGGAGACGTAATCATGGCTCGAATTTGCATGTTGCGAAAGTCCATTAATCTGCAGTCACCCAAAATTATCTTATGCCCGATCCCCCGAACTGCCGCCTTGGCGTTATTGGTTAATAATGACCTCAAAGAAATCAAATATTCTTTATAATCGTACTCCCATTTTTCGTATACTACGATACCACCTTTTTTGACCCAGGTTGGATTATTTTCACTCTCAGTACAGCAAGACAAACGACCGCAGAAGGGGACCATAAGAGCAGCTGCCATAATCTCAGTCTTGATCTTGTTTGAGGCACACCATGTTTTCAACACTTCACAAGTCAACTGCATCAATTCGTCCAAAAGACTTAAGGCTTTATCCGTAAACCATTGACTAGATGCCTCAGCTCTCGCGTGAGTCTTTGGCCAGTTAGCTGACCTTGTAAGTATTAAATCTATCGAACTAATGAAATCGTCAGTTAATTCAGGCCATCTTATTAAGTGCCAAAGATAAAGCGGGGCATTAATTTCGACAGATACCGATGGGATGCCCTTCTTAGAACAGATGTCTAACAAAGATCCGTAGCCAGACATCGGATCAAGTATTGTCGTTTGGCCCAATTTATCTACTAATTTACTAATCGTATCGATATCAAATGAAGCGTAACCCTGCCGACCGTTCAGGAGTGTTCGGTAAGGTTTCCTTATTAGATTAAGCTTCGAGATGATTGTTCGTCCGCTATTTCTCATAACGCCTTTCTAATAGAAACGGAACTGACGAGTAATGTCATAATAGCACCAGAAGCATTCGTCTTTCCAATTCTATCTCAGATGCCCCGGTGATTGTAGAGATAATCTTATGTCTTCGTGATTTCTTGTAGAGGGCTTAGAAGCACGGAGGTGACATTACTCTGCGCTACCTGTTATTATGTCTCCTTCAGACCAAGCTTTAGTCCCTTTGGGTAATTAAAATTGATTATTGATAAGAAATCGCTTTTTCTAGACCGGAACATAGAGAATTTACCCTTGTATGTCAAATAAATTCGGGCGCGAAAAGGGGGGTTCGTGCTGAGCGTGCATAGAAATCTCCCCAAAATTACAGATGATGTTCGATCTGTGATATCTGCTATAAATCCGAAATTGTTAAGCCCCTGAAATTCCTGTGATATCCGATGAAATTACCTCTGGGGTCGGACCCAATGCCGTTAACTTAAGCCCCTCTGCCCTGATGTGTAAGCTCCGGTCGTCATTCCGGCGAAAGCCGGAATCCAGTCTTTTCAAGCTTTTCTGGACCCCGGCTTTCGCCGGGGTGACGGTGTTACCAACCTAATTTTCCTTAAGTTAATGGCATTGGGTCGGACCACGCTATCTCATTGATTTTTCAGGATAAACATCCTAAAAGTAGGTGTTTTCAGCTCTTAAACCACCATTTTCAGGGATAAAATCGCCTATCGAAGCTAAAATTACAAGCAATATTAACAACCTTTTATTGTAATATCAATCGATTACTTTGGTCCGACCCCAGACTGCAATCCCCTCTCTACCTGATATCAGGGGATTCATTGATCCCATGGTATAAATGCTGCACTACTTTTGCTGATTGTTTTTGCAATTCGAAGCATTCATACCGTATTGAGCGAAGTAATGTCGTTTCTTGCTTGGTTCGCTTAGCGAACAGGGTTCTATCGATTTCCTCAGTTACTTTATTGTATCCACCCACGACTCGGCGCAGGTACATTTCAATACGCTTATACTTTGAAATTGCTGAATACATTTGAGGTCTTTTCCTTATTTAGGTGATTAAGAAGTGATTATAATCCGAATAGTTATTTTTGTCCTTCAACAATCCCTATCTCTTCCTCAGTCAGCCCATAGAGTTTGTATACAATCTGATCAATGAGCCAGTCGGTTTTACGGAGTTTCTCTTTCAGAGGAAGGAGCCTTGAAAGAGATTCTTCGTATTCAGTTTTGATGATATCAAAGAACTCTCTGGATCTGAGATTTGCATGGACTTTAGTCCTGTTTTTCTCAAGGATTTTCCAGAACTCTTCAAAAGATAGATGCTCTTCCCCTTTCTGATAGTCACCCAAGTAGTTTCTAATCTGGCTTTTGCCTGTTAGGGCTTCGATGCCTGTATTTCCCTTCTTGTCTGGTTGTATCTTGAGTTGACTCTCCAGCCATTCAAAGAAGCCTCTATTTTCTTTTTGCTTATCCTTATTCATCTCGATCATCTGTCTTGCAAGAAAAACAAGAACATCATGTG
>SDBT01018263.1_pt1 | contig 11030 bp, 12 predicted proteins | sample 2277101 | NCBI WGS metagenome assembly SDBT01 (sample SAMN10404973, study PRJNA504765) | marine sediment metagenome | isolation source: marine sediment core GS10_PC15, 103 cmbsf | place: Arctic Ocean: Southern Knipovich Ridge | collected 2010 | reverse complement strand
AAGGTTAACCCCGAGTTTTTTGCGAACAAGCTTCAAAGCCATTGGAAAACTTATATTCGCAAGTGTAGATAAATGGACTTCTCCAGCGAAACCTGTTTGCCTGATTAACTCTATAAGTGACAGGTCCTGTATTATAAGGGCATCGGGTTTAGCAAACCTCTCCAACTGATCGAGAAGCCTTCCCGCCGTATTAAGATCCTCCTGCTTTAATAGAGAGTTAAGTGCAACATAAACTTTCGTCCCCATGTCATGGGCAAGCTGGATAAGAGGGACTAGTTCCTCAATAGAAAAATTTTTTGCTTCCATTCTAGCGGATAATATCTTAAGCCCACAATATATAGCATCCGCCCCCGCTGATAGGGCAGCTAAAAATGAGTCTTTATTCCCGGCCGGAGCTAAAATACAGGGAACGGGTTTTATTTCTTCTTTCATAAATTGTAACCGTTCACGGAACGTTGAAATTAGAAATTGGAAATTTGGCTTTCATGCTTTTGTACTGTTCTTTCCAATTTCTCCCTAATTTCTACTTTCCAATTTCAAGTTTTAACTTATTACATACCTGCAACCCGTTATAATTGCAATAATTCAGGTTGCAATTTTTTTAGAAAAATTATAAAAATTATTATTATGCCTATCTATACTTACAAAGCAATTGCCGCAGATGGTTCGTCAGTTAGTGGGACTATTGAAGCTGATTCTCAGGCCATTGCCGCTATGCAGCTGGATAATATGGAATATGCGCCTATTTCAATTAACGAAAAGAAAACTCTCTTTTCAGATAAACTGGCTTTCAAATTAGAACGTGTTAAAACAGAAGATTTAATTTTTTTTAGCAGGCAGTTATATACTGTAATAAAAGCCGGCATTCCTCTCTTGTCAGGGATTAAAGCGCTTGAAGAACAAACTGAAAATAAAAATCTAAAAAAAGTCCTTGCAATTGTTGCGAAAGATGTGGACCGGGGCAAGAGCTTTTCCGAATCTCTTTCTCTGCACCCAGAGGTCTTTAGTGAACTTTATGTCAATATGATTGAGGCTGGTGAAATAAGTGGCGGTTTAGAAGAAATTTTAGAGCGGCTGATTATTCTGCTTGAATTCAGTAAAAAAACGTCTGGCAATCTTAAGGCTGCCGTGCGCTATCCAATTATGGTAATAGCTTCGCTGTTCGTTGCTTTCGGCATCATAATTACATTTGTCATACCTAAATTTTCGGTTATTTTTGAGGCATCCACCATAGAACTTCCAATTCCTACAAAAATTATGATGTTTATAAATTTCCTTGTGCAAAACTACTGGTATTACGGGTTGCTTATAACTGGTTCCTTGGTTGCGGCCTTTTTCTTATATATTCGTAGTGAGTCAGGAAGAATTAAATGGGACCATCTAAAATTAAAAATACCTATCTTGGGCGATGTTTTTCTTAAAGTCTACATGGCAAGATTTGCAAGTACACTTGAAACGTTATCCAGAGGTGGAACCTCGATCGTTTCAGCGCTCGAAGTTGTTTCAAGAACTATCGGAAATGAATATATTGCTTATAAAATCAGAGGCATTGCCGAGCAGGTAAAGGCAGGGAAAGGCATTACTAATTCTTTAAAAAAAAGTAACATTTTCCCGCCTTTAGTTATCCATATGGTTCTAACCGGTGAGGAATCAGGTGCTCTGGACGATATGCTGGCAGAAATAACCAACTATTACGAAAGGGAAATAGACTATACTGTCAGCCGCATGTCTTCCTATATCGAGCCTATCCTGACCGCCGGCTTGGGAGCGATGGTACTTTTCATTGCTCTTGCCATTTTCCTGCCCTGGTGGAATATGATGGAAGCTTTTAAGGGCTAATGATTCCTGACGACTGTCATAAGACAATAAAACAAATATGCTATTGACATTGAAATTATTAAAAGTTAATCAATAATTAAGTAGGCAAGCTAATTTATCAAGTTAGATTAGAAAGAAATTTAACTTTTTTATATTAGTTAACCGGGCACATAATAAGGGGGGTTGCAAAAATGAAGAATATGGGCTTATTAAAAAGCAAAAAGGGTTTTACCTTAATCGAACTTATTATGGTTATTGTTATCTTGGGGATATTGGCGGCAGTTGCTATCCCGAAATATGTTTCCATGAAAGATGAGGCGGCCGATGCAACCGCCAGGGGTATTACGGCGGGACTGAGAGGAGCTTTAGGCATACTTTATGCCGAAAATCTGTTAGGTGGTACTGACGGTGCCGCCTATAACATGGTAACTATAGTTGGCAGTGCCCAGATATCCGGAGTAGAAGGCTCAGCAACAGGTGCAACTACATTTCTAGCCACTATAGGAGGCTCTGACTATAATTGGACACTCACCCCTGTGGCCAACTTACCTACAGACGCAGGTGCCATAGTAGCAGCGGTAGCAACCTGGTAAATATGATACTTTTATATCCTTTTTCCGTGCCCCGTTCACGGAAAAAGGATTTTTCCAAATGAATATTGCCAGAAAACTACTTGTTCCAAGCCTCCTTTGTGTTCTCTGTCTGATCTACTTTCATGATATTCTAACAAGCAGATTTCTTTTCACAGAAAGAGACCTGTCCATCTTTTTTCTGCCCCCAAGAATATGCTGGGCGGATATTATTAAGGGATTTCAGCTCCCTTTTTGGAATCCCTATTCTTACTGTGGGCAGCCTTTTTTAGCCACTCTTCAGCCTGGTATTCTTTATCCATTAAATATTTTTCTCATCCTGCTTCCCTTCGATTTAGCCTTTAATTTGATCATTGTTTTGCACTATTTTTTAGCCGGAGTCTTTACCTATTTTTTTATAAAAAGAGTCAGGGGAACCGATACCGGCGCCCTAATCGGGGCCATCATTTTTATGCTGAGCGGCTATCTCCTTTCCGTTCATAACCTTCTCACGCACCTCCTTTCCGTGGTATGGCTTCCTCTAATTCTCCTTTGTTATCACAATTACCTGATAAAAGGGTCATTAAGAGCTCTGGTATTTACTTCAGTTTGTTTAGCAATGATGTTCCTTGGGGGAGGAGTAGAGATCTTATATGGCACCTTTATCTTGATCTTTATCCTTCTTTTTTTCCCTGACCCTTTCGGCGTTGGAATAACGCCGCCTCCTCTCAAAAAAAGAGTTTTTTCCTTTGGACTGGTTTTAATACTTTTTTTATTGCTTTCTGCTGTTCAATTGCTTCCTTTTCTGGAACTTCTATTTAAGTCCATCCGCTCAGGGGGCCTGAGTTATCAAGAGGCAATCACATGGTCTCTGGATTTTGAAGACCTGCTGCAGTTTTTTCTTCCGGATCCTTATGGATACTTTTATTCAATAGAAAGATACTGGGGCAATCAGAGCTGGCTAAAGACAATATATTTAGGCATCATCCCTTTTGCTCTTTCTATTTTTTTTATCATAGAAAAAAGAAGAAAAGCCTTACCCTTTTTACTCATTGTGTTAATCTCTCTTATCGTTTCATTTGGTGGAAACACACCAATTTACAAATTTTTGTACGATTATGTTCCTTTTCTAAACAGTATCCGTTATCCGGTTAAATTTCTCTTTATATTTACCTTTCTTATTTCCATAATGGCCGGAATAGGGTTTGACGGTCTTTGCAGACAGATTATTGATAGAAACAGAGAAACCAAAAGAATTGTTCGATGTTTTCTTATTTTTAGTACATTGACTGCCTTTATGTGGGGAATGTTAAACTTTTATGAAATACCCATTCAAGAATTTTTGCATAACAACGGAATTGCTCCGCCCGAGTATAACGATCCGTTCATCAACCTCCATAATATGAAACGGTTTCTGCTTTTCTGTTTATTATTCGGGCCGGTTCTGGTCTTTGGCTGGAGATACCCAAAGAGGAGAAACATCTTCGCTCTTGCCCTCCTTTCATTATTAACACTCGATCTTTTCTTTGCCAATAAAGGATACTACGTAAAATACGATGCAAAAAGTTTTCATCAGCCATCAGAGAGTATAAGCTTTTTAAAAAATGACCCTTCTCTTTTCCGAATATTCACGAGCCCAAAGACAGAAAAAGAGCCGATGAAATGTTCAGATATTTTTTCTGATCAGATCAAGGTGAGCAAAGAGAAGATTATGCCAGGCTTAAATATTGAACATGGTCTTTACAGTATAGTCGGGGCTGAGGTAATCCGCCTTGGAAGTTATGAAAGAATTCTGTCGTTGATAACGAGTTCGCCTCTACCGGACAGTACCAACCTTTTATGTTTATTGAACGTTAAGTATCTTATTTCTAAATTTGATATAGACTCCAAGGAATTTGAGCTGGCCAAGATTATCGGAAATAAAGATGATCCCGAAGGCTCTTTGAATATTTACAGAAATTTAAATGTTCTCCCAAGGGCTTTTTTAGTTGAAGAATACAAGGTGGTAAATTCAGAAACCGAATATAATAAAATTTTAGGCAGCAAAGACTTTGATCCACGCAGTCTGGTTCTTCTTGATAAAGATCCAAACAGCTTCCCTGATCGATCTAAAATTAGCAATCAAAACATTAAGTCCCATGATCATGAAAAAGATAAGGTTATAATAACCACATATCAACCGAACAGAATAGAATTGTCTGTTTCTTTAAAAACTCCAAAAATACTTTTTATGAGCGAGACTTATTATCCGGGCTGGAAGGTCTATATAGATGGGAATGAGGGTACGATATACAGGGCTAATTGCGCCTTTCGGGCTGTGCCTCTTAACCCGGGGAATCACAGGGTCGTCTTTGTATACAAGCCTTTAAGCGTAATTCTGGGTGGGGTCATTACTTTAGTCGGCATTGTTGCGACGGTTTTGATTGGAACTCTTTTCTCCAACAGCTACGATCGACTGACCCGGCCAGGGCAGAATAGGATCTATTAATTTCCAAAACCATACAAACCAATCATAAATCTTTAGCTGTATTTTACTGAAATGAGTTCTTTTAAGTAAAGTTCCATTTAAAAACCAGCCAAGTATACTAACCTTATTAAAAGATTTTAAGTGCTCGATTTTATAACCAGAACTTATCAATAAATTTTCTATATCTTTTACTTTATATCTCTTTATGTGTCCAAGTGCTATGTCAAGCGAATTGTATAGTTTTGGGCAATTTGGAACAACTAATAAAAGCCTGCCTCCCTCCGCAAGCAATTCATTCATATTTTTTAGCGCCTCATAATCATTCTTTAAATGCTCCAATACATTAAGGCACAATATTGTATCGTATGATCTATTTAACGTTCTTATTTCTTTTGTGTCTTCAATATTTAAGTTAAATACATCGACACCGGGTTTGTTCATAAACATGTTTTTAAGAGTAATTATATGCAGCGGGTCTATTTCCAGACAAGTATAGTGATTTCTTGGCAAAAATTCTTGCGTCATTGCGCCGATACCTGCCCCGACCTCCAATACATTGTTTCCCAAATGAGGCCTTAAGCTTGAAGCAAGCCATTTGTTAAAATGATGTGTATTAGACATTGATAGAAGGATATTTTTATCTTCATCCTTATAAAGATCGTCAATAAGCCAGAATTTTAATATGACCCATATTGCAGCAAGACCGTCTCTCCAGGTAACTTTCTTTCCCTCACGGTAAGTACGCCCGAAATAGGAAATAGGAACCTCAAAAATTCTTAGACTTCTTTTTGCGATCTTTGCCGTAATTTCAGGCTCAAAACCAAATCTTTTTGACCTGAGCGGCAGACTCTTTAATATTGATGCCCTGAAAACTTTATAGCAGGTTTCAATATCCGTTAAATTCAGGTCTGTAAACCAGTTTGACAAGAATGTTAAGAAGTTATTACCCAGAGTATGTTTAAAATAGAGAACTCGCCTCATCTCAGAAAAACCGAAACGGGAGCCATAAACAACATCGGCATCCCCGTTTAATATGGGTTTTATAAGCTTTTTATAGTCATCGGGGTTGTATTCAAGGTCTGCATCCTGGATGAGCGCGATATCGCCTGAAATTTCATCGACAGCCCTTTTTATAGCCGCACCCTTCCCCTGATTTGTTTTCTGTCTTATTATTTTTATGTTGTCATGTAGTTTCGCCAGATCCTGAATTATTTCCCATGTCCCATCATCTGAATGATCATCGACTATTATCAGCTCCCGTGCCATATTTTCAGGCAGATCTGCGTTTAATACTCTTTTTAGACACTCTCTGATGGTATAACGTTCATTATAAGCAGGTATGATAATAGATAATTTCAAAGGTCTCACTCAGATGTTTTTTGACAGGATATACAGGATTGACATGATAATTTCTTTTATTAAAAAACTAAAAAAACGATAACGCATTTGTGTTTCATAGCGCAAGAGAAAAGAAGAATTTAAAAGACAATTCTATAAATATTGAGGTTGTTTCAAAATGTTCAATTTTGTCTAAGGTCAAGGAAGGCGAAAATTATAACCGGAGGAATACTTGAAGTATTTCGAGGATTATAATTTTTGTCTGACACAGAGATTGGGCAAAAAGGGGCATTTTGAAACAACCTCTATTGACATCATTTAGTCCTTATGGCAAATAGGAATTATGCGAAATGAAGGCGGATTTACCTTAATCGAGCTTATTATGGTTATCGTCATCATCGGTATCCTGGCATTTGTTGCCATACAAAAGTATCCCACCACGGAAATCTCACTTGAAACCGCAGCAGACATGATAAAATCAGACATTCGGTCTGTCCAGGCTCTATCAATGGCCAAGCATACTATTCAAACCCTCACATTCAACAGTTCAACTGAATACGAATTCCCAGCGATAGGAGAAAGTAATAAAACCAGGAATTTTGCTAATATCTTCGAAGGAGGAATTAGTCTCAGCCCGGTTCCAGCAAATATTACATTTAATTCTCTTGGAGAACCGACCGCCGGATATGGAAGTTCTATTACCATAACAACCGGAAGTACAACAAAGACACTGACGGTATTGCGATACACTGGAAGGGTCGAGTAAATATAACATGGCACTAAAAAATCAAAAAGGGATAACCCTTATAGAAATGATTGTCTTTATCGTTGTAGCGGCAGTGGTTATGCCTGTAATTATTAGTCCGGTTTTAACTCTTCTGAAAGACAGCACAAAGCCGGAAAAAGCGGTTACAGCCAACTTTTTGGGGCAGCAGAAATTGGAGGCAATAACTAAAAACGATTATTCAGATTCAGGTCTGGATATCACTACCACAACAGATGAATTCACAGCTTACTCAGTTGTCGAAGCTACCGATTTTCCTGACTACCAATGGTGCTGGAAGGTGAATTATATCGATCAAGCTTTCATTGATTCTGGAGCCACCCCAACTGATTACAAAAAAATTACTGTAAAAGTAAAAGATCCTTATAATACTGAATATATTTATTATACATTAGCGACTAAGCGTGCAAATGATCCATAATATTAAAAATAAAAAAGGCTTCACCCTTATAGAAATAATAATAGTTATTATCGTGCTTGGCGTCTTAAGCGTTTTCGGCTTTAGTTTTATTTCTACAGCTGTTCATACTTATTCCAAGATGGAAAAACAAAAAGGTCTTTTTGATCAGGCCGTAATGGCTATGGAAAGAATCAGCAGGGAATTGAGGGATGCTAGCGCTATTTCAGCTCCGGCATCCGGAGCTTCGGGGTCCACCCTAACCTTTACAAAAAGCCACGGAACTCCACAGGAAACCTCCACTTACGTTATAACTTTTCAGCTTTCCGGTACTACGCTGCAAAGAATAGGAAGCACTACACCAGCAACAGTGGACATTGCTGATAATGTTTCTACTTTCGATGTGACGCGAGTGACACCGACACCGCCTCCGGATAGAGAAGAAATAACCATTACCCTCACCTTAGAAGAAGCAGGAGCCGGAGAGGTTACGCTTAGGAGCTATATTTGTCCCAAAAATCTGGATTATCCAGACCCCGCTGCTCCTTCGGGAAGAAATTTCGGGGGAAACTGGGAGGAAGATATACAATAATGAGAAGAATTTTATCGGGTCGTTGGCGTAATAAGGGCGTTACACTAATTACTCTCATTATCGCCATAACTATTTTTGCCATTTTTATAACGGTTTTTTCCTATGTTATGGTTGCCAAACATGGGTCTGCAGCCCTCTACGTACAGTCAACACAGGCTTATGCTGTTGCGCAGGCAGGCATAGAGTATGGTATCCGGCATGCAACGGATAAATATATAGCCGATACTACTTATGATTATAGTGATTTCCCTATTACTAAATCATTCGAGAATGGCACCTTTGTAATAGATTACACTCCAGCAACCACTTCTGTCCCCTGCAAGCTGAAATCAACCGGAACAGTCGGTGTGGCGACAAGAGAGATTATATTGCGCGGCTTTGTAGGTGTGGTTGCGGGTACTGCTATAAGCTTGGATCCTAACGATCCTCCTACTCTTGGATCCTAACGATCCTCCTACTTAAGCATACTAATATCTGCTGAGCTATAAATTGACAAATTTTGTCAAACTATTTACTGTAATTTGTAATAATTATGGGATGGAGCGCTGGTTAAAACAGACGAATAAATTATTTTGCTTTAAAATTTTATTCGGCCCGCTACCCCTTGATATTGATAGGGATTAAGGACAAAAAACTTGAGTTGTTTAGAATATATTACTCTGTTTCTAATGCGGCATAAACATTGCGTAAAATATATTTGTTTAGGCAAAACAAATTTGAGAGGATCAGTTCTGCGGGCTTTCTGCCCCGTTTTGAATAAAGGAGGTGAAAATAAATGAAAAGATTAGCCATATTTTCCAGGAAAGACTTTATCATTTCTGCTGTAATTCTTATTACTGGAGCGCTTACTCTTGGCTTGCCTTCTATTTGCAGTTCAGCATCCTCATACGTCAATATCCCGATATTAAACAACCATTACCCGCAGACAGCCACGATAACCAATATGTATGTATGTGCCCCTGTTCCATGTTACACCGGTGGTAGCGGTAGCGGTCGCGGTGGCGGTCGCGGTGGCGCGCGCGGTCGCGGTGGTGTAACATGGTACAACGTCAAGAAAGTAAAAAAGATCAGATTTGGTGATACAGTTGTTTTTTCAACTGGCGGCGGCGAATGTTGCTGCATCGGGAAAATTAAGCACCTGGCCTACCCTGGGCAGACCTATACGTTTAATCGTAATGGTAACAAATATGATTTCTCAGGCCCAAAGGTAACGTGCAGGGTGACACTTGATGTAGACCCGGCCCCTTCCGGGGACTACACTATAAAATACACGTACAGACTCCCTGGAGATACAGCAGATCGGGAAAACCAGCTAACGTTTAATCTTCCATAATAGACTCTAATTCCCACAACCTCTCTTTCCCAAAGGCCTGCAATGCTGCCGGCGCTTTTGTTTTCAGCAGCCTCCACGCATATCTTCCTTTTTTCTTGACAACTCAACCCTGTTTTTTGATATTATTATAATAACAAATGACCTTCGCATTGCCTCAAGGCAAGCAGGAATGACTTTTGAGTAAAGGAAGAGATTATGCAAACCGGCAATTTTGGTACTGAAAGAAGACAATATATCCGCTTAGACAGAAGTGTGACGATCAGCTATAAAAAAGCAGGATCTTCTGAGGAATACGATATGACAAGCACCAAAGATATCAGTAAGGCCGGAACGTTTTTCTTTTCTCATGTGAATTACCCTGTCGGAACAAAGATGGAGCTGCTTGTTAGGTTTCCCTTTAGAATTGGAAAGGAGCGCGTTAAGGTAATTTCTAAGGTTCAGAATGTAAGAAAAAAAGAAAAGCTTTACGGTCTTGGAGTGGAATTTATTAAGATGGATGAAACTGTGCTATCTGAACTTCATTCATTTATTGATGGGCTTAAGAAAAAAATGGGTTAGTGTGATAATAGCATCTGATTTTCTTTTCAGGCCGCCTCGCAAGAAATACAGCAACGAAAGGCTGCAAAGTCTTACCGATGCGGAATCCAAAGAAAAAGAAGCCGGCAGTGAGGACTTCTTACTCTGCCGTCAGTGCCTTCAAATTATTACAAGCAAGGCTGAACGAATTGAGGTTGAAGGCTCGCATTACCATACCTTTGCCAATCCTCATGGAATTATATATGATATAGGTTGTTTCAGATCTGCTGCAGGCTGCGGCTATGTTGGATCATACTCCTATGAATTTGCATGGTTTAAAGGCTTTAGCTGGAGAATTGCTGTCTGCAAACTTTGTCTTACGCATCTTGGCTGGCTTTTTGCTTCACAAAGCAATGAAAGTTTCTATGGCCTTATTCTTAATCGCATTATTGACTCAACTTAGGATTTGATTATGCGTGCAGTAATACAGAGAGTAAAAGAAAGCTCGGTAAAAGTTGACGGTAAAATAATAGGAAGAATCGGCAGGGGGCTTCTGGTGCTTCTTGGAGTTGCTGGAAGCGATAAACCAAGTGACGCTGACTACCTGGCAGAAAAAATTATTAACTTAAGGATATTTGAAGATGAAAATGGCAAGATGAACCGCTCTTTGATAGAAACCGGCGGTGAGATGCTTGTTGTATCTCAGTTTACCCTGCTTGGTGATTGCAAAAAAGGCAGGCGTCCTTCATTTATAAGTGCTGCAAACCCTGAAAAGGCCGATGAACTTTATGAATATTTTGTCAAAAAGGTCAGAGACAAAGATATTTCTGTCGAAACTGGTCTGTTTCGCGCCATGATGGATGTATCATTGATTAATGACGGGCCTGTTACTCTCATAATAGAAAGCAAGAAATAAATCTTATATATGCGATCATTTATAACTTCAAAACCTGCAATATTTTTTACACTTCTTTTTTGGTTTTTGCTGCCCGGTCAAATTCAAAATCTTCACGCTGAAAACATAGGTGACGTGGAAAATCTTATTGGCGATCAAGATGCTGTTCTTGTGGCTGATCGGCAGGGCAGAATTCTACTTTCCAAAAATATCGACAAAAAACTCATTCCTGCTTCTACTTTGAAAATACTTACCTCTTTAGCAGCAATGCATTATCTGGGGCCGGATTACAGATTTACTACTGAATTCTACCTGGATAAC
>SDBT01018262.1_pt1 | contig 11031 bp, 8 predicted proteins | sample 2277101 | NCBI WGS metagenome assembly SDBT01 (sample SAMN10404973, study PRJNA504765) | marine sediment metagenome | isolation source: marine sediment core GS10_PC15, 103 cmbsf | place: Arctic Ocean: Southern Knipovich Ridge | collected 2010 | reverse complement strand
GGTCTGCGTCGGAATGAGTCAAAACGATCAGGTCAATGTCTTTATCATAAAACCGCATTGTCTCTCCCAGTTTCTGTATAACCATATTATCCGGCCCGCCATCCACCAAAACATGACTGCCATTCGGCGTTTCAATAAAAATACTATCCACCTGTACTACATCAAAGAAATATATTTTGAGAAGGCCGTCTTTCTGATTAGCAGTTGAGCGGGTTGAAAAAGCAAAGACAGAAAGAATGACTAAAACCAGTACGTGAACAAATGTGAGCTTCTTGTTTTTGTCCTGCATTGAATTTTAATAACACGTTTTAATTGCAAAAACAAAGACGTCAGTCTCATGGGCTGACTATCTGCCTAATGTTTAATGATCTGATTATAGCAAATATAAAAATTAAAAGAAGACCAAAAAAGGCCTTCAAATTAAAAAGATGTGCCAAAACCGGCAAAAAGGCCAAGTCTTGAACCATTGTATCTAAAAACCGTGTTATAGGAATTCGGCTGGTCGTACCACAGCGTTATATAATCCGCCTGAATTCTTAAAAACATACTGCGGTTTTTTGTCATTTTTATGTCATCTCTGAGTGTTAATTTTGCAGCAACCACCCTATTCAAGGAATTTATAGAAAGTACCTCTCTGTACAGATCTATCTTTATTTGTATTGTATCTCCAAGCGGATTTATATCTTTAGTAGTAAACTCTCTACCAATACCGAATTTAAAAAATCCAACTTGTTTAACCCACGGTCCTCCGTTACGATAAGTGTAAGAAAAACCAGCTTCAACGAAATTATGATTGTCCACGAAACACATAAGTTCACTGCTTCCATCTATGACATAACCAGCATGTGATTCTATCTTTTTGGACCATGCATAACTAAATGAGCTATACAGACGCAATTTTTTGCCAAAAACCACTTCGCCGACAACAATGGGCGCATTAAACAGCTCTCCTGTTTTGTGTGGTCTTAAAACGCCCCCAAAAATCGCAATTTGATTGTCTGCCATAACGGGTAGGACGCACGTCAGCAACAAAAGAACTGCAAAAATGACACACATCATCTCTCTCCGTTTTCAAAGTGCTACTATTGTTTACCAGTAATCGGTCTGAGTGTCAACCCATCCCCTAGCAAAAGTCTGTTTGGTATAATCAGCCGAAAACCACGCCACAATATTTCAATGGCCATTTAGTTTACCCCGCCATCGACGGGGCCATTGAAATAAAATCTGCTGATAAGATTGTGTTGAAGCTCGGAAAAAAACAACCGGCAAACACCTTTAGAAGAACGGGTTTTTACTCAAAAAGTTAGTAAATTTTCTTTATACTGCAAATGCTTTTATTTACACATTTATACCCGATAGTCATTTCTATAATTTTTCCTGAGTTTTGAGTTGCTTTTGTCGCATAAGGATTAAAATATTTTTGCAAACAATTTAACCGTCTCTATTTGGAAGCGGGGAGGAACTCTTCTTCATCGTCTGAATATTCGATAATTAATGAATTTAATATATTTCGTTCCCCTATATATTTGCTAATTTCATCCGCCATAATTTGATGGCCAAGAAAATTTGGATGTATTAATTCACCAAACAAATTATTATTTTCAGGATAATTTGACTCCGTAAGCTCTTCGATCTCCAGATAGTGCAAGTTTTTTTCTTGTGATAGCTTGGCAAGTTCCTTTCTGTATTCCACGACTAAATTTGATTGAAAAGGATCCGTCTCCGTATCTCTCAATACAGTACCGATGACTAGAACTTCGGCATTATTTTCTTCAGCCAAACTGTGAATATCCAAAATATTTTTAATGTATTCATCTCTAGAAACCCTGGGTACCAAATGATCGGGTTCTTGCTGTGACTGCTCATCACCCGTTTTTTCTTCTTTGTTAAGCCACTGACTAAAATAAATTAATGCCTGGCTTCTTGATAAAATTTCACGACTAGCAAATTTAAACCAGCTGTCAGGCAAGGCCTCGACATCTGATTTTTTATTCATTTCTGTATCATTCCAACCAAAAAGCACTACAATTAAATCCGGATCCAAGAACTCAATTTCACGCCTTAACCATAAAAGTCCCTGATATGACGTATACCCCGGAACAGCCATCGGGATTACCTCTATATCACGCTCGGAATTAGAATTTCTAAGATCACGCTCAAGAATCTGAGTAAAAGTAAGCTGAGTTGAGTCATATCCAAACGGATCTTCGGGAAAAGCTACAGGAACGCGATATCCAAAAGTCACGGAATCCCCGAGACTCACAATTCTAGTTGTGGCATCCTTCTTGGGTTTAATATCTTTTGAGTATCTAATACCCTGTTTATTTGTTGAAAAAGTTGTAAAATCCCAATGTACTTGGTCTAATCCATCCATTAATTTCCACCCCAGTAGGGCATCCCCGTCAAATACCTGCTGGCTTTGACCAACATATGCTTCGACTTTTCTTTCAAAATTACCTGCAGTAAAAAGCGCTAATTTTGGGACCCTACCATATTTATTCCTAATACCACCCTCAAGAAGTAATAAAACTCCTATTATCACTATATAAGGTACGGCAATATATACGATTTTACGTTTGAAAGATAATTGAGTCATTTCTATATTGTCTCCTAAAAAAGAGTATAAATTAGGGGAGCAAATACAGACGTTTCAGCAAAAATGACAATAAAGCTTAAGACAATAAACAAAAATACCAATGGTACTAACCACCAACGCTTGGTATGCTTTAAGTAATACCAAACCTCCTTAAAAATGAATAATTTATCTTTCATTAGTCAGCATCAGATAAAATTATAGGTTTTTGAAAAGGATATTTTTTCTTAACCTCTTTTTTATCTAAAATAAGATTACCTAAAACTAAATAATCAATTTCTGTTTTTATAAAAGTGTTAAAAGCATCTTCTGGTGTGCATACAATCGGCTCACCTCTCACATTAAATGAAGTATTGATAAGAATAGGACAACCAGTTAAGTTGCCAAACTCACTAATAAGACTATGGTACAAAGGATTAGACTTCATGTCTACAGTTTGAAGTCGAGCAGTTCCATCTATATGGGTAACAGCAGGAATGTCCGTCACAATAACATCAGAAGTGAGAAGCATAAATGGACTTCTTCCAGTCAACTTGAAATAACTATTTGCGCTTTCTTCAAGTACGCTTGGCGCAAAAGGCCTAAAACTCTCCCGAAACTTTATTTTTAAATTCACCCTCTGCCAGTTTTCTTTATTCCTAGGATCAGCCAGTATAGAACGATTACCTAGTGCCCTTGGCCCCCACTCCATTCTGCCCTGGAACCAGCCAATTATTTTCTGATCACCAATAAGACTTGCGACTTTATTTACTAACAAATCGTCGTCTAATATTTCATAATTAACTCCTTTCTCCTTTATAATATTTTCTATCTCAGTATTAGTAAAATTAGGCCCCCAGAAACAATGCTCCATCACAAAGTTTCTTGGGTTGTCTAGAATCTGATTCCAGATAAAAAATGCTGCCCCCAAAGCACCACCAGCATCCCCTGAAGCTGGCTGAATAAAAACGTTCTTAAAACCTGCTTCCCTCAAGATATTAGAATTAGCAACGCAGTTGAGAGCTACCCCACCAGCCAGACAAAGATTGTTAGAATTAGTTCTATTGCGCGCATATACAGCAAGCTTGACCATGGCTTCATTAACAAGTTCTTGCAAACTGGCTGATAAATCTTTGTGGCATTGTTCAAGAGGTTCATCGGGTTTACGCCTTGGAAAACCAATGGCCTTTTCTAATTTTTTTTCAAATACAGAAGTATCGTGGTAGCTTGGAATTTTTTTTCTGTTTACCGCAAAACTCCCATCTTCATTAATATTAATAAAATCATGCAATGTCTTTTTATAAACTGCTTTTCCGTATGGAGCTAACCCCATAACCTTATACTCTGCACTGTTGGGCTTAAATCCTAAATAATAAGTAAGCAGACTATAGAAAAGTCCTAGAGAATCGGGATAATCGATCTCCTCCCTCAATTCAATTTTATTATAAGTGCCATATCCATAGGTTGTAGTGGCAAATTCACCCACGCCATCAACCGTTATAATTGCCGCCTCCTCAAAAGGGGAAGTAAAAAAAGAACTTGCAGCATGAGACATATGATGCTCCGCAAAAAAGATTGGCCCAGAGAAGTTTAATTTTTTTCTTATGATGGTTTTAGGCCACAATTTTTGTTTGAGCCATTGTGGCATCACCTTCAAAAAAAATTTGTAGTCACGCGGCCATGATTCGATAAAATCTACAAGAATTCTTTCAAACTTCAAAAATGATTTTTCATAAAAACCAACATATGCCAAATCTCCAACTGATATTCCAGCCTGTCTCAAACAATAATTAATAGCTTCTTCAGGAAAATCTTCGTTATGCTTCTTTCGCGTAAATCTCTCCTCTTGTGCGGCTGATAGAAGTTTTCCATCTTTAATGAGTACTGCTGCAGCGTCATGATAAAAACAAGATATGCCTAAAATGTAACACGGCTTAGGATTGGAACTCATGAGAATCTCTATTAAACGGCTGTTTAATTTTCCAACGAGATTCGGTATTCAAATCTTTCTTAAAAACCAACATAAATAAATAAAATAAAGGCATGAGAGCAAAATAAATGACAGTTAAAATAATTATAGTATTAATACGACCAAGAAGACGCACCAGCCGCATATAACCTTTGCCAATTTTTTTAAACATTTTTCTAAAATAGTTATTCTTATTTTCCACAAAAACTTGAGTTTAACACAAACTAATTAGCTATTCAAACGAGATCTGAAGCAGTTGAGCGGGTTGAAAAAGCAAAGACAGAAAGACAAAGAAGAATTACTAAATAATATGGTTTGAGTTGCTTTTGTCGCATAAGGATTAAAATATTTTTGCAAACAATTTAACCGTCTCTATTTGGTAGGTAGTTATCGCCCAGGCGAACCAGCCGACGGCTTGGCCCAGAGGCAAAAATGCCATTCCGGCAAGACCTGAAATAAACCCCACAAACATCGCGGCGGGGATGAAAGGCAGGATAAGTACATTAACTGGCAGAGAAACAAGAGAGAAGTTGTTAAAATAATATATCAAGAAAGGCGCTACGGCTATCTGCGCCGAGAGAGTCATGAGAGTTATCTCTTTCAGTGTCCCGAGTTTGGGGACTTTGTTCAATTTTGAATTGAGGTAGGGATACAAATACATCAGCCCGAGAATTGCAGCAAACGAAAGTTGGAAACCGATATCAAACTTAAGCACGAACGGATTAAAATATACCATTGCCGCCCCGGTAAAAACAATTGAATTTTTTGGGCTATAAAGCCGGCCATATCCTTGAGCGAATAAAAGTAAAAGCCCCATCACAGCCGCTCGTACCACCGATGCGGAAGCGCCAGTCAGAACTACAAAAGCACAAATCGTTATGACAGAGAGCCAGAAAGCGGTCTTTCTCCTGAAAAAAATAACAAGTCCCGTCAATACGGCCCAGGAAATTATCATGATATTATACCCCGATATGGCCAGTATGTGGGTCGTGCCCGTTTCGTTGAACGCTTCCTTTAAATCGTCAGGTATATTTTGCCTTGAGCCCAGAAGTATACCGTTAATAAAAGATGCGTTCGGTTCGGGTATAGATCTCGCAACTGCTGATTCAAAGTTATTTTTAATCGAAAAAATGACCCCATAAACATCCATTTTCAACTTTTCGCCCCACCCTAATTCCAGGTCAGAATATTCAACGATATCCGGATAGAACATTATTGTTCTTATGCCTTCTTTTTTTAGGTACGTAATATAGTCAAAATCGGTTAAATTTTCCGGCTTTTCAAGCGCGCCTTTTGCCGAGACAATGTCACCATAATCAAATCTCGGAAAATTGTTAGTGGTTACCATTACTCTATCGTTTACCCTAACAGTCCTACCCCCCGCTACTATTTCTTTAGCCCTCAAAACTATTTCCTGCCTGTTGCTCTTGTCAGCCGGTTCACCGTCAATATACCCGTTAACAACAACTTCTATACCCTTTCCGCCGGCTTTCAGATCAATGAAAACGTCCAGGGTGTTTTGCTTTAAATCCGCTGAATTAAATCGTATAATTCCAAACAAAAAAGCAATCCCCACAAATCCGGCCAATAGTAAACGGCCGTTAAAACTCCTGCTATATCCAAATACGCCTACCAATCCGATTGCAGATATAAGTCCGATATAAATAAAGGTCTGGCTGACACTAAAAATAGAGGCAATAAAAATTCCAACAAGAAAACTGGATAGTAACCAAAAGAATAATTGCGACTTACGCATACTTAAAAATTTACTAGTATTGAAGAAATTAAAAAAGAGCCCTTAACGACTCTTTTTAGTTGCAGACCCCGGTAGTTGCGAAGCAATTAGGGCACGAATAGCACGACCCCGCACGGATCATTATCGTCCCACAGTCATTGCAAAGAGGGGCATCGGCATTAAAAGTCTTTGCTTTTCCGTTCCCTCCATGGCTATTTGTCTCACTCGCCCGGGCCGGGTGAGCGGATATTTTCTCTGTTTTGACCGTTGAAGTTGAGATAAATTCGGTTAGTACTTTGTCGCTGCTGGAGATTTTGTTGCTTTGCTCGTCGGGAACCGTTTGATTGGCATGATCCGCAGCCGAGTCTGACTCGGTTGACCCAAAAACTTCTTTCCTGTCCTTCGGGCTCAAATACTTCATGCCGATATATCTACATATATAGTCAACAACCGACTTAGCTGTTGGAATGTCGGGATTATTGGTAAAGCCCGCCGGCTCAAACCGCATATCCTTGAATTTTTTAACAAGAGTTTTTAGAGGTATACCTGACTGGAGACACATTGAGAATAATGTCGCAATTGTATCAAACAAGCCAGATATGGTGCTTCCTTCCTTTGCGGTAGTAATGAATGTTTCTCCCGGCTGCATGGTGTCGGGATAAAATCCAACAGTAAGATAGCTTTCAAATCCGCCAACAGAGAATTTATGAGTAATAGACGGCCTTTCATCTGGTAGCTTTATCCTTGTATAACCATTAACCTTCTCTATCAATTCATCGTTCTTTGCATCCGACTCGTCTGATGTGTTGAGCGGTTGAATTGATTTACTGCCGTCCCGGTAGACCGCAAGCGCTTTGAGCCCCAAACGCCAGCCCTGGAGAAATACATCTTCTATGTCTTCTATGGTCGCGTCGCCGGGCAGATTAATCGTCTTTGATATCGCTCCCGATATGAATGGCTGGGCTGCGGCCATCATTTTGACATGGCCCATATAACTTATGCTCCTATCACCGTTGAGGGTTTTGAATGAACAATCAAAAATCGATAAGTGCTCTCCTTTCAGATACGGAGCTCCCTCAATTGTTTCCTTCTCCAAGATATATTCAGATATTGCGTCTACTTCTTCGTTAAGATATCCCAAACGTCTCAATGCGATAGGTGTCTGATTATTAACCAGTTTAAGCGTCCCGCCGCCGACCAGTTTTTTATATTTAACCAGCCCAAGTTCGGGTTCTATCCCTGTCGTATCGCAGTCCATTAAGAAAGATATGGTGCCGGTTGGGGCAAGTACGGTAACCTGGGAGTTCTTTACCCCGTATTCATCGGCCAACTCTTTTGCCTCATGCCACACCAGACGGGAAGCTGTTTCAATGTATTTGTCGTCCATATCCTCCCGTTGGGATTCTCCAAATAGCATTTCTGCTTCATTTAGGTGTTTGGATAAAACTTTCAGCATCCCATCGCGATCACTGTGGTAACCTGCAAATGGTCCCTTGTGGCTTGCTATAACCGATGACATTTTGTAGGCCTCTCCACACATTAAAGAAGTTATTTGTCCGGCTAAAATCCTCCCCTTATCGGAATCATAGGGCAAACCCAAAACCATCAACAATGCGCCTAAATTAGCATAACCCAATCCGAGTTCTCTGTACGTTTGGGAGTTGTTCTCTATTTTCTTCGTCGGATAAGAAGAGCGGTCTATCAATATATCTTGGGCAAGGATTATCGTGTCAACCGCTTTTTTAAAACCGTCTACGTCAAATTTGCCTCCCTCGCGCAAAAATTTCATCAGATTAAGCGAGGCCAAGTTACATGCGCTGTTGTCTAAGTGCATATATTCACTGCACGGGTTGGAAGCATTTATCCTTCCCGCATTAGGGCAAGTATTCCATTCGTTTATGGTGGTATCGTACTGAATACCTGGATCGGCCGAGTGCCAGGCCGCATCCGACATGTTTCTAAGCAGTTCCTTCGCCCTTATCGTCTCTATGGTTTCGCCGGTCGTGATAGACTTCAAATCCCAATAACCGTCCGCTTCAACCGCCCTCATAAAAGCGTCGGACACTCGGACAGAGTTGTTGGCGTTCTGATATGGAAGTAGGGTGTAAGGGTCAAATAAGTCTGCCGCAACTGAGTCCTTGAAACCTGCCTTAGCAAGTGCTTTAGTCATGTCTTCGATTATTTTTTTGGAGTAAATAAAGTGGCTAATATCCGGATGATCAACGTTCAAGATCACCATTTTGGCCGCCCGACGCGTCGTCCCCCCAGAGCGTATGGAATTCGCAACACCATCGGCGCCTTTCATGAAAGACACCGGGCCTGAAGAATAACCGCCTTTTGACAATGCTTCCTTGGACGATCTCAATTTTGATAAGTTGATACCGGAACCGGAACCGAATTTGAATATCCAGCCTTCGTCACGATACCAATCTAAAATGGACTGCATATTGTCTTCAACGGAGAGGATAAAGCATGCCGAGCATTGCGGGCGTTCATAAACGCCGACATTGAACCAGACCGGGCTGTTGAAAGCCGCGTACTGGTTTACAAGAAGCCAAGTGAGATCTTTGGTAAAGTTATCGCAGTCACCGATAGCGTTAAAATATCCGTCGCGCATTCCCCACTCACCTATCGTTTTGGCAACCCTGTCTATCATTTGCCTAACGCTTGTTTCCCTTCCCTCTGAACCAAGTTTGCCCCGAAAGTACTTGGAAGCAACTATGTCGGTGGCCGTTTGTGTCCAAAAACTTGGAACCTCAATGTCTTTCTGCTCAAAAACCGTGGTGCCGTCTCCTTTGACTATCTTGGCCGTTCTTTTCTCCCACCTTATAGCATCATAAGGGTGTCCCACGCCAAAAAGACGAGACCACTGAATTCCTATTCCGGAACTTATAACCTCGCTTCTACCACTCACGGGTAAGTGCGCAGATTCACCGTTCATCCCCAGATTTTGTTGTACTTGAGTTTCTTTCACTTGCAACCTACAACCTACAACTTACGACCTACAGCGAATTGGCTGTTGGTGTTAGTTGTTAGTTGTTAGTTAGGGCAAAATTGCCGCCCCAAGGGGCGGCAATTTTGCCTCAAAGAGATTTAATCCCGCTTAAAAGCGAAACAGTTTATCCGAGCATTATTTTTAAGCTTACCCTTTAGCATTAACCCCATTGTATTAGCATTAACCCCATTGTAAAATTTGTACTTCGGAAATCAAGAGTGATTTTTGTTGATAACCTAAAAATTTCATAAAATTTTCTGTGTTTTCCGAGTTCGAGGCAAAAACGAAGAAATCGGGAAACACAGGAGGTTTTTATTTCATTTTGCGACGGATAAAGGCCGGAATGTCAAACTCATCATCATTAACAGACGAATCTACTAATTCTTTTGTCGGCTGGTAGGGAATCCCGCTATCGGAAGTGTTGGCATCTTTCTTTGGGACATTATCAAATAAATTTGGCCTTCCGTTTGCCACTGGCCTGGTCGAAACAGAGTGGCTATTACTGAACCCTGTTGCCACCACGGTAACTTTTATCTCCCCTCTCCTCAATTTCTCGTCCATGACTGCCCCGAATATCACTTTGGCATCAGTATCAATGTGTTCGGTGATTATTCTTGCCGCTTCGTTAATCTCGGCCATCGTCATGTCAGTACCACCGGAAACGTTGAAAAGAACTCCTCTTGCCCCGTCTATGGATATCTCCAACAGCGGAGAGTTAATGGCCATTTTAGCCGCCTCTATAGCCCTGTCCTCGCCATTTGCTGTGCCGATACCCATCAAAGCTGATCCGGAATCCACCATAACCGCTTTTACATCCGCAAAATCAACATTAATTATACCAGGAATAGTAACCAGGTCGGAGATCCCCTGAACGCCCTGTCGTAAAATATCATCAACAATTCCAAATGATTCTAAAAGTGAGGTTTTTCTGTCAATAATGGAAAGCAGCCTGTCATTGGGAATGGTAATGAGAGCATCAACCCTTTCGCGGAGAGTGTGCCAAGCATCTTCTCCGATTCTTGCTCTTTGAGCGCCTTCAAAACTAAACGGCTTGGTCACAACTGCAACAGTAAGAGCTCCGAGCTCGCGAGCTATTTCCGCCACTATTGGCGCCGCACCACTGCAAGTGCCCCCTCCAAGGCCGCCGGCAATAAAAACCATGTCTGCTCCCTTGAGAGCGTTCTGAATTTCTTCCTTTGTGTCTTCTGCCGCCTGCTTTCCTATATCGGGGTTCATTCCAGCCCCAAGTCCGCGCGTTAAACTTTTGCCGATGTGTACTCTGGTGGGAGCGTTAGTGCTATGGAGCGCCTGGGCGTCAGTATTAACAGCAATAAACTCAACCCCATGAATACGGGCTTCTATCATCCTAGCCAGAGCATTGCCGCCGCCTCCACCCACTCCGACAACCTTAATTCTGGCAAACGTTTCAAATGGGGGTTTAATCTGTGCCAATTTATATAATGCAGAATGTTGAATGCAGAAAGTAGCTCTTTAAAAAACCACATTCCACGCTCTACAATCTACTATCAATTACAGTCGTCTTAACACAAAACGAGGACACACGCAAACTAACAGTGTATTACTTGTGGACAACAGGGAAGCAGGATTAGAACTATCATCACTTGAGCGGGGCCGAGCTTAGCTCGGCGTAGTCAATTTTATATATATTCAAGGCGTGAGCCCTTCGATTTTACTCAGGGTCCTGAGCGAAGCCGAAGGAGAGCGATGCGTACTGTATGTACGTTAGCGACGAACAACGC
>SDBT01018261.1_pt1 | contig 11031 bp, 16 predicted proteins | sample 2277101 | NCBI WGS metagenome assembly SDBT01 (sample SAMN10404973, study PRJNA504765) | marine sediment metagenome | isolation source: marine sediment core GS10_PC15, 103 cmbsf | place: Arctic Ocean: Southern Knipovich Ridge | collected 2010 | reverse complement strand
CGAGGCAGTACTCCATGAACCCATGAGGCGATGGTGTCATATTGTGGAGTAACTTGCTCTTCTCCGCGAGTCAACTCTGGCATCACAATATCGCTGCTAACATCAGCGCTTACTGTAAACACTGCTGGAGCTACTGTTGGATCACGCTCCCTATCGATTGTTGCACCATGATCTGCAATACCTCCGCTCTTATTTCTACTCCTGTCTGTTTGTTAGTGGCAGAGAACTGCCGAGTTAGAGTGGTCAAGCGACCACTGTCGTATTGCGAACGCCATCTAGCGTGCGCCAGATAGCCAATGCCCTAGTTTTGGCAGCATCATAGCCTCGAGCGCGAGTCACTATTTGAACTGACAAGTGCTCGTATGTGTGGCCTGCTGCCTTGTTATGGGTGCTCTCAGGTTCAGAGCCCCCAGTGTTTATGATTGATACGAAAGGCCCGTTTCCAGTAGGGAGGATAGCCTCTCTCCCAATAAACATATCGACTGCGAATGTACCGAGGCTGGCATCGTTGATGAGCTTGCCAATCTCTCTCTCAAAGTCAGTCACAGGCTCTGTAGCCATAGCCTCAAAATTGACTGAGAACATCTTGCGCTTGTTCTCATCACTACCAATATCGATGGGTGACTGCATCGCAATGATTTCTTGGTAGACGCTCATTAGGCGCTCCCGGCCACAAAGGCTCCGGGGATACTCTTCATCGCCACTGACATACGAGCCGCCATGCGCCCAGCAATACCTCTCTGAGCTTGCTTGATTGGCCTCTCAAGATACTTGGGTCCTGTCCCGGGCTTGCTCCATCGAATTGACTTGCCAGCCCATGAGGGAGGAGAATGCACGCTCGGGTGTTCATGGACAGGAATGGCATACTCATCAACTCGACCGCCTCCAAACTCGATGGATACAGATCGAGTAACACCCGAGAACTTGCCGGACAAACCTAAGATCGCTTTCGGGGGTCTGTCTATTTCTACAACCTTGCCCGAATCTTTCAAGTCCGTAGTTTCGACTGGTACAAACTTCTCCTTAGCAGTGACAAGGATAATCACGGCCTCCACCAAAACAGACTCATGGCCAATGAGAGGCATTCTGGAGATAACCTTCTCTATCCTAGCCATCATGGCCTCAGACCCAGATAGGGTCATGCCCATTTTACCCAGCGGAGGATTAGCCATCTATGCCCTCCAAGACTTTCTTGAATTCCTGGGCAGTTCTCTTCCAAGTCAAGGTGCTAGCTAGACTGAGGCCCCGATTGGAGTAGTCTTCGCGGACTGACGGCTCATCGTAGAGCATCTCGAGGGCACTTACAGCCGAGTCAATATCAGCCACTCCCCCGATAGTGTATGCTCCAGAGCCTATTGGAGCTGAGACGGCAGTTGTCTTGCAGGGAATTGAGAGTGATACTCCCTCAGCCCAGTCGCCAAGACCGGACCAGTTGGGGGTAATGCATGGGATTCCACAGGCCATAGCTTCCAAGACGCACAATCCCCATCCTTCTCCCTGTGTCGTAGTCAGAAAGACATCCATCGAAGAGTAAAGCACCGGGAGAACAGAAATGTCTAGCCCAGACCCTAAGACACCCTCAGACAGAATCATCTTGTCTTTGACTCCATAGTAGTCAGCTAGCCTGTGAAGATCGAATGCATCCTCCCCGGTAGGGGCTGAGTGGATGAGTAGCTTGGCATCGTCAATCGAGTATCGAGAGATGAATTCAGCGAAAGCCTGAATGGTCAAGTCAATACGCTTTCTGATCTGGTTGCGTCCAACGAATCCCACAATGAAGTCATCATCGGAGATCGGTTTCCTATCCACTATGACCTTGGCTCGAGACTCCAGCCTGTCTAGTGGTTTGAAGATATTGTGGTCAACACCCAGAGGGACTACATCGATAGGCCCGCAGTAGCCGCTGTTCCTGATTTCCTGTGCCCCAAACTCTGTCCAAGTGACAACTCGGTGGAGACTATTGACTGCCCCCTTCGGTTGATTCTTTCCATCAACAGCGAGCCAACCCACAGTGGGAGGAATGAGTTTCCCAGTCTCACCAGACCAAAACTGGAGAGCGGTGATGTAGTTGGGGACGTTCCACGGATCATTCAGAAACACCACTACATCAGGATCTACCTCGGACATCACATGCCCTAGACGGTAAACGCCCATAAAATCTTGATTGACATCCAAGAACCGAAAGCAGGGATAGATACTGTAGTCATACTTGTGGGGGTCTCCGTCATAGTTGATACCTAGTATGAAGACATCCCAACCACTCTCATGTAGCAAATCACAGACAGCATGAGTGCAGTTGGCAAAGCCAGTAGCGGTTGCTGCGTCACCTACCCACAGTATTCTCCTACTCATACGGCTACCTGCTTCCTGCTCTCATAGACCCAGTATGGACCTGGGAAAGAAGGGAAAATGTGAACATCATCTCTAGGCTTAACTGTGCTGTTCCGTCCAATATGCTGCACAAAAGAAGGACAAGGAGTCAGAAAGTGGTCACTATCTGGATACTTGTGTTTAGACCACAGGTGCATAATCAGATCCCAAGAAGTTCCTTCCTCATTGAAGTGGTAGGGATCTCTCTCCAGAAACTCTGCCAAGTTGAGAGCATCCTCAGATCGCAGAGCAAAAGCCTGAGTCCCATAGAATTTTTCAATGGGATACTTCCATGAAGTCTTTACTTCGTGGTAGCGGGAAATAACATCCATATAGTTAGCTCCCAAGGGGTAGACTTGATACTCCTCTGTAACATGGTCCGAGAGCCAAGCCAAGACAGAATCGATGAAGTATCCGCAGACATCAATATCGTCCTCGAGGAAGAGAACCCAGTCACTGGAGAATGCCCCACCTCTAAGGGCGGCAGCTACATTCAAGTTGGCACATCGAGTTTCAGTAGGGGTGTCAATGTGTACTTGATCCGCTAGCCCTAAATTGAAGACAACCGATTGTGCAAATCCCCCGGGCCGAGAGTCAAAGATTTGGAGGTTGGGAGACATATAGATTCCCTGCCTCAATAGGAGATTGTGGAGAGTCCGAGACAAGTAGTTTGTCTTAGGCTCCCTATCCACTGTAATCATGACAGGAGCTATTTCCTGAATCATATACCTTACCTTTCTTTCCTCATGACGAGGAGATTCCGTCCGTACCAATAAGCGCTAGGTGCTAGTTGAAGCCACTCACCTCTGAGTGCTTCCGTGACGGGCCATACGTATACAAAACCCCTCTCAGTGAGGAGATCAATCCAGTACTTGTTGGGCTGTTCATTGATATGACCGGAGCCCCCCTGACCAGGAACTGCCGCTGAAAACAGGAGAGTTCCTTCTGTGATCTCGGCCAATACGTCACACACCGGCTCCGCAAAGTAGGGGTCCAAGTGTTCCATGACTTCCCAGCAAAGTACGAGTTCAGCGGGTCGTAGAGCGACTACTTCCATGTCAGACTCGTCTGTTATGTCGGCTCGATAGAGAGTTGATTGACCCGGCATATGGACTTCCTCTTCTGGCAGAGAGATGTCATACCCCTCGGCCCAGACCCCAAGCGAATCTGCAATCTGAACTAGATGACCGGGACCACACCCCAAATCAATCATCGACTTGGGGATACCCAGCTTCCCGAATGCAGACAGGAGACACAAGGAACTAGGGAGTCTAGTAGCTGCAGATTGTTCGTAGGCTAGCTGCTGCTGAATTGTAGCTACCATACGCTCTCCATTGTCCTGAGAATATCTAAGCACTGACCATCCTGAAGTACATGGTGGCGAGGTGTCATATCGTTCTTGGCCCCATGATGCCCATTGATTAGTGAGATTCCAGCAATCTTGACAGAGGCTGAGCCACTGCTGAGAGCGAGACATACAGCCCAGATCCCAGACGATATCCACAGATCTACCCCTATGGCATCCATAATGACCTCACTGCGATGCTCTGGGGTAACTTCAAAGATGTCCAAGTAGGAAATGTCACTGTTATGACAACCTTTCACAACCAAATCCAGTGGACCATTCTTGGTATCGGCCCACACATGGTCAACTTGGAGATTGCTCATAGTGTCGATAGTCCATCGCTCGACAGCAGGTAGATCGCCCCCCCGGAAGAGGTGGGAAGTTGTGACTAGAACATCTACTTGCAATCCCTTATCTCGGGCAATTGCGGCCCCACCGTTTACGCCAATGACACAGCCAAAATCAGAATCAGGAATCGTCACTCCGGGTGCAGACCCGATGATTAAGCAATGCTCCCCTTCACATAGAGCTTCAGTTATCACGACAACTCTCTAGTGAAACAAATAGAACCCCAATCTCCAAAAACGCAATCCGCTGAAGCCCCAGCGAGATCCCGTCCAAACTCCACAACAGCCTTCCACACCGGCTCAAAAGCGATATCGTGAACAATCATTCGGCCCTCGGTGAGCGCCCAAACATTCCGAAGGTCTGCGAGTGCCTCGGGATAAGAGTGGCCACCATCAACGTGCGTCAGATCATAGCGTGGGGGTCGGACAGCCGAATGATAGCCAGATCCACCCTCTAAGTGAGCAGGCAAAGTGATCTGAGATCGTCCGTCGAGAAACTCAACCTTACCACTGTATCCTTGTCTCACAAGTAGCGCCGAAATATGGTCGTGGCTACCACGCCCCGTCCCACCTGCCACACGATCCCAGGTATCACACAGGAGCAGACGTTTCACAGAACCAACACAGATGACAGCCCCTAGTGACTCACCCTCACGCACCCCCACCTCTAGGTAGGACTCAGGGCGGTGCTCTGCCGCTAGATACCCAATCCATTCTCTATGACCACTAGACACTCTCATCGAAGCCTCCAACGAATAACCGAATCTTGAATACCATTTGCCCGAGTTGCAATTCCGAGATACTCAGCAGATCCTCCTGCTGCTTGAAGCTGCTTGACCCACCAAGACCACGGGTGAAGTGTTAGGTGTAGGGTATGGCCGAGAAATCCGTTTGGCTCATGTGCGATCTTGAAGATAACTTCGTTGCAGGCAAGCCCAATCCGACGGATTGTTTCGTCAACGTGTTCAGGTGGGATGTGTTCCATTACATCACAGCAGATCCCAAGATCGAAGCGACGGTCCCATTCCATTTCCCACAAGCAAGCGATTCGGAGGCAATGAGACCACTTGACCGCGATGTCCGGGTCAAGGCAGTTCTCAGCAATGTCCACACCCCAAGTTTCGATCCCCGCCCGGTTCCATACATCCAGAAGACGGCCAGCTCCACAGCCGATGTCGAGGGCTGAGTTGAACACTGGAAAAATCTCCGGGCGATCCTCAAACAGTTTGAGCGAATGACTAACGAGCCGGTACTCTGGAGCGCCCCAGCAATCTCGATACTTATCAGCTTCTGTCTCTCGTAGACTCATCAGAACATGAGGATTTCTGAGTAGGCTCCGTCTTCGCTAGAGATATGCTCGATGCCAATTGCTTCTCTCTTAGCATTGACGGGGAATCTCGAGGGTAGAGTGTAGAGGTGAGCATCTACCGTAAGTCCGATGTTGTCCACGAATACTTGAACAGTTGAGACTACTTCCTTGCCCGTCCTATCGATAATCATCTCGGTCTCTTCCTCGATGTAGCAGGAGATTGAGGTCGAAGATCCAGTAGCTGTCAACTCTCCTGTCTCATCCAGTGTGGCTGAGATGTACACAAGAGAATCGGGAAGCATCCCGGCGAAGTCTGTTTCAAAAGTCATAGGGATTTCAGCACCATAGAATTCTTGCCAGCCCTAGCTAGGTAGAAAGTGCCCTTGGTTCTGAGCTTTTCGGCTGCCTTGTTGAAAGCATTCTCAGCAGATATGTCTTCCCCGAAGCGTAGGCGAAGCTTGCCCATTTGTCTATCAACCACTCCTTTTCTACCGGCTTTGTGAATACTGTAGAGGACAAGGAGAGCATCAGCAGCAGCGAAATACTTGGTTGCCTTGCCAGTGGAAGTCTGCTCAGCGACAATCCCGTCGATCTCCTCATCAGTCAAAACCATTGGGGCTGAGTTATCCCCAATGAAGAGTCGGACCCAATCTTTGTTGGTCCCTAGTGATGCGTCGTAAGTAGTGGCCATTTATGTCACCTTTGCGAGATTGACGACTCGTATGATCGTCTTGTGTCGATTGGTCTTGGAGTTGGCTACCCACTCCCAGAGAGCTACATTGATCTCTGCCACAGAAGTATCATCAACGATTGTGGTATCTGCAACTTGCATTGACCAAGCCATAACCCCATTGGTGATAACCACGTTGTTGAGATTGAGAACATCTTGCCCGTCCCGGGAATTTATGATGGCTCCAGTGTCTCTGTTGTAGTAGGTCAGGGTCAACGCAGTCGGCTGAACAGGATTGCCATCTTCATCGAGGATGATGTACTCATGGGTGGGATTGGTTTTTTCGTTTACTGTAAAGACGCTCATGAAGGGCCTCCATTGATGACAAGAGCTAGCAGAGCTACAACAGTTCCACTGAGGATAAGACCAACCAAGCCATATACAACCCTGCGAACAGGAGTGAATTCAGTCTGAGACACGAATCTCTCATCCATTCTGGTCTCAAGACTAGCTAGCTTTTTGACAACTGTTTTATGCTGTTCCTGGGACGAGGCATCTGCATCTCTTATCTGCAATTGAATGCCCTGAAGAGTCTGCAAGACGAACTTCTTGTTCTCATCCCAATCACCGTTTGGCTTATCGCTCATATCAATCTCCGATCAGGCTACTTCTTGATCCGATATGGTTTCACTGGAGGCATCGGAGTCCTTGTTACTTTCTGACCCAACTGATGCAAATCTTACACGCTCAACGAATAGTAATGCTACAGAGCCTCTACCGAGACTTGTCAAAGTCAGAGTTGACGACCCTACTCCTTCTCCTATTGCCCCAACCACTTGACCAACTCCGGCTGAAGTCAGTACCAAATTAGACAGGCCAACAGCAGCCAACACTGTAATGCCTATAGCAGTAGAGGCAAGAGAGGCAGCAGAAGTACCAACAGAGGAGAATATGGGGCTACCGACAGCCAAGGAAGTCAAGTTGAGAGTGGAGGTGCCAACTCCGTCACGGAAGGTTATTCCAATAGCAGCAGTAGTCAGTGATGGAGAGGATGTACCTACACCTGAGAATATGGGAGCGCCTATCCCAGACGTAGTGAGGGTCGGAGCAGATGTACCCACACCCGTGGCTGTAGAGATCCCTACGCCAGCAGTAGTGAGAGTCGGAGTAGAGACTCCAGACCCCGACAGAAGGTATGCACCCGCCCCAGAAGTTGTCAGGGTGGGTGTGCTGGTTCCTACGGCTTCGTGGGTCGAGCTTCCAACGCCAGAGGTAGTCAGCGAGGGAGTTGACGTACCCACGGCTTCATGCGTGGAACTACCAACCCCTGAAGTAGTCAGAGATGGTGAAGACGTTCCTACACCAGCCCCAATACCAGTAGTTGCTCCTACACCGACAGTCGTGAGAGTCGGACTAGAGGAGCCCACAGCCTCATGAGTTGATCTGCCTACACCAGCAGTAGTGAGACTTGGAGAGGAGGTACCTACTGTGTCTTTGACAGCAGTGCCTACACCGACAGTAGTGAGACTTGGAGAGGAAGTACCATCCGCTGCATGAGTGGAGATCCCTACACCACTTGAAGTAAGAGTAGGAGTGGATACTCCACTGCCAGCAGCAGTAGAAATACCTATAGCTGTAGAGGTAAGTGACGGACTAGAGCTTCCTGCTCCAGACTGGATGTTTAATGACTGTACCCACCCTGTCTGGACCCAGCCTGACTGTACCCAAGACATTTTACTAGATCAGCTATTGTTACTGACCAATTACCCACATATCCTGTGCCACACCGCCCACAGACTCGGCAGCCTCCCAACGGATCGCATCGATGTCACAGGAGTTACGAGTACCGGGAGAGCCACCTACATGGGTGCATACGATGTCTACGCACACATCCCCCGCTGCGCTAATCCCGGCGGCGGTCCAACTGTCCACCACCTTGATCGGGAATCCTGCGTCGGTCAGAGTTGTTTCTGTGCCTGTTTCGTGAAGATCAGCACACGATACCCCATCGTAGATGTCCACCCTGATTGTTGGATCACCTGTCTGACCCTCATCGAAGTTCTTGACGTAGAACTCCATTGCCTGGGCATCAGTGCCATTGTCGAGGGAAATCGTCGGCGTGAACGTGAGCATAGCTGCCCAGTCAGTATTATTGTTATCGGCAGCACACCAACCATCACAGTCTGCCCCTGCCGAGCATAAAACATTCCCATCTGGCGAGTCAGGATCATCGTCCACCGTCAGGTGGAAGTCCGTATCACAGGACGTATTGTTGTCGTCGGCGTTCGTGCCGGTCGGAGGAAGCGACTCCTGCGCCATCATTGGGGCGGCCACCAGCAAGAGGACGCTAGTCAGTAACCGTATATTCAACATGGATGTTGACCTCGTTGGGTGCGGTAGCTACAGAGTCGATCATCAGTCGGATGGGGTCGTACTGGTCTACCGGCTGGTTCTGAATCGTGTTCACATCACAACCAGCCGCGCAGGATGTCTGCGTGGTCGAGTTGCAGACCAGAGCAGCCGAGAGCATGTCCACGCCAGCCGAGTTAGGTGCAGCCTCGGTGCGCTCCTCGAAGTTGAGGTTGACCGTTCCCACGTCCGTCGAGCACCAGACGCGAGTGATCGTGCAGCCAGCATCGCCTGAGCAGATGAAGGCGAGGCGGTCATCGTGAGTGGCGGCGATGGGATCTAGGATCGGGATGGTGACGACCCGCGTGGTGAGGGATGGCTCAGCGCCAATGGTGTCGGGAGATCCGGCAGTCTCGGACAGGTGCGCCCCGGCATAGTTGGCGTTCATGTTCTCACCGTCGATGGTTTCGACGGCGATCTCCGACCCCTCGATGGTCTGACCAAGCTGGGTGATCTCTCGATCTACTCCGGCGTTGTTGCGAGTGAACATCTGGCCGGTGTTGACCCAATCATAAAGGTCGTTCGCAGCGGGATTGGAGGTAGGAGGCGTCACCAAGTCAAACTTTTCACAAACAACATCGCCGGCAGCAGAGCCTAGCTGCCCCTCATAGCAGTTGAGGGCGGTAGCGGCTCCGGCGATTGCCGTGAAGACATCGCCGCCAGCATGGCCGACGCCTGTATCTGGGTCATTGTGAAACTTGAACCCAGGAATCGTTGCCGATGGGACCGTTGACCCCAAAAGTGCTGTGTTGTCACCGTGTCTTAGACCTGCGCCGGTTGACGTTCTAGAGTCAAAATTCAGAGTTGTTGATGAACCTTGAATACTAAAAACCGTACCGCCCCCAAAGTCCCCTGTGCTGAACGTCACTGGTGATGGTGTCGCTGTTCCTTGATTCACCTCGAAGACGAATTCTTCGGTGCCGCCAACACTCATAATCTGGTAGTCAGCAGTGCCAGCAGTGAGGGTGTCGGTTACGTTTATCAATTGTGCGACGGCATCACCAGCGACCTTGTTGAAGGTTGGGATCAGAGAAAAAGCCACCTCTGTTCCACTGGCAGCGTCTACGGAGGGGGCGAAGGTCAGAAGGTCGGTGCCCACAACATAAGTGAACGACGCGATTCCGTCTTCGCTGCTGGAGTTGTTGAACAGGAGTTCGGTGTCGCTGCCACCAACTCCACCACCAGCGTCCGTACCACAGCCCCAAGTGCGGGTGCTAGCCGTCCAGATCGGCTTGTCTCCCGCCGCCGAACAGCCATCTGTTCCACCGACAGGCAGAGCGGTTGCCGTAGGTACACCCGACCCATTTCCAATCCACTGATTCAGATCAGCAATGTTTGGTAGATCATTCGCCCTACCAGCACCAAACACCTCAACGACTCCTAGAGTTGCATGACTCCGCAAAACGATTGCGACCTTTTGAATCAATGCCGCCCCCGTAGGTTTCACGTTCGTCAAGGTGTTTCCAGTAGTACCAACCCCGCTGACATACAGATCATCACCAGTAGTCCATGCGGAAGTATCAAAATCCGAGAGAGTTCCTTGTTCGATAAAATCTCCTGTGGCGTTATTGACAATTGACGAGTCTTCCACCAAAGCAACAGAAGGCATCGTTGTTCCTGAGTCGGCATCTGCGAGAGATACCAGTGCAATCTCTTCACCGACACTGTAGCCCGAGATGTAGACTGCATCTCCCCTGTTTATGGTAGAGCCAGTCTCATTCCTGAGTTGTTCATGGATAGTATCTGCATGAATGTCATTGGTAGGCGAATTCAAAGTCTTGTTCGTCAGGGTCTGTACCGAATCTGTACCCGCAATTGCAGTCCAGCTATAGACTGCTGGAGAGGTTTCGGCGCAAGAACAGATGACCGTATCGTCACCACTACCTGTGATGCAATCTGAGGCAGAAGCCCCATCTACGATCTTACGCAAGAAGCCCTCTCGAGAGGCGTCACAGGTGCCGAGATCGGCCTGTAGAGACCCAGGGGGGTGCTCAACTTGCGCTCCAAGTACGCTCGTCATGAGCAGAGCAAGAGCACCAAACAGTATTCGTTTTCTCATAGCAGCATCACCGCCAGTTTTTTTTCTCATAGTAGCATCACCGCCAGTTTTGACGGCTCCCATAGAATGTCCGTCGCGCTGAGCACGATACCTAAGTACTGATACCAGCCCGATGTTGGCTCGACCGTCTCAAAGGTTCCAGCCGCTGACTGGTCTAGCCACAGTTCTTGCCCGAAGCTCCCGAGACTGTGAGTACCAATATTGACTCGTCGGCTGCCTATACACAGAATTGAAAAAGTGTTTGCATCCGGCTGGTCAATCACGATCCCACAGGCTAGAGTCGAACGGGCTGTGGCTATAGCTTTAGTGTGGTCCGTTAATGAGGATCGGTAAAGGATGTCTCCGACCACAAATCCATGTGTGGTCTGAGAGAATTCAGGTGCGAACAAGTCATCGGCTTCATCAGGCGTGAAGTCACCACCAACCATTCGTCGCAGTTCAAATACTTCACCCATCAGATACCCTCTTTCTAATCCTCTTCAACACTAGATGAACCTCCCCCGCGTTGCTTATATCCAATCC
>SDBT01018260.1_pt1 | contig 11031 bp, 7 predicted proteins | sample 2277101 | NCBI WGS metagenome assembly SDBT01 (sample SAMN10404973, study PRJNA504765) | marine sediment metagenome | isolation source: marine sediment core GS10_PC15, 103 cmbsf | place: Arctic Ocean: Southern Knipovich Ridge | collected 2010 | reverse complement strand
CAGTTTCGATCTGGAATCCATGGCGGGACAGGTCCTCCTCGAGACCGAGAGCAATATCCTTGTCATCTTCAACAATCAGTATCTTCGGCATATGTTTATCCTCCAGCGGGCAATTGTATCGTAAATGTACTGCCCTGCCCAGACTCGCTTTCGATTGATATTTTTCCTCCATGGGCATCAACAATATGTTTGACCACGGCCAATCCAATCCCTGTCCCTTTGATTCCAAGATCTCTGGCATTTGATCCCCGGACAAACTTCCGGAATATCCGTGACCTCTCGGATGTAAGGATCCCAAATCCCTGATCCCGGACCCGGATGGCCACTGGATCTCCCTTCTCAACTTCAACATGAATTTCCTTATTCTTTCCCGAATACTTCACTGCATTATCCAGGAGATTCCACAAGGTCTGGGCAAGAGCTTCGCGGTCACCATTGACTATTGGGCCTTCATCAGGAACGACACATTCAATTACAGATCCGGTCTCTTGCAGGAATTCTTCAACTATAGTTTTAACCAACTGGCCGACATCCAACGGTTCAAGCCGGTAGGGACGGGCACCAGCTTCCATCCGGCCGAAATCCAACAGTGATTCTACTAACCGGGAAAGACGGTTGGTCGCTCGGGCTTGCGCCTGGTAAAAGACGCTGCGCTTCTCTTGAGGAAGGGAATCGTCTTCATTCAGCATCTCTGTAAACTGCCGCATGGAAGTCAATGGCGTCCTAAACTCATGGGAGACAGCAGAGACAAAATCCGCCTGGAGCCGTGCAGCAGCCAATTCCCGGGAGACTGCACGGCTGATGAGATAACTCACAGCGATGACGAGAAGAGCCAATATTCCCAATCCCGCCATCATTAGTCTCCGGCGCTGAGCGAACTGGCTCAGTTCCGCATCAAGGTTTGCACTGACAAGATTGATGTCCCAGGGCAGTCCAGACACCAATGCGTTACGGGAAGTGAAAGGAATATCGGCCTGTGGTTTACTGCCATAGATCAAAGTTCCATCCGAATTATATAAACTCACTTTGACCGAACTAAAATCCTCACTTTTAAAAAGTGGATCATACCACTGACTTTGTTGATAGTTCGGCCCTGCAGCGAGGGCTATTATTTCATCATTCGACTTTTGCCAAAGGAGAGTGACAGAAATACCATTTAATGAAAGCGATCTGCGACCGGCTGTCCCCTGCTCCATGTCACTCATAGATTCTCTATTCTCCCACAGCCAGACCACGGCATCGGCTAGAGCTCTAGGTTCAATATCCGTATCAGTTCCCCGTCCCAGCCACTCTTCTGCTTGATCGCTGTAATAAAGGTAAGAGGCACGGTCAAGACGCCAGCGTTTACCTATCAAATCTTCAAACAGACTCTCCGCCTCTTTTTGAAGCAGTTCCGAGCTGCCCAATGTTTCCAGAAGAGCACAGAGGGCACGGCGTGCCACAAGATCAGCGGGCACACCTGAAATTGTCACTTGAGAATTTGAAGCCGAATTATTGAGTTTTTTGTATATATCAAGAGCATCCTCCAGCCTGCCGGCCTTTCTAAGGTTCCGAGCCAGTCGAAGTTTTGCTGAGGCCGCTACATAGGGATCTCGAGAGTTGGATAAAGGAGACAGGAGTGTGATGGCTCTACTATAATTATTGTTCTGAAATTCGGCTCTTTCGGCATCTGTAAAAAGCTGGGTTGGAGTTTCAATCCCGGATGACACAACCGGATAGAAAAGCAGTGTTTTTTCCGGCTGAACACGGATCCCCTCAGAATTCATAAAGATCCGGATAAAATCATCTTCCGGGGAAAGGTTTATTTTCAGATGATTCGTTAAGTTCCGTTCCTCGTTTAAGAGGACTTGCTCCATAGCAGCAACAAAACGGTCTGCGGCCGTCTCCCGTTTATCTTCAATCTGCTGCACTTCAAGTGCGCGGTCTTGCTTCATAAGACGCATACCCATCCAGATAAGAACAAAAACAGATATCACTGCAGCGGCCAGGAATAGAAATGTGGTCTTTCGAGTGATACGCCCCCAGAATTTCCGTGTTTTCACTGTCAAATCATCTTTTCTCTACTCTATCCAACACGGATAAACTTTTCAATCAAGAAAATGTCCAGACTCTGTCAAGCTTGTGTCAAAATAAAAGGGACAGCCCGATAACGAGCTGTCCCTATCAATCCCCCTTTATGGGTTTATTTAATGTTTTTGGGCAGGAAGTTTTTCATCTTCCAGACCTCAGGCGGCGGCTCAACTCCCAAACTGTGTGATGACCAAACAATCTGCTTCCCATCCGGATGAATTGAAAAAGAAGGTATTCCTCTAATTTTTAACCCGGTTTTCTCGGCATGGCCTTCCTCGATAGGAACTTTCCACAGCTCCCAATCAAAAGGCTTCTCCCCCGATTGTTCGGAAGAAAGCTTCGAAAAGTAGACAAACTTTCCATCAGGAGACCAGGCTATACGCACTAATCCCCAACTACCGACTTGTTCAAAACTGGTTATCTCCCTGACTTCTTCCCCAGCCACAGAAATGATTTTCAGCACATGTTTCTTCTTCTTGTTCTCGTAGGGATTTTCTGAACACATAAGGGCTAAGTTCTGTCCATCGGGAGAAAGAATCATATTGTGTTCATACATGGGGATATTGTAGAGTTCTCTCTCTTTTTCTGTCTTTAGATCACGGACCATAACATGAGTGACTGTGTTATCCCGATCAAACCAGATATAAAACAATAAATTATCTTCAGGAGACATATTGGGAGCTCCAATGGGTATCCTTTTTTCTTGTTCTATTTTGCTCCGGACCACAGAAACGAATTCTTCAGTTCGAACATTTACTTTATAGATTCCTTCTTCTGAGACGCCTACAAGAATAGAACGTCCATCAGGAGCCCAGCGTGGATGGTTCACATCACTTTTATAGGGTATCGTACGGATTTTGCCGGTCTCAACAGAGTAGATGCAGAGAGTCCGTTGATTCATCACTCCTCGCCTAGAAATATAGGCAATGTGCTCTCCATCAGGAGACCAGGATGGAGAATGGTTCTTTCCCTGATAAAGTAAATCCAGTTTTTTTTGTGGAGTTATAACTCCAGCAGTCCTTGAGTCCAGAGTCGCTATATGAATATCATAGGGGACTTCCCCCTTATCCGTGTTGAAAAAGAAAGAACCTTCCTGTGTTATCCCCAAAGGTTTGATGGAACCAACATTCCTCCGCAGTAGAATAGGATCTCCATTCTGTTTTCCTTTCTCGACGGAAACAATCCAAAGGTCTAATGAACCTGAACGATCGCTGGCAAAGAAGACCCTCTTTCCATCCGGAGCCCAACCAAGAAAGTAATCATGGGAAGGGTGTGAAGCCAATGGAACATTTATCGTTCCATCTGATGAAAGAATAAAGATATCGTGAGATGAGGAATCTTCATTTTGTTGAAAGTCATAAGCAATATATTGCCCATCTGTAGAGAATTGAATAAAACCAGGACGATTCCTACGCGATAACAAATCTAGCTCTTTAATGATTTGTAATGAACCGTCTGCAACAGATAAGAGTCCAAATTTAAATTCTTCCCCTATTAATCGGATTAAAATGTGCTTGCCATCTGGAGTCCAGCCGCAAGGTGAGATCCAAGCGTCATGATACCCAACACGATGAAGTGTTTTATATTCTTTACTTTCAAGATTCATAACACGAATGTCATAGTACAAATCCAGATCATTTTCCCAACAGTAAGCGATCTGTTTGGAGTCAGGTGACCAAAAGGAATCATAGGCAGATTCCTGTCGTTCGGGGTGTAAAGCCAGGTCTGTAAGACGATAGGTTTTTCCGGATTCGAGGTCCCGATAGGCAAGATCACAAGTATCCCAATCTACAAAAGACAGGTACTTTCCGTCCGGTGAGAGAGAACCTTCAATACCCCATTTGGGTTTTGGCCAGACAACTTCTATCCTGAATTCATCTTCACTTTTATCAACTCTGGGTCTAACTTTTACTAGGTTGGACAATTTTTCTGTTGCTATCTTGACTTCTTCAGACTGCGAAGGATAGTTATCAATGACCTTTTGGAAAGCATCCTGAGCCAGCTTTACACTTTTTTGCCCCAATTTCTCATAACACATACCGATACGGAGCTGGGCCTGGGCTGAAAGCCCCTCATTGCCCTTTTCTGCCACCACTTTATTGTAAAGCTCAACGGCTTCGATCAATTTCCCCTCATTCCTTTCCAGTCGAAGGGCCTTCTGGAACAGGTCCTCTCCCGACTGGTTTAAGGCTCCCAGCAAGGCGGCCGTAAGAAGAAGTCCTATGACTCCAAATCCCAATGATCTTTTTTTCATCGTTTGTCTCCTCGGTTTTGATATCCTCCCGAAGATACTCTTTTTGAATTTCATGTTTGTCATGCGCTTGTAAGAATTATGTAATAATTTTGTAAATATCTGTTTTACTCTTCATTCTTTTTCCACATCTAAAATCAACCTGTATCCGATACCATGGACCGTGATCAAAAACCTGGGATTTCCAGGATCCTTTTCGATTTTGTGCCGAAGCTGCGCGATGTGGTTGTCCACGGTCCGGGTGGTCGGGAACTGTTCATACCCCCAGACTTCATCCAGGAGCTCATCTCGGGATACAACATCACCAACACGAGTTGCAAGATACCTGAGTATGCCATATTCCTTGGGAGACAGGCTCAGTAAAGATTCTCCTCTTGACGCCTTGTATTTTTTAAAATCCAGATCTATATCCCCGATTCTTAAGGAATCAGGAGGAGTCCTGTCTCCATCTTCTCCTGATCTTCGCCTGAAAAGGGCCCTGATCCGAGCAAGGAGTTCGGGCAGTGAGAAGGGTTTGGTCACATAGTCATCCGCTCCATAATCCAAGCCCTGCACTTTGTCCGGCTCTTCTCCTCTGGCAGTCAACATCAACACTGGAGTCATATTCCCCGAGTCCCGCAGCTTTCGGCAGAGTGTAAATCCATCCATTTTTGGCAGCATGACATCCAAAATGATAAGGTCTAATTTGTTTTCTTTGGCTACCGCATATCCGGCTTCACCATCCGTGGCTGTGAGGACCTCATAGCCTTTGAAGGTCAGCACATCTTTGAGGCCATTCAGGATGGAAAGGTCATCTTCAATGATCAATATCCGCATTCGCTTCATTTTGCCTCCAAAGGAAGAACAAGGGAGAAGGTGCTTCCCTGGCCCAGCCGGCTGTCGACTTCGATCCTGCCACCGTGGGACTGGGCAATGTGGGTGACAATTGTCAATCCCAAGCCAGCCCCGGGAATTCTCTGGTTTTCAATCCCGGTCACCCTAAAAAATTTACCGAAAATAGAACTCCTGTCCTCATCCGAAATACCAATACCGGAATCGATGACTTCAATTCTGGCCGTGTCTCCCTCCCTCCGAAGTTTCAATAGAATATCCCGACTTTCCCCGGAATACTTCATGGCATTGTGGAGGAGGTTGAGGACCGCCTGTTCAATGGCATCTCTATCGGCAAGCGCAGGCGGGATTCCTTCATCCAATTCGACCTGAAGTTTAAATCCCTTTTGGTCTAAGTGAAAGGCCAAGGCCCTCTCCGCCGTACGGACAGTTTCTTCAAGAGATGTAGGCTCAAATCGGTAGGTCCGTGTCCCCTGTTCGATCTTGGAGAAGTCAAGGACATTATTGAGCAGCCGAGTCAGGCGTTCGCTCTCACTGATAATCGTTTGCAAATATTCCTGCTGATCCTCCGGGCGTTTGTGTACACCCATTGTCAAAGCCTCTGCGAACATCCGAATGGCCGTTAGGGGAGTCTTCAGTTCGTGGGAAACGCTGGCAGCAAAATGAGATCTCATATCCGCAATCGCTAATTCCCGGCTGACATCCCTCCAAACCAGATAACCTCCGAAAGCGGTAAATCCAACAACCAGGAACAGGATCAACCAATAAAAAATTGGAAAAGGAAGAGAGGATTGAGACCAGTCTGAAACCTCCATATCATCGAACAAGAGCCAAAATCCTCGAAACGGCCCTCCTGGGCGAATTCCCCCTCCATTGGGATTTGTAATCATTTGGCAGGATCCGGGGAATGTCTCAGCAAGACCGGCTTCTTTTATGACCGTGCTCAGGATTTTTGGACCGTCAAATGCAAGAAGAACCGGTGATTGGTCTTCGCTCTTCTCATGAATTCCTACGATCAGGGGCAAGTCTCCGTGAGCCTCCCAGGTCAATGAATCTCCTACATGTTCAGAGGAATTGCGGCGTAATATCCAGCTCCCCACCAAAACCTCCAGCGACTTGATTCTCTTTATGTCTTCAAGAGAAATAACTGCTGCCTCTCTCAATATTTTTATCCTTTCCAATTGTTTGGATTCCTGTGTCCTGTCTTGAATTTGTTCGGTGATGTCCCGGATGAGATAGAGTGCACTGGACGGAAGCATTTGCCTTCTTTCCATGAGGACTTCTATCCGATCCAAGATGGGATTAAACTCCTGGCTCATAAGAGAGAGCCGATCAGCCGCAAAAAGTGCAAACGGGATACCATATTCATCGGTCAGGTCCATCGATTGACCGAGTATCCCCCCATAGATTCGAAGAGCCTCCTCCTCATCTTCGGATTTAAAGAGAATCCTCCCCAACTGCAGTTGGATAGAACTTTTTTGAACGGGCATAATCGAAGTGGATAAGGCTTGGTTCAACAAAGTTTTAGCAAGGCGAAGATCATTTAAGGAAAACTCAGCCTGCTGAGCTTGAAGGATAAGTTTCTCTGAATTATCGGTCTGAGATATCGACATCTCCTCTCTTATTATGTCCCAGGACATTTTGAGATCCCCTTCAACAATTGTTCCGGCATAGACAAGATCGGGAAAAGATTGGTAGATTGTTTTAATCCAGTTTGGATTTGAATCCATTTCCTGCAGAAGTGTCCCTTTTGTTTTATTTAGCAAATCTGCCAGATGTTGACCGATTTCTTGGGCTTTAAGCTGCTTGGCCTCTTCTGCACGCTGTTTTCTCAGCTCTTTATCCTGCCGGTTCATGCGGACTGTAAAAAACAAAAGGACCAGCGCAGGAAGGAGGACAGAGATTCCAAATAAAAGGACCTGTTTTCGGAGTCTGCTCTTTGACCGGCCGGAGGGCAGGGAAAACATGGGCTTATTCTATCATTATCGAAATCCCAGTTGTCACGAAATTGTAAAGATTTTATTGAAATATCACAAAAAAAGGGACGACCCGAAAACGAGCCGTCCCTATCAATCCGCCTTTTGCGGGCTTATTTGTTAGCTTTGTCTTTTGGAAGGAAGTTTTCCATGACCCATAATTCTTCAGGTTTACGATTGGAGGGAGGAGAAGAAAAAGCGATGCGTCTCCCATCAGGATGAACACAAAGATGTTCAATAGAGCCCCTTTTCAATCCAAGGTTTTGGGGATTCCCTCCTTCAGAAGGAATTCGCCACAACTCCCATTCCCATTCAGGATTGGATTTAGAAAAGTATATATACCGTCCATCAGGTGTCCATGTGGGATAAGTAATGAAACCTCGTCCTTGCTCAAACCTGTGCAGTTCGCGAGCTTCTCCTCCAGCAGTTGAAATAACCTTCAGAATCCGTTTCTTTGCTCTGTTGATTAAGGCCAACCACCGGCCATCACGGGAGAGAGATACAAAAAGCTCATCTGAGAAAGCACGATATAATTCCTTTTCTTTGCCGGTTTCAAGATCCCGAACCAGTATTTGGCAAAGTTTTGTTGTGTCGTCTCCGTGGACATAGAAAACCGCATTTCCATCAGGAGAAATTTGGGCTGAATAGACATATTCCCCAGCCCTTTTCTGAATAAGGGGGGCGACATCCCCTGTTTGCACGTCTATCCGGTGGATACCCTGGCTGCCGCCTCCAACAGTAGCTTTGACAATAATGGAGCTGCCGTCATGAGACCATCGAGGATAACTAAAATTGCTTTGGGGCCACAGTTCACGTATCTTCCCTGTTTCGACTGAATAAATACAGAGAACGTGTCGGCTATTCATATGTCCACGTAAAGATGTGTAAGCAAGGTATTTCCCATCAGGAGACCAGGTGGGTGAATAGTTATATCCCTCGTAAGGGAGAGCTAGCTTCATCGGTGGCTCAATGATTTTGCCCATCGCTGGATCGAGTATTGTGGTATAAATATTAAATAATAAGCGCGAGGTGTTGAAGTAAAACGACGCTTTCTGAGTGAATCCCAGTGGCTCGATTGATCCTATATTCCTCCTCACTAGCTGAGGAACTCCTTGAGGTTCTCCTTTAGCTACCTGGATGATCCAAGCATCCATAGTTCCTGTGCGTTTACTGCTAAAGAGAATCTTCTTCCCATCCGGCGCCCAGCCAAGAAGGCAATCATGGGCGGGGTGTGGAACAATATGAACTTCACGACTCCCATCTATCGAGAGTAAGAAAATGTCGTACTCTGGAGCGTCTTCTTTTTGAGGAAAATCATAGGCGATGTAGCGCCCGTCAGGAGAAAATTGCGCTCTAAAACTAAAATTAGGAGCTTGGTACACAAGCGTTTTAAGAATGCGAACAGAACCATCTGCAACAGAGATTAATCCAAGCTCACAGGATCCCTTCTTTCTGAACAATTGAGCCAGAATGTACTTACCATCAGGGGACCAATCGGTAGGCTCGATCCATTCTTCTTTTTCGATTCGATAGAGAATTCGTGGCTCTGAGCCGTCAAGCCCGACGATGCGCAACTCACAGCCATTGTCCTCCGGATGCCAGAGGTAGACCACTTGTTTAGAGTCTGGTGACCATCTGGAAGTCTGAGGATATCCTGCGGACCAACCTTCTTTTGTTAGATGTTGCTTTTTTCCAGTAGCAATCTCAAGGATTGCAAGATTGCCCGGTAACCAGTCCACATAGGAGAGATAACGGCCATCAGGAGAAATTTCTCCCATTCCCGTTTCAGGTAAAGGACATATTCTTCTTATTCTAAATTCTTTATCACTCTCTTCAACTAAGGCTTGGGCTTTTACAAGGAGGGATAATTTCTCTTTTGCAACCTTAACTTCTTCAGACTGCGAAGGATAGTTATCTACGACCTTTTGGAAAGCATCCTGAGCCAGCTTTACACTTTTTTGCCCCAATTTCTCATAACTGAGACCTATGCGAAGTTGTGCCTGTGCCTTGAGGGATTTGTCCTGCGATTCATTGATAATCCTTTGATAGAGGACAATCGCTTCTTCGAGGTTTCCCTCTGCCCGCTCCTTGGCCAGAGCTCTCTGGAAAAGTTCTTGGCCGCTTTGAGAAAAGGACATCCCGAAGCTGAGGAACATGGTGAACAAAACCAAACCCAAAATTGATGATTTTTTCATTTTGAGCCTCCTTTAGTCATGGGATTCATCACCAATTTAATTCCTACGGCTCCGGATTGTGTCACAAAGATGTTTGATTTTTGTCATTTTTTTGCAAAATATATTCCATAAAATTGTCTATTTTTTGTCATGAAAATGTTTTTTCTCGAGGACCAGTTTGTAGCCGACGCCGTGGACGGTCATCAAGTGTTGAGGATTGGAAGGATCATCCTCGAGCTTCGAGCGAAGCAGGGCAATGTGATTGTCCACGGTGCGGGTCGTCGGATACTGGTCGTGCCCCCAGACTTCATCGAGAAGTTCGTCCCGGGTGACCACCTCTCCCAATCTGGCTGCCAGCAGTCGCACAATTCCAAATTCTTTTCGGGATAAATCAAGCACATGATCCCCTTTTCGGGCTTCAAAACGTTTGAAATCGATAGACACACCTCCAAATTCAAGTTTATCCGGCAGATCACCGGCTTTGGACTTCCGGACTCGCCGGAAAATAGACCGGATGCGTGCCAGAAGTTCAGGGACGGAAAAGGGTTTTGTCACATAATCATCCGCCCCCATATCCAATCCCAGAATCCGGTCCATCTCTTCCCCTCGGGCTGTCAGCATCAATATTGGTGTAGCCAGTCCCTCTTCACGGACTTTTCGGCAGAGTTCATATCCGCTCATCTTGGGCAGCATTAAGTCCAAAAGGATCAAGTCCGGCTTTTTCTCCAGGATTAAATTATAGCCTTCTACTCCGTCTGTGGCCGTCATCACATCATAGGATTCGTACTCGAGGTTATCCTTAAGCCCTCGGAGTATGGCCAGGTCATCCTCTATAATTAATATTTTTTTCAAGATTCCCTCTTTAGAGGCAGAAAAATCGAAAAAACACTCCCCTGTTCTTTTTTGCTTTCAACGTCCAAGCGGCCGCCATGCGCTTCGACAATATGAGTAACCAGAGAAAGTCCAAGTCCCGTGCCAGCTGTTCGTTCGTTTTCCGGTGACGGTACACGGTAAAACTTATTAAATATTTTTTTTTGCTCCTGAGGATCTATCCCAACGCCCCGATCAATCACTTGGATGACAGCCTGGTTTTCTGTTTTTTTAAGTTTCAAGTCGATGTCTCGTGATTCCTCCGAATATTTCATGGCATTGCTGATGAGATTCAATAGAGCCTGTTCGATAGCATCCCCGTCCATGAGTATATCCGGGATATCCTCATCTATCTGGACATGAAGTTTGAAGTCCTGTTGGCTGAGTGGATATTCCATCGCTCGAGCCGCCGTACGGATAATTTCAGGAAGAGATCCGGATTCCATTTTGTATATCCTCTTTCCCTTTTCAATTTTGGAAAAATCGAGGACATTATTTAAAAGCCTTGTTAGACGTTGGCTTTCGTTGACAATCGTATCCAAATACTCATCCTGCATTTTCTGGCCTTTTGATCGGCGTAACCGGAGAGTCTCGGCAAACATACGGATCGAAGTCAAGGGTGTTTTCAATTCATGAGAGACACTGGACACAAATTGGGAGCGCATTTCTGCCAGCCTCAGATCACGGCGCACATCCCGCCAGAGCAGGTAGGCTCCAAAAAGAGTTATGCCGATCACTAAAAAAAGAGCAAGAAGGTAGAAAGAACGCTGAAGACCTTGCTGCTTTATTAAAGTATTTTCCTGGTTTTCTGAGAAAGCTATCCTTATTCCCCGGAAATTGGAACCCATATATTCTCCCA
>SDBT01018259.1_pt1 | contig 11031 bp, 24 predicted proteins | sample 2277101 | NCBI WGS metagenome assembly SDBT01 (sample SAMN10404973, study PRJNA504765) | marine sediment metagenome | isolation source: marine sediment core GS10_PC15, 103 cmbsf | place: Arctic Ocean: Southern Knipovich Ridge | collected 2010 | reverse complement strand
CCCTCGCTTTGGCCCTCGCTTTGGCCCTCGCTTTGGCCCTCGCTTTGGCGGGCGCAGCGGCTTCGGCGTCTGCCATCCACTCGAGCGCGTCTCTGTATAGCTCAGATCCCCGCGCCATGACCGCCAGCGCATTCGGTGCGCCACCGTATTCATCGGCCAGGAATTGGCACACGTCGAAGAGTTCGGTGTATCGAGGAGTCCGTCGCATCAAAACGATTCGCAGTACTTTCATGGTGCCTCAACCCTACTACAAGTTCATCGACTTGTCAAAACGTACACTATAATTCACGATCTCTCCACATCCGTAACCATTTGGCCGATAATAGCTTGCGCCGCGAAAGTTATTCTTGTCCACAGGCGGGTGTGGATTACGAGTCCTCCGTCGCGTCGTGCTCGCCGAAATCCTCATCGTGGGCGCATTCTTCGACGCTCCGGGTTGGCGGGAGCAGTTCGATTCGGGCTTCGAACGTGAAACCGTACAGGACGTGGCCATCGGCAACGATCGGAATCTGTAATTTGGAATCAAATCCTGGACAGCTCGGATTGAGTTGGCAAGGGACGATCAACTCGGGCTTTCGTTGCCCGTCCGCGAAGATTCTGATTTCGGCTCTCATCATGCAGCCCTTCCTTTGTAGCGCCGGAGCGTGTCCGGCAGTTGGTCGATGCAGTCACGCACCCTCGTCGGACTCCACCTGCTCGGCTTGGGATTCGGCGAGCGACTCGGCGGGCTCGTTCGACGCGGCGGGCTCGGCCTTGGCGATGGCGGCGTTGGTCTTCGGCGACTCAAATATGTTGCTTGGCACAGCATCCGTATTCCACTGCATTGTATTGTCGGGGTTTTCTGGCTCGTCCTCGTTTTCCCAGACATGTAAAGCAAATGGCCGCAGATAGATGGTCCATCTGTGTTTGCATCTGCTACAAGAATAATCGTCGCAGAGGATAGACGATCCGTCGCCTAGCCAGTCTTGACCGTCTCGGCTAGGTGCTTGATGGGTATAGCACGCGGGACAGAACGACGCGCTTAGAAAAGACGAATCTACTGCCCGCATAAAGTCGTTCCAGGCGTCGGCGTGGAGGTATGGTGGTTTTTTCGGCGTGTCGCTCATGATTTCCCTTCCGCTTTGGCGATGGCGGCGCGGGCCGCTATCTCGCTTGGCGGATCGTTGATGGCGCAGCCCGCATGGTCTCGGAGGCCGTATTCCTCTACGTCTTGCAGTAAGTCACGCAGCGCTGCCAGCAGGTCCGGGGCGGCGGCGTGGAGCGGGCAGAGAAACATAGCGGGATCATCGCTGTAGTCGCCGCAGACATCGTAGCAGCGGATCAGTTCACAGCCGCAAGCGGCAGCGCCCTTATCTTCGGCGGGTTGTAACTGAATATAGGGCTCGGGGTCTTGGAATTGTTCGGATGGAGTGCTCATAGTCTCGTGTCCTTTCGTGTTACCCCAGCCACAGGGCCAGGGTGATTGCGATTGTTAGGAGGATTCGCATCAGCCGTCAGTCTCTTCGGTTTCCGGCCAGGTGCTTGCGTCGTTCGCGTCGAAGTCGAGCGACTCCAGGTGGCGGAGGATGTCGGCGTACACGGCGTAGTAGGCGAGTTGCGACCAGGGCGGCCCGGCAGAGAAGTCCAGGGATTCCAAGCCCACGGCATCTATTGCGGCGTCGCAATTTTCGGAGACGAGGAGAGTGATTTGGGCTTTATACGTGATGATTACCCAATCCATGCCGTCACAGGTTTGGTGAAGGTGCTCGTCAAGCGCCTCGTCGTCTTTGATCGTTCCGTCGCGGCAGTTGCGGATCAGGTCTTCGGCGCAGTTCCGGATGGACCGCCGGTAGCACTGACGGAGAATGTTCAGGCCATTCGCTAAGGTCTGGTTCGTACCAGGCGGCGTTTCGGTTGTCGTGGTCATGGTCTCTTTCCTTTCGTTGCCGGGTGGCGGTTAGTGGTTGATAACCGCAGACCCGATCGTATTGCCGTTGATATCACGTATCGAAATTTCCTGATCCTGTTCGTCGCAATCAACGTTCGTTTCGATAGACGATGCAAGCTCGCGCAGCACGCGGGCGATTTCCTCTTGGAAGTTCTCGAACGCTGCGTTTCCAGTGGCGAATTTAATCTTTACCATCGCGTCATCCTCCGAGTACGCGGCCCGCGACGTGCGCAGCCGCTAGTCTGTTGTCGAGAAGTACTTGAACGCTCCGTGGCCGAGCGTTTGGCCGTCGTGGTCGAACAGCTCGCAGAGCTTGGTGGCGTCAATCGTTACGGCCCCGGTGAAGTGTCGCCAGCCGTCTTTGATGGTTTTCCACTCACCGTCGATGAGTAGGTGAAGTTCCCCGCCGTCGCCCGCGATGTTCATATCGGGGCGCGTTAGTGGGCTCAGTCGCACAGTGACATTCTTGACTCTTCGCATATCAGGCTCCAGTAAAGTAGGCCACGAGCAAGGCCGCGGCGCACAGGACTAGGTACAGGCCCGCCGGGATGAGCACCCAAGCGGCTGAGAATGCGTCGGAGGGGTCGACGCCGGGCGTGGGCGTCGCTGGAGTGGAATACGCAAGGGGTTTCGGTTACGGTGCTCATCGTCAATACCTCCAAAACAGGTGTTGGCCACGGTCTCGGACGTCCAACGGTCGCGAGACCATTTGTCTACAGAGAGTGTAGACTACAGAACGACCGCCGTCAAGGAAAGCGGGAAGATTCTTTTGGGAATTGTACCGGAAGATGGCAGGATAGGCGGACTGGCCGACGATACGTGTAAGAAACGCGGACGCCCAGCCCGTTGCAGCAAGCCAAGCGTCCGCCGCGTAGGTGGAACTACACGCCCAGAGCATAGCAAGACCACCAGGCCGCTGTCAAAACGCCAGAGAAGCCGTCAGAGCGGAATGTGAGGCGACCGGGTAACCGTACGCCCCGTGCTGGAACGCGGGCTGTATCATCGCGTCTACAGCGGCGTAGGCTTGCTTCTTGGTGTCGAAGCGCAGCCGGTAGGAATGCTTGAAACCGTCGTCGTGCCAGTCAACCACGTCGACACACCACGGCTTCGGTGCCAAGCGGTACGGCTCTGATAGGTCACGCCGCAGGATACGCCCGTGTTCAGGTAGGTTGGACATGCATCCGATCTTACGCCCGCCACGATGCCTGTCAAGACGCTACTAGGAAGCACGCCAGGGCACGCGACTATACCAATCGGACACCCTCCGCGCAGCCTACGGAGACACGGACGCAGAGCAGTCACAGGCCAGTGTTACGATTCACCGATTCGTGTTACGCTTGGATGTTTGTGCATGAGTGCTGCGGTGTGATTGATCTTATCGGTCGGTGCTATTTGGCACTAGCGCGCGCTAGGTTGGTGGCGTGGCCCAAGCAGGCCGAACAGGCTGCAACTGCGTCAAATCCCCCAATCGAGCGTTCAACGTCCGAGTATATACGATATGGTACATTCGAATCGGCGATTCCAGAGCGTGAGGCACGATTGTAGCGCTTCCGGCGTGTATCCGGTCAGTATCCCGTGCGTTCGCGGTCGCTCGCGGGCAGACATGAAACAGGCATAATGCCCGAATCCGGTCGGGGGGGTGTCACCCTGAATGTGTAGCGACACTGGATGTAACCCTCTGAACTGATATAGCGTTTGGCCGGACCCTTGGTCAGGCGCCCAACCGCCGATTCGCTTCGTTCAACGTTGTCTTTCGTCCGTTGTCGAACTCTGCGTGCTGGTGACAGCGTCGGCAGACGGCTATGAGCAGTTCAGGCTTGGTTCCAACGAGCACCTTGGTCCAGTACTTGAGGTGGTGGACTTCCGTTGCTGGTCGAGTCCGACAGGTTTGGCATCGCCCCTGAGCCTTTCGGAACACTTTCGAGCGGATTGACTTCCAGAGGTCGCTGGCGAGGTAGTCGCGGTAGGAATCGAAGCCGAGGCGCTTGATGACGCGATTTCTCGTTTTGTACTGTTCGAGATCCTTTCGCAGTTTTCGCTTAGCCTTACCCACTTTGCTGTAGCATCCGACGTTGGCGCCGGTTTTCTTTCTTCCCATGGTCACCTCTTGATGTATTGGTTCAGAGTCTTGAGCGCAGCACCCCTCCATGGCTACGGCAAAAATCGTTGATTTTGTCGCATGGAGGGGTATTTGACGTGATTGGACGAGGTCCATCGTCAGCCTGTGATCCTACTACTGCCCGGCGCCGATCACAGCAGGTTTTGATACCTGCCCCTAGCGCCACTGGTGCCACTAAGCGGAACCCTCCCACCGTTCCACATAGGCCCTGTAACTGGTTTGTCGATCGGCCGTGGGTTTTTAGCTGTAGGCCGGTCTCGAACGTGGTCACGCCTTTTGATCTCTCGCCGGCGTCGGGGCGATTCTGGGGTTGCGGTTGTCACCGTAGCGTATTCGCCTTAAGCGCGTTCGCGTCCGGAGGCCGGATTCGTTAGCCCCTTCCCAGCGGCGGGGCGTATTTGGATGTCGCGCTCCACGGCGCTCGGGATGTCGCCCTGCTGGGCTATGAGCCGTTTTTCGGGGGATCCCCGGGTGGTTTCGGTTCCGCGACGTGGCCGATAGCCTGGTCGACCAACGTGTAGAATCTTGCGCCAAGGATTCCCGCCGCCGCTTTGTTCACCAGATACCATCTCATGCGGCTACAGGCAGCGTTCCAGGTCAGGCGGGCTCCTTCCCTGGCTGACGGGACCGGGCAGCCGGATACCCACTTGGACATGTGCTCTTGGAACGGGGTCTCTTCCGGGTCCGGCGCGCGGGGTCTGAGTCCTTCGCTGTCGAGCAACATTCTCCGAACGGCGGCACATTCTTCGCGCCGGTAGGATTCGGAACGGTCTGTCACCGCCCCGGCCAGTCGATTTACGGCCGCCTCCAGGGTTTTGAGTCGATTGTCGTGGTCCATCATCTACCTCCGCGCACAAAAAAGGCCCCAGAGGGCGTGAATCATCACAAAGCCGCGTCTCTGGAGCCTAGTATCGCTTTGGTTGTCTGTTTGATGATTCATTGTGCAGGATGATTCACCGGATCCCGGCGGATGTCAAGGGGCGATTCTTGAGAATTTCGAGATTGAAGTTGCTGTTGACGAACATGTCGTTGCAGCCGACGCACATGGTCGTGAGCTCTTCATCGGGTTCGGTGCCCATTTTCGCTTGTCCGTCGAGTCGTCGGACGTAGATCGTACCGCGGTTTTGGGGGCACCAGTCGCACTCGTGGCCGTGCAGCTTGAGGATTCGCTGTCGCTGGCGTTTTCGGGCGTGTTTGCCGATCGGGCCGGGTGCCTGTTCGAGTATGTCGTCGGCGAGACACGTCAGAATCGCCGCTTTGAGGCCAGGGAAGGGGATGGGACGCTTGACCAGCTCGCGGAGGTGGCGCGGGTCGTGTTTGTGGACCCAGTTGACGGTCTTGCCCTCGTGCTTGCCGAATTGCATGATCATCGCTGGATTATCCGCCTGCCGATTCACTCGGCGACTTGGGGCTGGATGTCAAATTCATCCCGAACGACAAACCGAGCTTGGACAAAGTACGATCCAGGTCATTCAGGGACGTTTCTCCGAGATTATGCATGCGCTTGATTTTTATTCGCGGCATCTGCACAAGCTGCCGTAGCGTTACAATCCCGTTCCAATCCAACCGGTTCCTGATGCGCGCGGAGAGGCCGAGGTCGAGCACCGACCTGTCGAGCAGTTTTTGCATGTCGTCCGCTATCGCGTATTCGATCGGGCGATCGCTTTCCAGGCTCTCCGCAATCCGTTCCAATGCCTTTGCGATGCGCTCCGCTATTTGGTTATCCATCGTGCCCCCTTGGGTGTGGTGGTGATCATCGTTTTCGCCGTTTCCGGGGCGGTATTTCGAGGCACGTGGATCCGCACTCGCAGCAGCGGGGCTTGGAATACCAGTGGGCGAGTTCCGCCCGAGTGAATTCGGTGGTTGCTCGGCAGTCCATGCAGATTCGCTTGATTCGGTACGCTCCGTCGACGGTCATTTTCGGTCGTTGCGGCAGTGGCCGGCAGATTGGGGCCTTGGTGATCATGGGCTGGACGGTTGAGGCTCCGCTTTCGGGATGGTCTTGAACCGCCGAGCGGCTTCGGCGATGGTTTCGAGGTCGGGAAGGTCGAGGTGGCCTTGCTGGGACCGCGCGAACCAATAGCCTTGCGCGATTTTCAGTTGTTTCCGGATCTCGACATGGAGAATGGCGCCCCGTTCTGTGGCGATTGCTTCTGGCATGATTCGGCAAACTACGACCCGGCCGGCGGGATGTCAAGGGGCGATAACTGCTTCACGAAATGCGGACGGAGTCGTGGGTCGTCGGCCCGAATTAGGCCGAGTGCGTCCAGGGCTCGCTGCTCCGCGGACGATTCCCCAAGCATCCTCTCGGCTTCGTCGTCGGCCGGCTCGAACTCCTGGCGGAACTCGACGTCGTGGACCAGCCCCAGGTGCGGCGGGGACGTGATACTCCACATGCCCGACGGTCGGCGCTCGGCCTCGACGATCACGGGTTTTCGGCGGAATTTGGGCATGGGGCTCGGACCCACCTCTCTGCGTGCCTACAATCGTAGGATACACCAGAAAGCGGCCTGAGCAAACGGAAAGTGAGGTTTTATCGCCAAGCCGAAAACGGATTTCTCGGAAAAAGACCTCTTCGAGTGGTTCGCCCTGAACCAATTCAGCGGGAAATTCTACATTCGGAAACGCGGGAAAAGCACATACCGGGACGACCACAGCGTACGGAGAGCTACCGTGTGGATGATGCACCAATTCGACGCCCGCGTGCTGCACGCGGCCCTGGCCGGCAACAAGCTCCCGATTTCGCAAAGGGCCATGCACAGTACGAATGCGTGGGATTTGTACCGGATCGTGACCGAGACTATGAGGCTGGCCGAGAGCAAGAACGACGCGATCAAGGAACGGGCGGTTGCGAAGATCCGCAAGTGGCATCTGGCCATCGCCTCGGTACACGAGGAGTTCCTGGCTGAGCGGGGCAAGATCGCCCCGACCGAAGACCCCGAGGCTGATCCGCTCGAAGTCCCGGATGCCCCGTCCTGCGACGACGGCTTGGCTTTTCTTGACACGTAGTGGTCACGGCGGGTCGTGGCGCGTATCATCCTAGCGAATTGCCTTACGTCGCCCAACGGCGGGAACCTGCTCTGGTCGGATACTCCCAGGGCGGGTCCGCTGGGGCGACCGCCTGACATCTCGAACGCGCCGTGGTCGCGCATCCCTTGTTCGATTCTCTCTTCCGGGATTTTGCTATGTCTGTAGCTGTGATCAAAGGCGCCAGCTTCGCCCAGGTCTACGATTCTGTTTCCAACGGGGTCGCGGAGAACGACGTCCGGTCCGGCTCGACGAAGCTGCACAGCGTGACGGTGGACAACTCGGGCAACGCCGAGATCGTTTTCTTCAAGGCGTTCGATTCACTCTTGCCCGTTGAGGCCACAACTGAACCGGAACTGCTTTTGGCGGTTGCGGCCAGCAAGTCGCGAACCTTCCCGATTCATCCGGGTACGGGCATGACGTTCGCTACCGGGCTCTCATTCCTGACGACCAGTAAGCAAGCCAGTGATGAGGCGCAGACAGCCCCCGCCGCCCCTGTTCTTGTCACTCTTGAAACGGACGCTTGACCATGGCAGTAACCGACGATTACGCAATTCGTACTCCCCTTCATGGGACCGAGTACGAGAACCTCTCGGTCGATGCGACGGCGAGCACCCTCGTGGTCTCCTCGACCGTTGTGTACCGGGTCGAGATCGACAACTCGAACAACAGCGCGATCTCATACTTGAAGATGTATGACGTGGATGGCCCGGCCGCCGCGACGGACGATCCGCTGTTCGTGATTCCCGTGCCGGCGAACACCGTCCTCCCCTTCCGCCTTGCCGACAGTGCCGGCTACACGTTCGGTACGGCCGTTGCGCTCAGGTGTACTACGGGGAAAGACAACGACAACACGGACAGCCCCGCCAGCGCGGTGCTCGTTTCCGTCTGGACAGACTAAATGGAAACCAACGTGGACGAACTATCGACAGCGGAGCGGACACGGCGACTCGCGGTCCCGATCGGCGAGATCGGTCTGCACTTCTGGGCGGTCAAGGCGTTCAAAACCGAAGGGATCGAGACGCTCGGGCATGTGCTGGCTCACACTCCGGCGGGCATCGAGGCGCTCCGAGGCGTCAGCACCAAAGCGATGGACATCCTGCGAAAGTACTTCCGCGACGCCGACGTTGTCTGGGGCAAGGAGATGGGCGCCGTTGAGCAACCCGCGCCCGCGCCCGAGCCGTCGGTCGGCAACAGGCCGATCACGACGATCGATCTCAGACCCGTCCGCTTGCCGGTGCTCATCTGCGAACTCAAACTGAGTATGCAAAACGTGCTTGGCATCCCGAGGGGTCTCTTGCGGCCGGAGTTTCTCCGACTGATGAAGCAGACTCTCGAAAAGCACTATCCGCACCTTCCACTGTCGCCGGCGATGCAACTGATCCAACCGAACGGCAAGGGCGCCTACATCGACGTTCCCGGTCACGCGAAGCGGAATTTCCACCGCCGGATGACGGTACTCAGTCTCATGGCCCTGGCGGCCGCGGACATGGGCTTGGGGGATGGCGACTCCGAAGAGGGGTAAGCCATGGCGCTGCAAACGAAGACCAAAGCCGCGTTCGACGCTTCGGCTCACCTCACCAACATCCCGACGATCACCTTTCGACGGTTTCTGGCTTCGCTTCTGAAAGACGCGGAGGCGATCGCTGTTGAATTGGAGAATCTGCGCGACGAATGGACTGGGGCCGGCAGCACTCGATCGGCTGGGACCAGCGGATCAGCGTCCAGCATCGGAATCACTGGAGTCATAAATGCGGAGGATTTGAGCGCATGGGCTAGCGCATACCGAGATTCTGCACGGGCGATCGCAAACGAAATCGCCGGCTTGGCCGAGCGCGATCCGAACAATCACACTCATGCAGGAGTGAGTGATATTATCGTTACCGACGTTACCGGCGCCGGATTGATTACGAATAAGGTGTATTTCAACGGCGGCACTACATCTCCTGCCAACGCTCAGTTGCAAAGGTTCCAGTCGGACAATGACAATATCACGATAACCTTTCAGGTCTACGCACACGGCGCGAATTGGCAGCCTCTCGGTCTCACCGCGTCTCTGGCCGGGTCTGCTGACGTAATATCACTGAATGAAGATTGGACACAACAGGGATCGGGCAGAGTCTTCGAGGGGTCAGTCACCTTTGCGGATGCAAGTAGCACTGGGTTAATAACTTTGGCGACTCCGTTTTCCGGCGACCAGACCACGGTAACCTACACTCGCGGTGCTGATCCGACGGCAACCGCACTACGACTGCACGGCGGGCTGATGGGGTTCAACCGGTCTCGACAAACAATGAGGGGATGATCAAACTTTACACATAAGGAGAAACGTATGAAGGCGAAAATCTTGAAGGTCGGCATTGTGACCGACGAAGGCGTTGTGACGGGTTGGATATTTGACTGCCTAGGTGTGGTAACGGGTATTGACTACACAAAGGGATTGATGGCGGGCTATACCATCGACGAGTTGAGGTTGTTCGCCCGGGGGTAGATCATGGCATTCACTGAACGATATGTGACCTCTGCGGCGAGCGGCGGGAGTGGCACCGAGGGCGCTCCCTGGACGCTAGCCGAGGCTCTGACTAACGCCGTTGCCGGTGATCGCGTCAACATCCAATCGGACTCCGGGTATTCGCTGGGGGCCGATACCGTAACCAACGTGGGGACCATTGTCTCTGCGATTGTCTTCCGAGGCTACAACTCGTCTATCGGCGATCTTGAAGGGCAAGGGCGAAACGCAGACGGCACGCTCAACACGACGAACTTCCCAGTTATTACACTTACCGGCAACTTGCTCAATAGCAACTTTTCCATTTTTGAGGCCCTCCGCTTTACGGGTTCGATAAACGGCGACCTTGTCGGCAGTGCTGGGCCAGACCAGGCGGTTGTCGTACAGTGCTCATTCCTCAACACTGCAAACAATGCGTCTGCGAGGGCCTATCGCACTGATAATAACTGTGGGATACTGAACTGTGATTTTGAGTGCAGCGGAGCATCCCACGCTTCGGTAGTAAACGCAGGCGTCAGGCTAGCATTTGTGGGGAACCGAGTTAAAGCTACTGCCAATACACACTTAGAGGTAAATAATGGGTTCCTTATTGGCTCGCTGTTTTTTGGGGCCACGTCGAGCGTTGGGATTGATCTCTTGGACGACCAAATCAACAGTGTAATATACGGGAACACCATACACAATGTTGGCATTGCGATTCGGTCACCCAATGAAGCAAACGTGAGCTTCTCATTCTACATAAACAATCACATCACGGAATGCGATGAGTATATAGATAACCAATACTCAGCCACGGCAAGTAAGGTGATAATTGAAATCAACAACCGAACCAAGAATAACACGACGGCCCGCACGGGCATCGGTGACGGTATCGCAGTGGGCGAGATTACGACGGACACGGGCGGTGACGAGACGGACTTTGTCAATGCGGGTGCCGGTAACTTCCGGCTGATCTCTGCGGCACCCGGTAAGGCCGCGGGCATGGTTGAGTTTGCAGATTGCGGAGCCTATCAGCGGGAAGAGGCTGGTGGCGGTGGCGGCGGCATGATCGTTCATCCCGGCACGGCCGGTGGAGCTAGAGGCTAATGAAATACGCATTTCCCAAAGGTAGTACAAGCGTCATTGTCCCGATCTTCATTCAGGATAGTTCCAGCACGACGGGTGCGGGCCTGGGCAGCTTGATACACACATCGAGTATTGTCGGCGGGTATCTGCGCCCGGGTGCTACGGGCATTGCTCTGGCCGTCGATGAGGACGTAGCGACTGAGGGAACCTATCAAGCGCCGTCGGCTGCCGGGAAAGTGCGTATCGGCACGCCCGCGAATATGACGGCTGGCGTCTATGAATTGCACTTCCACAACGACCTGTTCGCTTCGGGAGCGGATGCCGTGTTCATATCGCTATCGGGCGCCTCAAATATGGCACCGATCGTTCTTGAGATTCAACTTA
>SDBT01018255.1_pt1 | contig 11032 bp, 13 predicted proteins | sample 2277101 | NCBI WGS metagenome assembly SDBT01 (sample SAMN10404973, study PRJNA504765) | marine sediment metagenome | isolation source: marine sediment core GS10_PC15, 103 cmbsf | place: Arctic Ocean: Southern Knipovich Ridge | collected 2010 | reverse complement strand
TGGCATAGCTTTTTTTAACCAGATTTATTACCTGCGTTACGCGCATTCCTTCTTCTCCATTTGTTTTTGTTTTAGTTAGTGTTTGGCGGGATAGGATAAAATGTTGGCATTCTCTTTCTAGTGGTGTTTGATCATTTTCTGTAGATATAACAGTTGATATTTCTTGGGATTTTTTAGCAATCGGAATTCCTTTATTCCATTCCATATAATCGGAATAATAATGTATTTTCTCTTTACTGGTATCATCAAACGTTATCATTCCTTTGGTGCCCACTATTGTCATCTTTTGTTCTTTAAATGGATTTAACCAATTAACATTAATTTGAACATAAGAATCGTCGCCAAATCTTAGAATCGTATTAGTAATATCATGAATGTTTGGTGATAAAAATGATTGACCATGACAAGTAACTGATGTTGGTAATCGATCTTTCATTAAATGAAGGATGACTGAAATATCGTGTGGGGCAAAGCTCCATAAAACATTTTCCTCTTTACGTATTTTACCTAAATTAAGACGATTCGATATTATATAACGGATTTGACCAATATAATCCTGATCAATGAGTTGATAAATTTTCTCGATCGATGGATGATATTGTAATAAATGTCCGACCATTAAGATTTTATCTTTTTCTTTGGCGAATTGAATTAATTCTTGACAATGGTCAACAGATAAAGCTAACGGTTTTTCAATAAAAAGATCTTTATTGTGTTGTAAAGCTTGTTTACCAAATCGATGGTGTAATTCAGCAGGAAGAGCAATGACAATAGCTGTTATATCAGAATTATCTAATAATTCTTGCCAATTCGTTGTTTTATGAAGATTTGGATAGGAATAAGAGTCTAATAGATTTTGATCTAAATCACAGATAGAATGTAATACACCAAGATTGGAAAATTCGCGAATAAGATTTTTGCCCCAATAACCAGCACCAATTAAACCAATAAAAGATTGCATTTATATTTATTTATAAAAAAATATTCTTTATATAGAATTATTGTCAAAAAGTATTTGTCTAATTTTTCCACGTGACGATAAAATTATTTTAATTCGTACTCGTTTCATCGTTTCCAAACACTCTTGTAAGTGTTCTAATTCATCATAATCTAATTCAACTTTATGTGTTCCAAAACCCACTTTTTTGGACATCGATTTTGTAACATAACAATAGGGATTATCATCATCAAAATAATCTGAATTAAAATAGGCAAAAATACTTGTAAATCCATTCGTCCAAATACCCCCTATGTTGAGAAGTTCAAGTCCATATCGATCTTCAGGATTTTTAAATTTTCCTCTAATTTCAATTTCATATTTTTCAGTTAGTTTCATGTGTATCAGTTGGCACCAAGAACTTTCATAAGTCATCAAAATATAGGGAGATATATCTTTCAATTGAAATTCAGACAATGGCAGACTTTCTTGGAATGAAGAGTTGACAACTTTTCTTTTCAAAAGAGGTAGTATACCGTACATTATCGCATCGCGAGGTAATATGTTGAAGATTAGATCTCTTTGATAATATGGATGTGTCTCTCTGGTTCGATTCCATATCATCAATAAGTATAAACTAGATGGGTTCATTTTATTCCTTATAAAATATTTTCTTTCATTTTTTTTAATCATCGGAAGATGACATATCTGGATAATCAAAATTCATCAAATTGTCTTCAATAATAATACTATTGACTTCATTTTTATTAAAAATCAGAGGTGGTTCAGGTTCTAAAACTCCAGGTTCTTTTTTTGCTTGCAAGATTGATTCCTGAAAAGATAACATCTCAGGGGGATTTTCAATTTCAGCTAATTCATTTGGAGTCGCCCATTCTCGGAAATTAACTCTTTTTCCGCCATTGTATTTATATGCTAAATGTTCATCTAATAAAATTTGGTTAATACTTTTTTGTGTAATATTATCTTGATAGATTTTGCCTAATAAACGTCCATATTTATCCCATCTTAAGCATTCCAAATAGACCAGATTATTTCCTATCAATTCCATCAAACGATCCTTAGCTCTATTGGCATATTCTACTTCTTCGACATCATCTGATTTAAGTTCTGCAGTATCAATATCTGCTAATCGGATGCGAAATTTATAAGGTTTACCATACAAAAAGAAGACAAAAGTTCCTGTATCGCCATCGTAAACCTTGACACATTTAGTCCAAGTTTTGTGTCCGTTTAAATTAAAATATTCTACATCTGAATACTTGACCATTTCCAAAAAATTATTCTGTTCAATAGTCGAGGTTTTGGAACTATTCGCGTTTTTACTTTCCTTGCCAGTCGTCATTTTTTTAAACCAATTCATTTATATATCAGTTAATAACATATTTTTTAAATTGGTTTAAACAAATATATCAATTTCTATATAAATGTATGAAATCTGTGATAAAAAAGGAACATATAAACTAATTTATCACAGTAAGTTTTTTACGAATCTTAAAACCGTATTTGATATTTTTTGGTGTTACAATAATATCTATCAATCAGTTAGTGTAAATTCTTTAAAAATTATTTATATGGATATCAAAAAAACTATTATTCAAGATGAAAATAAAATAACAATCAAATTCAATAAATTAGATTGTACAGTTGAAATATCCTTTCAGGTTCATCCAAGGAGTTATGAAATTATAAAATCATTGATGGAAAATTGCATTGATGAATTTATAATCAAAAAATATCAAGTGTATTATTCAGATTATTTTATCAAAAACAATCGCATATTTCCGCGAGAAATAACTAATATTATATTGAATTACAGTCATCAATATTTTTCTTTATTAAATGACGATAAAAAAATAAGAGGAAGTGCTCACTGCTGTGACAAAACTTTTAAAGAAATTAAGAAAAAATTAAAAACATTGGCTTTTTCATATCAATATATAAGCCTCCAAGGAACCATCGATTTTGACTTTCATAATTCACATTTCGTGTTGACAAGAGATGTATTAAATTATACTGAGATAACAATAGAAGCCGATCAAGAAAAAAAATTACAACAAGATTTAGATTTATTTATTCGGATGATTGAAGATTAACCATTTCTCTCATAATATTTCTCTCATTTACTGTTGCATCCAATACTTGTGATTGACTTCCTTTGTGTATCATAAATTGTAATAATGCATTGGTATCTTTTGGAAAACACATACCACCATAACTTAATTGACCATCAGTTCCTGGAACTTCGGTATGCATCGGATTAATCCAGTTATTTTTTATCATCAAATTCTTTACTTTATTGTATGAAGTATTTTTCATTTTTTGGGATAAACAATAAAGTTCATTGAAGAATTGAATTTTTACGGAATAAAAGTTATTAACCCCTAATTTCATTAATTCCGATTCATTAGAATGACATAATGATACATCAGCGGTTGGATAATATCGTTGATAAAAAAATGCAAGTTTTCTTACTTCCGATTTTGGACAAGATTTATTGTAACCAATTACGATATGTTCTTGATTTTCAAAATCCTCGAAAGCCATTCTGGCTGTCAAAAATTCAGGATTATGTGCAATTTTTAAATTATATTTATCTGCATAAATTACAGAAGTTTCCGGTTCAACTGTACTTTTTATAACAACCAATCCCATGAAATTATTTTCCTTTAATTGTTGGCAAACATCATCTAGAGAATCTTTATTATAAGATTTTATATCTGGATCGTAGGGAGTCGGTAAACATAAAAATAATAATTCGCACAGTAAAGTATCATACAAAGTACCAATATGTTTGTATTTATCATAACCGATTGGATCAAGATTTTTTTTTTCAAAACTTTTAAAAACAGCAGACCCTACAACACCAAGACCAATTATACCGATTTTCATTAATATATTCAAATACAATATTTTTTATATTTAATTCCATACGATAAAAAATAAAATAATTAATCTTGTTTTCCTATATGCATGATTATTAAGAATCAGAATGTCAAGATAATTAAATTATCAAGTTGTATATACGTCGTCAATTTACAGAATTATAGTACCCCAGGAATTAAATATAAATTTCATTTACAAAAAAATACAACCTATGTCATTGAACTTGAAGGATATAAACATACACACAAACTTGGTAATGTTTATTTCTGGATATCAACTTTCGACTATAAGAAATTATTATATAGAAGAGAAAAACTCGACGATATTTCCAAAAAACATTATGTCAAATTCTATACTGCTGGATATTCAGATTTATATATCGGATTATTATTTGATAAATGTTTTATTAATGATCGATTTGTTATTACCCATTTCAAATTGATAGACCCCATTGGCCACGCTATCGCTGATTATGATTATCATTTTGAACCAGAAGTAATTAATCCTTTTCAAGAAGATGATGAAAAAGTTGAACCCGAAATTGAAGACGGATTTTCATCTGATGATGGAAAAGAAGAAGGAATCGAACCGATTTTTGATGAACAGAAAGAGCAAGAACTCGAAGAACTTAAAAAACTCGAAGAACTTAAAAAACTCGAAGATCCAGAAACACCAGAAGAACTTAAAAAACTCGAAGAACCAGAAACACCAGAAGAACTTAAAAAACTCGAAGAACCAGAAACACCAGAAGAACTTGAAGAATCAGAAACGCCAGAAGAACCAGAAACACTTAAAAAACTTGAAGAACCAGAAGAACCAGAAGAACCAGAAACACCAGAAGAACTCGGAGAACTAGAAGAGCTTGAAGAACTCAGAGAACTCAGAGAACTAGAAGAACTTGAAGAATTTGAAGAATCAGAAGATCATGAAGAGGAAAGATATGAAAACATAAATGATATTATTGAAATCCGAGATCTAAAAAACGAAGATTTGGATGAATTGGCAGAAATTAAAGATATTGAAACACCTGAAATTGAAATAGAAATATTAGAAAATAATCAGGAACAGATTATAGAAACTGAGGAAGAATTAATAGAGGAACCCAAATTCAAACAACCAATCTTAATCATTGCGGATTTAAAATTTATGATTGCTAATATTGCTGATGCTCGTTATAAATTCTTGAACTATCTTGGCCAAGATCAAAATATAACCTTAGTCGGAACTGGTATCAAAAATTTTCGTGTAGGAATGAATATTAGTACCTTAGTGAAAACCTTAGATATCAAACCAGGATTAATTATCCACGGAAATAATTTTACCAGAAAATCTTTATTGGTAACAGGATTGAGTAGATATCCGTGCAAAAAAGCTTTAATAGTCGAAGATATGCACAATCCTACCACTTTAACTCAATTGATGAAGTTGAATAAAATTGATTATGTTTTATATCATTGCAATTGTTTCGAATCTGATAGACTGAAACTATTAAATTATGGATGTAAATTTATTCATTATCCACATTATATAGATACTTCTGTATTTAGAAATTATGGTTATGTTAAAAAGTATGATATCATCTTGTATGGATGTACCTATTCCAATATTTATCCATTTCGCAATCGTTTATTCAAATTGATTTATAATTGTAAACGATTTAAAATTTGTTACATTCCTTTTCCAGGATATGATATTAGAGGAAAACGTAATTTAGTTGTTGGAAGAAAATTAGCACAACTCATTAACCAATCTTATATTGGAATCGCTACATCGTCCTTAGCTGACTATTTTTTGAAAAAATATATTGAAATCCCAGCGGCTTATGCGATGGTGGCTGGAAATTTATCTACAAGAGACGCAGATTTATTGAAAGGCAACATTATTAGTTTATCACCTTTAATGTCAGATAGAGAAATTATTCAAACTTTGGGAAAAGCTTTGAGTAACAAAGCAGAATTAATAATGAAAATAGAAAAGTTGCATCAAATCGTGATGGATAATTATAGCTTTGAAAATGGAAAAAATAATTTTGATTTAATTTCTCGATTATCCTCTTAACTTATATTGGTCGATAATTTCAATATCCATTTCATCATATTTAGACGGCGCTCCTGTGCGAGCAATTTTAGGTTTTCCTCTTAAAAATTGAATGGAATCAATCACAAACTTATTATCTTTGGGCAAATAAGTTTTTTCTAAAATATCTTGACCTGTTCTTGGATCCTTCTCTAAAATTTTGGAAGTATCTTTAACATCAACCCGTAATAAACTTATATGAGGTTCAAAATCCTCCGGTATTTTAGTTAACATATGATCGGTATAAGATCTGATATAAGGGACAATTATATTTTCTAGATCTGCGTTTTTGAAATAAATTGCAACAGATTTTTTGGTTTTAATGCCTTTTGTTAAACCATATCGAGTCATTTCGCCTTCTAATGGTCCAAATTTACTAGAAATGGCTTCAAATACGTTACTCAATTTATCTTTAATAAGGAGTTCGGTTGCTTTATCGAGATATCCAAGATATGAAAATTTAGTATGAAAATCAGTTACTTTGCCGAGGACTTGGACATCTTTTTGATTAAGAGTTCGAGTTATAAAGTTCTGTCCGCCGATTAATTTTTTTGAATCATCGGGTTTCAATAAATATCCAATAAAATAGTGATTCATTATATATTAATAGTTGAGAAGATTTTTTTAATCGAAATCAACAACTAAATTTGCATCTTCATTTTTATCAATTTTCTCTATATGGTAGAGAAGATATTTGGATTTATTGCTGTATTTTTCCTTGGATACGATTTTATACCCATATACTCTTAAAAATTGTCTCAAAATAGTGATGCTCTTCTTAATGGTCAAATTATCTAGATAACGAGTGGTCTTACATTTCAAATAGTATTTATCAAAATCGTTTCTTAAATCGTTCAAATTAGAAATGACGTTTTTTTTTTCTAGATCTACACGGGTAAATTTATAATTTTCATCAAAATCATGTATGCCATAGAAGTCCATTAGTTTTTGAATAAATTCTAATGGCGGTAATTCTTTAAATAATTGGAAATGGTTAGTCATCTATAATATAATGTTGGAATAAAATATTTTCAATTTTATTTCAAAATTTCGAAAATTTTAAATAAAGAAAAAATGAAGGCTATTTTTAAATTAATACTAAAACAACATGGCAGCTCAAAGTTCGTTGGGACCAGAATTCTCTATTGATACTAGTCTGATTTTTACGGACAATCAAAAAAAAATGGCATATTTTTATGTGCTAGTAAATAAGAAATTTATTGGTTATTATTCTGTCGAGCTTCAATCTTGGTGGGCCACGGTGGCTTATCGTTTCGATTTAGTCAAAGATGGAGAAAACGAACTGAAAAAAATGAATGAACAGTGTCAAAAATACGACACGCCAATCTCGGATGAGAAAATACGTGGGGTTATTGACCGCTGGCAAGATAGCATTTGCCAATATTTACCATCGAAACGAAACGAATTTCGTGAGGCAGATGAGAAAGGCGAAAAATCTTTATTTATTTCCAAAAAGAAGTACGTCTCTTTGAGTTCCATTGTATCCTCTTAAGTCAAATTGTATCTTCTGGACAACTTTATTTCCAAATTTCGATTTTTAGCGTACCTCAGGTACCCTAGCGCCACGCTCCCGTGTGGGTAGCGAATTATAAACCTTAGTCCCTAATAGTTTTACCTAATCTTTTGGCAAGATTAGTTCCAGCCACCGCAAATTTATCAGCCATAAAATTACCATACCAATACGTATATTCGTCCGATTCTTTATTTTTAGGAATATTTGATCCAACACGATGCGCCTTCACCCATTCAAAATCAATTTCGAATTTATTTCCATAAAGAGTCAATAAACTATCCATCCAATAGAGCAAATCCTTATTGAGAACTGGTGTACCATTCACTTTTTTCCATTTCTTTTTCTTCCAACCATGGATCCATTTCGTAATAGAATCAATCATATATCTAGAATCGGAATGAATAACTAATTTTTCCTTACCGATAGTGGCTTCAAATGGAGTAAATTTGGCAAAGTTTTCAATGGCTTTAATGCCTGCATAAAGTTCCGCTCGATTATTCGTAATCGGCAACAAAAAATATGGTTCACTCACATTTCTGGGATCATTATTATCAAAAAAAACACCTACACCTCCAAAATCAGCGGTGGTATCCGCACTGCCAACTAAACGGACGTTTCCTTTGTAAGTATAGACAGCACTGCCATCAGTGAAAGCATGAGTTATTTTCTGAGGTGGGCCGACTTTTAAAGTTAAAAATTGGTTGACATATTCTTGAATCTTTTCTTCATTTCCTTCTAATTCTTTCTGATATGGAATAAAATCTGTTATTTTTTTAACCTTCAATTTGATAACTTTTTTAGGAGGCATATACTTATATGAAATATATTTATTCATTTTTTATATTTTATCGGAGGGAATGGCACTCTGACCAGGCATTAGTTCACGAACAGGATCATTGAGATTGTAATGTTCTCTACGTGTATCTTGTGGAATATTATCATAAAAATTCGGTGCCTGTTGTTGGAAAAGAAAAAAAGCATCATCTTGATTCCGATCCAATCCAACTTGTTCTCTCATTGGCTTCTTTTCCATAATTTGATTAATTTGTTGTTGTTCATAAGGTAGATAACCCATCCTTTGTTGTTGAATTTGATGTAATTGATGTTGTTGGAGATAATCGTTTTGTACAGGATTTTGTATTTTTTTATTATTTCGACGCGAATCTATATGTTGTCTATCCACAAAAGTTTGTTGACCATTATAAATAAGATAAGGGGTATTGGATGGCACCCCTATAGGTAATAAAATAGAATCTCGATGGGGTTTGAAATTTGGTTGTGGAGTATTCATTCGATATCTTTAATAAAGATATTTATTTTTTAATGATAACTCTCACGTGATAGATCCGGTTCTTCCTTTTGCGAAGCTAATTTTTGAAATAGTGTTTTACTTAATACTTCATGAATGACCATTCCATAATCGGGATAGAGAATACCATCCCTTTCTTGTGAATAAACTAAACCACAGGCTTTGTAGAATCGTTTTCCTGTTTCAATATTCTCATATGGAACAAAATTAATATGCGCTGGGAAATCGTATAAATCACTTTCCTGTTCAGGTGTTTCAAACGTCTTGAAATATAATTGTTTGATCCAACCTTTAACTAGATTTGGGGAATGACCAGACATACATTCCGGATTTTGATAATAATTGAAAATATTGGAATAAAATTCAGTAGCATCGTCACACAATAGTTGCAATTCAGGTGGAGTAATTTGGAAACTATGGTAAAGAATATTACCAACGACGTTTTGGACATTTTTCAGATAGGTTTGCAATTTGTTATTGGGTAGAAGAGAAAATAGACGGAAAATACTATTGGACAAATTGATCCAATCCTCCTGGTCTCCCTGCAAATCAATAACGGGAATACCACACATCGTTGTCATATAATCAAAATAAGGCGTTGCCATACAAGCAAACGCCGTACACATGGCAAAATGGGTATTCGGTGTATCTGACTTAAATCTGGTATTAGTAATAGTATCGAAAAAATCTTTACTTTGAATTAGAGTCTCTAATTGTTGGATTAGAGTACCCACGTCAATATCATAGTATCGATCAACGAGTTGGATAACGGTTTTCTTTTCAGTACTATCGGTAAATAAATGACGATATTCCTCAGGATTGGCTAGAATTTGAGAAGCTACTTCTGATACTACAGTGTACCAAATCATATCTGGACGTAAAGTACATCCTTTTTCATTTGCCCAACAATAATAAAGATAATAAGCTAGACCAGCATGTGTATGCGGAGAATCAAAATTTTGAACTAATTGTTTAATATCTGTTTCTTTCGGCAGATTACGCCAATCGAATTCGAGATTGAGATTACTTAGCCAAGTACCCGGAGATCGTACATCTTGGTGATGTCCTGTATTAGCTTGGTTAAGCGGTTGATTGGTTTTGATAAGCATTTTTGTTAGGTTATGCTTATCAAAATGAAAAATATTCTTCAAATTTTTTTCTCAGATTTACCAAAGATGTTTTCTTCTTCTTGTACAAGGTTTTGTTCTACAGGTTGTGCGACAAGTTTTTCGATAGGTTGGTCCATCTCTACAGATAAGGGTTTTTCACTGACTTTAATTACAGGAGGCTGATTGATGTATTGTCTCCAATAAGAGAAACCTAAAGCTCCGGCTAAACCGACTGTAACTCCAGCTAAAGAAATAACAACAAGTTTGCCCATTATATTCTAAACAAATATTTTTTTTATAATTTTTCACGTTTGGTCTGAATTTTCAATAAATTGATTTGATAATCGAAGGTGGAGACATATTTTTCCGCATGTAAATTATATTCTGGATCATGCATCGACCTTTGGAAAATATGTTCAATAATTCCATTTTGGAAAATAAGTTGATGATAATTTAATCCATAACCGATTTGTGATTTAGGTGCGGATTCATTAGCATAAACCATATTTCCTATATAGTTTGGATCAAAAACTTTGGCTAATTTGATGAATTTAGGATATTCTTCCAAAGATTCAACTAAATTTTGACAGTTTTTATCAATATCAATTTTACTATCAAACAAATGATCAACGGTAATAGTTTGATGATTTAATTCAGATAAAACTATTTCGCAGAACTTTCTCAAAGCTTGGTATTTAGTCATATCTATAGAGAAATCGGAATCGATTCCATTCATTTTGAGATGTAAAATATGCATGACTCTCGGTAACTCGACTTTAATATTATCAAAAGAAATATGGTTCATCATTGCTTTCTGTTCCTGAGTCAATTTATGATCAGATAATTCTTTGGAGGCGAATTTAAGAATTTTATGGGCGAAGAACAATGCTGGAATAATTAAGAAAATTTCGAAGACTTCTTTGTACATTATTATTATTATTATGTAACAAATTTTTAAGTAGAAATATAACGATTTTTCTTTTACATTTTCGCTGAAGTATCCATTTGCAATATTTTTAGATACCTCCCGTAGTAGCACATGCGTGGGTAAGTACTAGAGGGTTTGAAAAAAAAGTGTCAACCATTTAATTTACGTATTATTTCTGTAAATCCCTTTTTAGGTGTAATAATTTTTTTATATAATTTTAATATATATGTATGTC
>SDBT01018254.1_pt1 | contig 11034 bp, 13 predicted proteins | sample 2277101 | NCBI WGS metagenome assembly SDBT01 (sample SAMN10404973, study PRJNA504765) | marine sediment metagenome | isolation source: marine sediment core GS10_PC15, 103 cmbsf | place: Arctic Ocean: Southern Knipovich Ridge | collected 2010 | reverse complement strand
AACTCCACTCTAAGAAATCGGTTTAATGTTTCTTAGAGACTGTTATAAGCAGTAGTAAATGTAAAGATAAACGTTCGGTTGATCCGAAATAAAACGATGATAAAATAGATTTTACGTAACTTTGATAAAAAACGAAGACTATGAAGAAGCTATTATACATACTACTGACTTCGACGATACTAATATCTTGTAATTACTCAGAGATAGACGATCCTAAGTACGACGCTAAGGTAAATGTCGAGGACTACGTAAGAAATCATTTAAAGTCTCCATCAACAGCAGAGTTCACAAGCGTTACGGTATCAGAGATCAACGAAAGCACTTACCACGTACAGGGAAACGTAGACGCAGAGAACAGTTTCGGGGCCATGACGAGAAAAGAGTTCAGTTGCGAGATAGAGTTTATACCTGGAGACAAGTACAGAATTAACGAATTAAAACTATACTAGAATGACGAAAAAAAAGATAGACAACGAAGTATTTCTAAGGTTCTTCACGAATCTAATATTCTACCCTGTTTACGTATTAGACAAAATAATAATGTTCTGGAAGATTTCCGAGACTCCTAGTTACTCTCAATGGTACTATAAAGATCCCAATTTCACGAAGGTAATAAAGCTTAAGAGGTCAGGTATAACACAGTCTTATAGAAAAGCATCTATTATTAGGGTGGTATTCGCGACGGTGATATACATGAACTACGCACTGTTCTTTTAAACGAAACACTATGAAGAAAGAAAATAAAGCAGTTAGTTGTTCGTGCCCACCATACAACGGGCCTTTTGAAGACTCATGTAAGCCTATTAAATCTAGATGGCGTAATATCACGAAAGAAGAGCTAGAGGAATTCAAGAGTAGAAAGTATGTGTATCCTGTACCCAACAAATAGTTGTCTTAACGTACTGTAGGTTTGTGCCTAATCGTGTGCTATCAGTACAAAGTTAAAAACCCAAAAGTGTAGAAATCCACGATAACTAAATAATTTGTAACTTCGTAGAAACAACCATAACAGACTATGGAAGAACAAAAACTAACACCTAAGCAAGAGATTTTCAGTCATGAGTACGTAATTGATTGGAACGCAACACGCGCAGCAAAGGTGGCTGGTTACTCCGAAAAGACTGCAAAAGAAATGGGTTACGAAAACCTCACGAAACCTCACATAGCCGCTTATATAGAAGAAATACAGAAGGACTTAGGCAAATTAGCGGGTGTAAGCGCATTGCGTAATGTCTTAGAGCTTAAAAAGATTGCCTATACTAATCTGTCCGATTTCAAAGATGGATGGATGACAGAGCGAGAATTCGACGAACTAAGCGAAGATACAAAAGCAGCACTTTCAGAAATACAATACACTGAGAAGTCACACGAGAAATTCGGAACGGAAAGGATAGTTAAATTCAAGTTGCACGATAAACAAAAAGCAATTGAATCATTAAATAAGATGTTAGGGTTTAACGCTCCAGAGAAACACGAGAATAAGAACTTAAATACTGATGCAGTCAGTATAACGTTTACTAATAAGCGTGAATAATAAATATGCCCATCAACTTTTCAGACAGATTTACACCCCTATTCGAGTTGCTAGAAGCTAGACTAATTACCGAGTCAAAAAACTTCAAAACATTATACCCTAAGAAAGATCAGGATTATTGGTTAAAGATGTCAAATGTGGATACAGTTTTAATTTCAGGTGGTCGTGACTCAGGAAAAACATTTGCATTATCATGCTGGAACGCAATAGCCGCGAGAGACTTTAATCATAGAATATTATACACCAGGCAAACAATGTCCAGTACTGACAATTCGATAACCGAGGCGTTAGAAAATAGAATGGTAGACTTAGGTGTAGAGTGTGATTTTGAATCTTCAAACAAAACATACACTTTAAAAGACAAAACCAAAACAGGTAAAATTTCCATAACAGGACAAAAAACAAGCGTAGGTACTCAAACGGCCAAGTTAAAGTCAGTAGAAGATTATAGTGTATTTGAGACTGACGAAGGTGAAGAATTAGAATCATACGAAAGCTGGAAAAAGACAAAACGAAGCATGAGGGCTACAGATGTTCAATGCTTAAGTATAATCTCATTTAACCCTCCGACAAGGGAGCATTGGTTAGCGGAAGAATTCTATGAAGGAATTGAGGACGGGTTTAATGGTATAGTAGGTAAAACCCTGTATATTCATACGACTTACGTAGACAATGGAAAGGAAAATATGGCTTCTCATAACTGGGAGGAATACGAAGAACTAAGAGAGGCTTATGAGCTATACATATCCACTCCAAAAGATGAAAGAGATGCGTTATCAGTCAAGACTATTAAGAAATATAAAGAGCACAAATATGATATTTTAGGAGGATTTAAAGATGCAGCTGAAGGTGTTATTTATGAGGATTGGGAAATAGGAGAGTTCAACGAATCATTACCTTATGCTTATGGTCAGGATTTTGGTTCAAGTGACCCAGACGCTACGACTAAGGTTGCGATTGATCATAATCAGATGAAAATACACATTGATGAAATTCACTTCAAGAACAACACAGGAACATCTCAGTTGATGCAATACATTCATGATAAAGTTGGATACGTAGATCTTATTTATGCTGATTCAGCATCTAGAAGGCTAATTCATGACTTTCAAGATGGTATGCACAGCCCCAGCGGTGAGTGGCTATGTGGCGTAAATATGAGAAAAGTAAATAAATCAAAAGGCGCAAAACTTAACTTCGTTGCTGATTCACTAAATAAATGCCGTAGCTATACACTTGTATTCACACCTAGATCAATCAACTGTATAAAGGCTGCTCGCAACTATGTTTGGCATGATAAGCGTGCAGGAGTTCCAGATCATTACATGAGTGATCTACCTGACTCTTGGCGTTATGGTATCGTGGGACAACTCAATGATTAAGCGCTAAATTGAAATATCACTAATTATTTGTAAATTTGGAATTAAATTAACATAAGCCAATGGTATTCAACACCGACGATGAAGTAATCAAATTCCTAAAAGATAATATTACTATTCCTACATGGGTAGGTGTTGCAAGAAAAGAAAGTGAGGGATTGAAAGCTCTTGTAAATGGTGAGAATTTCGACGAATTCCTAATAGAAAAGATAGAACATATCGAATCGACCAGTAGAGCAGCAGCACGAAAGAAGTATTCAAAGGACATTAGGAGCATATTCGAACGAATAAATCAACCAAGAGTAAACGTATTTACAGCGTCAGGTGGCGAGGTTGTTAATAACATTAAATCTAAAACATTAAAAGATAAAATGCTTAGGTCTTTGGCTCAGTTTAAAGGTCAGAAGTCTATTAAGAAATACCTTTCCGAATCATTCTTTAGGTTAAGAGATACAGATCCTAACGGGGTTATGTTCTTAGAATACACAACAGGAGAAAAAGAGGACATATATCCAACGTATAAATCAATTCACGATATACATTCGTACGTTTCAGACGGTCAATTAGTTGATTACATCATATTCAAAGCGGTTAAAGTTGAAGATTTTCTAGTATGGCGAATTGTTGATGATAATACAGATTGGCGAATTAAGCAACAAGGTAACTCGTTTACTATAATTAAGGATGATACTTTTAAGCATCCGTTTGGTATACCGCCTTGTATTATTCTATCTGAGATACAAGAGACAGGATCAGAGGTTAGGATTAGTCCATTATGGCCTATACTAAAAGACGCTGAAGATTACGCTCGTGATAAGTCAGTATTGACTATCTATAAGTTCACAACAGGAATGCCCAGACATTACCGATTTGAAAAGGAATGTAAAGCGTGCCAGGGAGTAGGTAAAAAAGGCGACGGTGAAGATGCTATTCAATGTACTGTTTGTGGTGGAAAAGGTAATATGCGTAAGAATGACGTAACCGACGTGACAGTTATCGAAATGCCAAGAGAGGGCGATCCAATGGTGGCTCCAAACATTGAGGGCTTCATAGCTCCAGACCTTGAGACTTGGACCCAATACAAAGAAGATCTAAAGGATAACGAAGACCTAATGGACTCTACATATTGGGGAACTCGTAGAATGAAAGAAGGTAGCAACGAGACGGCAACAGGTAGATTTATTGATGTTCAACCCGTAGAGAATAAACTTAATACGTTCACTGATTCGGCAGAATGGGCGCACAACACGCTAAGTTCATTTGTTGAAAATTGGGTATTTAACACAGCAAAGACAGAACACGATTATCATACTATTTATGGCCGTGGATATATACTAGAAACGCCTGACTTGCTACTTGATCGATACAACAAATCAAGAGAGAGCGGTTCGAATAACACTATCTTAGATAAAGAGTTAGCAGAATACATTACAGCTAAATACCAAAACAACGCAACCTTAATGGAGCAAATGCAGAAAAAGGCAACGGTTGAGCCTTATGTACACTTAGGTATTACGGTTGTATTTGAGGTTTTTGGTAATATAGAAGCAAACAAGAAAGTACTATTCAATGACTTTTGGGAGCAAGTAGACACGAGTAAGGAAGTGGAGGTATTACGTAAAGAGTTTGATACGTACTTTACCACTAACAATAATATCAAAGCCCCAGAAGTACCAGCACCAGTAACTAAATAAAAATCAATATATGTTAATAACAGACAAGTACCCTTCTGTAGTAGCGACGAGGTATCGATTACGTACCAAGGTCACGAAACCGTTAGACGGTAAATCAAAGCAAATATGGGATATCAATTGCCCTGCTAGAATCGATGAAGGTAAGAAGCTTCAAATATCTAGTTACATTGAAGAAATGAACGGAATTGATTGTAATATATATTACGAGATCGACGAACAGGCAACAGAAGAAGCGCACGAGTACCTAAAGGCTAAACTAGCAGCTAAGAAGGATAAGGAAAAGAACTCAAACCTTTCAACTAACGATGCTATTGGTAAACTCGCTGAAGCTTTAAATTTGAATAAAGGATCTAAGGATAATGACGAAGAAGAGGTAGATCCAGAAATCATTGAATTAAGAGCTGAATTAAAGGGGTTGACAAGTAAAAGAATATTCCCTACTTGGAATGCAGATAAATTAAGAGAGAAAATCGAAGAAGCTAAACAAAAATAAATCACAATGAAGCTAAACATCAACGGAGTGATAGTAGAGGTAGATATTACCAACCTATCAAAAGCAATAGAAGACAAAAAAGAATCATTCGATATCAAATTAGATGATATTGTACTTCGAACAAAGGACAAGCAAGAGGCTTACGAGAACAATATTAGATCTGAATCACAGGTAGTAGGTGAAGAGCTAGGGCGTAAAGGAGTGTTCAAGAGTCTTGAAATAGACATCGAAGGAACTGGAGCATATAAGACTGACGATAAATCAGCGGACGCACTCAAGAAATGGAGCGGTGACGCTTTGGCGGCTGGTATAAAAGATGCTGGAGTAGATCCAGATAAGAAACTTGTAGCGGCCAATGAAGATATTATGGCCCTTAAAGAAAGTCTTTTAGTAGCTAACGGGTCCGTAAAGGATTGGGAGACTAAGCATAATACACACGTTAAACAGTCAGGTATTAGAAAGGATATTGTGCAATCATTAGCAAATGAAACGTTAGCTTTTCCAACTGAGGACGTAGTGGATTTAATTCTACTTAGAAACAAATTCGATCAAGATGAAAACGGTAATACTTTCCAGGTTGGTAACGACGGTAATCCTATGAAGGATACAGACAGAAATGTTCTACCTTTATCTAGTTCGATGACTACATTCTTTGACGCTAACCCAACGTATCGAAAAGGTGCAGATGGAGGCGCAGGAGGTAGTGATTCAGGTAAAGGCGATAAGTTACAAACGTTTGCTCAGTTTGGTGATGAGATGACCGAGAAGGGGCATAATCTAAACGGTGAAGTATACCGACAAGAAATGGCAGACCGACAAGAGGCGGGAACGCTAGAGAAATAAAATTAGGTACAGTACTATACTAGTTGTAGCAAACATATCTAGGGAAAGGCATAGTTTTATAACGTGCCTTTTTTTGTGCGTTATAGTGTTTAATTTTTAATCGTGATTGTTTAGGATTTAATCATAGTTATTTATTTTGATTATATTTGACTTATCCAACCGCGTTGGAACGTCTATTCGAAAGCCGCGCTTTCACCAATCATTAACATAACATTAAATAAAATGGCAAATTTTGACACGTCGGCATGGGCTAAAGGCCAGTCGCAGTTGATGAATATCTATAAGGATGCAGAGATGAGAACCATCGACCCTGTTGTTCTACGTATGGTACTCGCAACTACTGGTATTATGCTACCAGACTACAAAGTATTAAAGGTGTCGGAGGCTAGACCTGTAGAGGGTAACTTCTTAACTAGAACTGCAAGAGCATTGGGAACAGGTGGTAGAACACACAATCACTCAGGAGCGCAAGGAGTTTCAGCTATCAAGAACTTTACATGGTTAACTTATGATGATAAGATCGTAACTACTGTAAAAGAAGCGAACAACTCAATCTTTACGCTAGAACAAACACAAGCTAACAAACTTCAAAACGTTTCTGAGAATTTCGCGGAAGATTTAGAAGCTAAAGCAAGTGCTTTTATTACAGCTAACAGAACAAATATTAACATAGCTACAACAGAGGGTACTTTTGACGGTGTTACATTTACTTTCGAGGTTGATGAAGCAACAAACGGAAACAGAGCAATTCAAATTACTAAATCAGTTATGAAGCTGAACAAGTATGCAAAGTTCAATTACGTTGTTGTTTGTGATACTGTTGCATTCAACAAGTTTGAGTTTGACGCTGCACAAGGAGCGCAAAACAGCACTAACCTATCATTCCAGTATCAAAACGTAACATTCATTCACGATATTAACTTATCGGCAGCAGCAGCACTTATTGATGCTACTTACGTTAAGGGGTTTTGGGAGGTTGTACCTGAAGGATCAGTTTCGGCTCTTCCTTGGATACCAGTTCAAAATGCTCAAGGGTTGATTACTCCAGAAAGCATGTACGCTAATATCTTCGATCCTTTGACGGGATTGCAGTTAGCTACTCACTCATACTGGACTAGAATTGACGGTACGTCTTTAGGTGGTAACACTCAGGATACATCATTAGAAACTCAGTTTTCTGTTGATATTGCCTTGAACACTGTTCCATTGACTACGGCTACTGAAACTTCTATCTTCGCATTTGCTCTAGTTTAATCGTTGATGTTTAGCGTAACTAAAATAGCAGGTCTTTATGGGGCGGTCGGGGTACGACAGCCCTTTAATGCTGCGTACGCTATAATCGACGCTGCAAATCAAGTGAGTAGATCGGGGCTGTTCGTAACGGATAACCCTATTTGTAAGGTTGAGTTTTTAAAGGATTCACAAGACTATAACGATATTACCGATGCTGATTTCAACCTGTTTCTAAAGAGAATGCAGGAGGATAGTATTATGAGTGTCGCGAGGTCTGTATTTGATGAGTCCGACTATGTGGATAGACAAGTTTTATATCCATATGCTCAAAACAAAGTAAACACTGTTACGTTACCTAGTGCGTTTGTCGGTGAAAGAATAGAGGTGTCAATTGAAAAGAATGTAGCTTTTGAGATTACGCGAATAATGCTCGATTTCGAAGGTGCAGGAGATTTAGATATAATGCTATTCAACACCTCACAGACAGCACCGTTATTTAACGAAGTAGTAACGATCACCTCAAATCACCAAGTTGTTGACCTTAATTGGAAGGTTGATAATTCTGGAGACACATACAAGGGTGATTATTATCTTGGTTACTTGACTAATACTGTAGATATCGGAACTCTCAAGCCTTACGCAAGGGATTACGATAGAAGTAATATTAGGTCGATCATATGTATGCTTCAACTCAGACAAGTTCAGTTCTTAGGTCACACAACGGCAACAATGCCAGATCTGACGACTAAAGAAGGTATGAGTGATTCCCATGGTATGAATCCAGACATAACGGTTTACGACGATTTCACTGATTTGATCCTTAGAAACGATACGCTTTTTCATCAAGCTATTAACCTGGAGATGCAAATTAAATTCTTAGACACCTATCTAGCTACGTTGCGGAGTAATCGCAATGAAAGAACGGCTAAAGATATGGCTATGCAGATTTTAGTTGAGCTTAACGGTACAAATAGAGATGATCAGGTCAAGGTTCAAGGGCTTAGGAGTGAGCTTTACGGCTCAATAGCGATGATAAAGAAGGAGATTAAGCGGCTCAATGAAGGATATTTGGGCGGTAGGATTCAAGTTTACACTATACAATAATGGCACTTTTACGAAAGACAGACCCAGTAGGATTAGATTTGAGAATCGATCAGTTTCAATCGTCACAATTTACGGCGCTTGGATTTGATGCAGACGATTATCAGAGTTATCCTAGAGTGTATGTCAACGAGATTGAGCTTAAAAGCGGTAAGCGTGGGCACATTCCTGAATACTTTACTAGTGTAGGAAATGACTATGAAGACGTTATGTTTAACGACAACTTCAATCTATCATCATTCTTCTATCAACACACTAGAACAGGACACGAGAAGCAAACAGGAACGGTCCGAGTTAGTCAGATTATACAGGCTAAACTAGATCAGTTATTTCCTTCTGCACCTCACAGGTTCGACGAAGAGTTAAAAGAAATGTTTGAAAAGTTCGCGATAAATTTTAGAGCGCACGATCAATTTAAGCTAGTAGATACGTTTACCACAATTGAAGAAGTTTATCGTGACTTCATCACTGAACAAATAAAATACGATGACATGCACCCGTTTTACGTGGTGCGATTAGAATACTTAGTTAGGTATAATCCTAGCGAGAAATGTTAAATTAAATAATTAGAAAATATGGCAATAGCAGGATGTAATTGCGGTGGAAAGCTAGGTAATACTGGATTTCCTGATGTAAAACCTTTTGGGCTTACGGTGGGGTTTGTAATGGTCCCTATCCGAGCAGCAGACGGTACAAGAAATAGTCTAGATATGACTTCATTAACTTTAGGGCAAGACTACCTAGATTTATTAAACAATCCAGACCCAAGTAAAAGAGGGTATCCATACCTTAAACTAGTGAATGTAACTCATGAAGAAGCAGACGCTACTTATGAAACGTTTGACAATGGAGAGCGTACAAAAACTAGAGACGGTATCAAAACGATTAAATTCGAAGTACCTGGAGTTACTAATCAGTTTTACCTTAAAACGTCAGAGGCATGTGTAGATTTCGGTCTCTATGCTATTGATGGTTGTGGTAACTTGAAAGGTCAATTAGAAGGAACAGACCTTTTCCCAAGACCAGTAAATAGAGGTTCTTTCAATTCAACATTTATCGATGCAATAGCAGACGCTACTACAAAGGTTATGTTCGAGATGGATTACGGGTTTGTTACAAACGATGGTGATCAATGGATGGTTGCTCAAAGTGATTTCATTTCAGTTATTGATCCTTTAGAGGGACTAGGAATGATTGATGTTCAATTCCCTACGATTGTAGTTGATTCAACTATTCAAATCACTGTTAATGCTAGTTTCTGTTACGGTTATGCGAATGCTAAGACACCGTGGACAGGAGCAGGGCCAACAGACTTTAGTTTGACTAATTTAACGACTCCAGCGGTTATCGCGGTTGCGACAGCGGTTGAAAGTTTAACAGTTCCAGGTGAATACGCTATTACTTTCGCGGCACAAACTACGAGTGATGTAGTTGAGCTAGACGCGTTTAGAGCAGCTTCAGGAAGCTTAGTTAATGGTTTCGAAGGTGAAGAAGCAACATTTGTAGCACTATAAAACTCTGAATTATGGATACTGAAAAAATGATTAACGTAGAATATTTTAAGACGATAACTCTTGACGAGGCTATATCTCTTAGGGGTGGTATTCCTGAAACGGAGATCACTAAGGTTTGGAAGAAATTAAATCCATCTAAACCTAAGAAGAAGGTAGTTAAACCAGAACCAGAAGCAGAAGATTAATTTATAGGGGCCGCTTAGGCGGTCCCTTTAATTGCTTGTTATGGCTATTGGACAGAGTAAATTACACACGATACTACGTAGAGGTAAGTTACTAAAAGACTCGGTAGCATGGTTTGACGCATTTACACCTAGGACTAAAAAAGAAATTCTTGATTTAATTCGTGAGGATCAACTTAGAGACAAAGGTATAGATGGTGACGGTGACGTAATTGGTTTCTATTCGTTCGCTACAGAGGTTATATCTGGAGGCGCTAAACAACAAGGGGATCATTACACGTTCGACGATACTGGCAAGTTCTTTCTATCGATGTTTATACGTGTACTAAGCGATAGTTTCACCATAAACGCAGACGGACAAAAGGAAGACGAAAACTTATTTGATAAATACGGACAAGAGATAATAAAACCAACTGATGAAAGCATTGACCAAATTAAGATTATCATACGTAAATCGTATATTGCTTACGTCAGGAAAATACTATTTGAATCACGATGATTTATCGTTATACAATTGGGAGGAAGCAAAGAAGGGCTTAATCCAGAAGTTAAGAAAGGAAGTCGTTTTATCTAACGCTCCTTGGATAGTTAAACCAGTTATCCGAATTACAAAGAAATTTATCGCGGGATGCAATAGAGTTATAGGATTCCGAAAGGGGTTATTAGACTTCTACGCATACGAGAAGCTATTTAATAGCCATATAGACCGCTTTGGACAATCAGACCACCAAAAGCAATGGATGGCGTGCAAAGCTCAGTTAATCAAGCTTAGAACGCAAAGAATTATAACGGGTGATGTATTCCTAGAGAATTACATTGCAATTGAGGAACAGAAGTTACGTGATTTGGACCCGTCGAAAATGAAAGGAATGACCACGGACCAAGCTTTATCAATATTAGCGAAGTTCCAAGGTGTGGCAGTTATCCACAAAAAAGATATTACAGTAGTAGAATACGAAAATTTAATGACCGTTTATGTCAGAGCAGCCAGTAAGAAAGAGTGATCTAATCGAGGGAGATCCAATTGGCGAGATCTCTAAGGATTTAGAAGAAGGATTAAA
>SDBT01018253.1_pt1 | contig 11034 bp, 25 predicted proteins | sample 2277101 | NCBI WGS metagenome assembly SDBT01 (sample SAMN10404973, study PRJNA504765) | marine sediment metagenome | isolation source: marine sediment core GS10_PC15, 103 cmbsf | place: Arctic Ocean: Southern Knipovich Ridge | collected 2010 | reverse complement strand
CGGTGGCGTCGACCTCGGTCCGCTGGCTGGCTCCCGATTGGGCGTGGGGGTTGTTGCCGGCGATGGCAACGCCACCGGGCGCGAGGATCAGGGCTAGTGCGATGATCAGGTACTTCATTCTGTGTTTCCTTCTGGGTTGTGATTTGATTTAGTCTCGCGGCAGCAGTCGCGGTTCCTGAGCCCGGCGAGCAGATTGTCATCTAGGATGGTATAAATATCGTCGTAGGCGTCATCGGCTATGACCCAGACCATCTCCCCAAGCCGCAGTTCGGGGTGGTCGAGCCACGCGCGCTTCAGCGCCTGGATTAGTAGCTCCTGTTCAGTGCGTCGGTTCGCCATCGTTGCCCTCCAGCGTCCTCTTCAGGGCCTCTAACTCTCCCTGGATCTTCAGATTCATCTCCTCGGCGTCGGCGATCATCTTCAACTCGTAGGCCGAGGGGATCCTGCGCTTGAGGATGGTGCTTCTTCCGGTCATCGGTCCGCCGCTGCTGGACTCTATGACCTCCCAGCCTTTCGCCCCAAGCGCGTTGAGCCTTGTAAGAAAATCGGATCCACTTGCGGTTGTGTTGATGGACATGTACTCGAACGCGCTCCCGCATCCTACCATCTTCGGTTCACCCATCGTAGCGCACCATGCTCAGGGCGACTTCCCGATCCATCGCCAGGGGTAGCAGCCAAGAGATGTTCGGGATGCAGTGGACGTTGTGCAGATCTTCGACGTCGACCCTCAGTACCTCCTCGTCGGTCTTGGTCTCTAGGCTCATGAGGTCGATCCCGAACGCCCTATAGCAGTAGACCTCCGCGCGGGGTAGGTTCATCTTGGAGAACTCGTCCCAAACGCAAGGTTCAGTCTTGCAGCCCGTCTCCTCCTCGAACTCACGGACCATTGCGAACCTTGGAAGCTCATCCTCCTCGACGTGACCCCCGATCCCGTTGAGCTTCCCAGCCTGCCAGTCGGGCCGGGCCTTCCGAATGAGCGCTACCTGAGTAGTAAGCCTTCGACCAACTTGAACCTCGCCGAACGCGAATCCTAGGCAATAGATCGTCTTCTTCACTTCAACCTCTCCTCCTGCAGCGTACTATATTCTGGGTTCAATTCGCAACCTAGGTAGCGACGCCCGTTGTCGCGGGCTACCATCGCCGTCGTGCCACTGCCCATGAACGGGTCGAGCACGATCCCTCCCTCCGGGCATCCCGCGAGAACGCAGGGCTCGATCAAGTCGGGTGGGAATACCGCGAAATGCGCGCCCTTGTAGGCCTTCGGCGCCACGGTCCAGACGGAGCGCTTGTTGCGAGTTTCCTTGGCTCCTACGGAAGTTAGTCCAGCCTTGGTCCGATGGTGCTCGTCGCCGCCGTCATACGCTTCCTTGCCCTTGTGCCTCTTGTTACCAGGGTTGCGTCCAGTCGCCGGTTCCTTGATCGCCTCATGGTCGTAGTAATATTTCGGCGACTTGGCGAGCAGGAATATATACTCGTGCGCCTTCGTGCAGCGATCGCGGACGCTCTCGGGCATCGGATTAGGCTTGTGCCAGATTATATCCTGCCGAAGGTACCAGCCGTCGGCCTGTAGTGCGAGGGCGACGCGCCATGGGATTCCGCAGAGGTCTTTCGGTTTTAGGCCAGCTGCTTGAAGATCGAATTTAGCATCATAGAAACTACCTGCATTCGTCGATTGACCTCCGCCTCCGCTAAGGGTGCCTTTTGCGGTGCCTCCCGACCCCTTCGTCGATGCTGCGTAGCTATCACCCAAGTTCAGCCACACGGTACCATCGTCGCGCAGGACCCGGCGCACCGCGCGGAACACCTCGACCATCTTCTCGATGTATTCTTGGGGCGTCTTCTCCAGCCCGAGCTGGCCATCTACGCCGTAGTCCCGCAGACCCCAGTATGGCGGCGATGTCACGCAGGTGTTTACCTGAACGCCCTCGACGTTGGCCCAGAAGTTCATGATCTCGACGCAGTCGCCGAACTCGATTTGGTCGACTACTTCATCCAATCCTCTTCTCCTGCCGGCAGCATGTCTACGTCTGCCGTCACCTGTACCTCGTCGCGCGCGTCGGACCTCGACGCGAGCGTGAGCCCTCCCAGTGGTCGCTCGACCAACGGCTCCATGATCTCCTTCCTCATCTTAGGCTTGATCTTGTGCCGAGTCAAGACCTTCTCCAGCTGCGCCGGGCTCTTGAGGGTGGCGGGCTCGTGCAACTCATTGAAATGCTCTTGGTTGTCACCTATCACATTGAGAATCTCATTCATCGCCTCGTCTTCGTCGATGATCCGCCGGTTGGCGCTCTTTCGCACGAGCTTGATGCCCTCGAACTGGTGGCCGGCCATGGCCAGCTGCATCGCCGTACCCTGCACCGACCGCACGAACGAGTCCCACCGCGGGATGATGCCGAGCAGTCGCTCAACCTCGGACGGGTCGCAGGGCAGCGTGGGCGGCTGCACCTGCTCGTAGTTGGCCGGGGTCATGCCGAGGAGGGCCAGGTCGTCCTTCTTCTGTGCCGGACAGATCCCCTCGGCGGGACAGAACGTGCAGTGACTACCGGTCACCAGGGGCGCGTCGGCCTCGCGCGTGCGATCGGCCCCGGCGGCGAGCTGGCTGCCGAACTCCATGAGCGCGGCGGGCGTCGTCGCCCACGAGCGGACCGGGCCCTTGGGGTGGTACGGCCGGGGCTGGACGATCACTAGCTTGACCGTCTCGACGTTCCCGAGGCCGATCGAGTGCAGCGCCGTCAGACCGTAGAACATGGCCTGGGGGTTGTAGTCGGGCTCTACGATGCCGTTCCCGTGCTTGTAGTCGGTGACGACCAGCTCGCCGAAGGCCTGGTAGAGCACGAGGTCCGAGGTGCCGAACATGTCGTTCCGGCCAGGGATGGGCTTACCCTTCACCTCGACGCTCATCTTGACCACGTCCGGGCCGCCGAGTCGCTCGATCTCGCTCGCGACGAAGTCCAGGTAGACCTCGACCGCCTCCGACATCTCCCCGCGAACTGGGAAGGCGTAGCTTGGCCAGTCAGGGACTAAGATAGTCTCGTCCGGGTAGTCGTCTGTCCCCGCTTTATTTCTCAAACACCATTCTCCAAGGGAGTGCGCCGCCGTGCCCTGGGACGCCGCGAAACTCGGCTGGTCGCCGACGCCTGGGGGGAGCTGGTCCGCGAGTTGGATTGATCCTGGACATGCTAGCCACCTGGCAGCGCCCGAGGCGCCTAGCTTTGCGTGCGCGGTCATATTGCTTTACTCCTTATGAGAGCGATCTTTTCAAGTTCGAGTTCGTGAATTCGTAGATGCTGCTGACGAACCTTGATCGCATAGTCGACGCGAGTATTCAACTCACCCTTCAACATCTCCACCGCATCCATCAGATACTCCATGAACTTCCCATAGTCAGGAAGTACGTCCGGCCTATTGACTGCTTTCTGCCAGCGCTCGATATAGATTTGCTCCCGGCCCTTCTGCAGCTCAAATATGAATCGAAGATCCTCTAGCTCCTCTCGCTCTTCCGCGTTGAGCTTTGCGTGAGTACTCATAGCACGGCTTTGAGGATAAGGGTAATAATCACGGCGCCTGCCACTATCGTGGCGGTATAGCCCATGCCTATGAAGAAGGCGTTCAGTCGCTGTGTGGTCCGCTCCTTTAGATACCTGATGACTTTGGCCTTGATCTGAACGTCGTCTAAGATTTTGTTCTTGAGTATGGCCACATCTATCTTCAGGTCTTCACCTACCCTAATCACGCGTTCGAACTGATCGTGCATTTTCCCCATGTTCTTGGTCTTGTGCTCCTGCTCCTCCTGCAATTCGTTGACCTCGGCGTCAGTCAGATCCTGACCTCGTACGATATTTATGATCGCTTCATCTCGCTTTCCCTTTAGGCGATCAACCAGGGTTTCTAGTTCTTCTACCCCTGCCTTCAGCGTCGGATTCTTCTTAGCGGGCATCGTTCTTCTCCTGCAGCTTGTTGTAGGCCTCGACCATCTTGATCAGCCGCGGGCCCGCGACCTCCCAGTCGAAGTAGGGCGCGTCGTCCGTGCGCGGGTCGTTCTTCAGTGGCGCGCCGAGGGCGCGATCGTCCACGTAGACGTTCGCGAAGATCTTGCGTGGGTCGGTATCGAAGCCCGCGTTTAGGGGCTTGCTGTTGATCCCTGAGAACGTGTCGCCGAGCCCATAGGTCTCTAGCCAGGCCTCCATCTCCTTGAGGGACGCGCCCGCGCGGCACGTCCAGAGCACCAGCTCCGCGCCCATCCCCTTCAGCGTGCCGAGCCAGTAGGCCCCTCCGAGGTCCCTGCCGATCTCCGGGAACTTGTGCTCGACTAGCGTCCCATCAAATTCTACCGCTATGATCATCTTGTTAGCCATCTTCGTCTTCCTCCGGTGCCAAGTCTTCTCGGCGGGTGATCCTGTCTATCTGTACCCGCGTGGGGCGGCCGGTGCGTATCCGGGCCACGTGGACGGGCATCTCTACCGGGGCCTGCTGCCTGCCCCACCAAACGTCGAGGGCGCGAAACACGACGGGCCAGCAGTAGCTGAACAGTTTGTGCTTCTGGGGGCAGGCGCGCGATAGGGCGTGGCGAATCTGAAACATGGCCTCAGATGCCGCGTCCTCCATCGTCGTGCAGGCCTCGTCCAAGCGCAGGTTCCGCCGCTGCGTCCACGACTTCGCGAGGGTTTCGTGGATGTCCCCCTTGAAGACGTACTCCAGTATCGCGTTGAGCGCCGCGGTGAACTCGTTCAGGGCCAGCGTCAGGTTGAGCTGCCGCGGATCCTCTTCACCCTGGATCAGGGCGCGCGCCACGTCCTCGAAGGTGATCGGGTAGGTGCTCCCATACCTGCGCTTGGTCTCGCGCTCCTCCGGAGTCATCAGTTGGAACAGCTCCTCGCGAGCTGCATTCAGCTCATCAATGAGCCGCACTTCTTCGTCGTCGTCGGTGATCAATGCTCGCCCCTCCAGGCTGACCGGGATTAGAACAGGTCTCCCGCAAATTTCTTGGTCTGGTGAATCACGTGCCGCCGGAGCAGCTTGAAGTCGATGGTTGGGTCCTTGTGCCGCTTGATGGCGGTCCAGATCTCCTCGGTCACTATAGCATGGTAGACCGTCTGGAGCAAGCGGGGAATGACCTTGCCGCGGTGGGTGCGCTCGACCTCGTCGATCAGCGCCGCGCCGAGGCACTCCTCGTCGTGGATTAGCCGGCGGATCTTCGCCCGCTCCTTCTCGACGAGCGCGGGGGTGACGAACTCCTCGGCGATGGCAGCCTCCACCTGGAACCGGCCCTCCTTCTCGGGGGTGCCGAACTGGCGCCGGTTCTCCTCCTTGAACTCGCCGCGGACGATCTTCGCCCAGGGCTGCCGCCCGTACTTATTCCGCCACTCGTAGTTCTTGATCACGATCCCCTCGCCGGCCCCGCAGCCGTCGCGGATGAGGTAGGTGTTCTCGCATCGACCTCCTTCCGCAGCTGCTCCTCGGTCGGATTGGTGATCGTGCAGAGGGGCTCAATCATGTCGAAGCCGAAGTTGCGGAGCGCGCCCGCGTACCCTTCGTAGGATAGATACCCACAATCGTCGTCGTCGTAGACGTCGAACACGTAGAAGCGGCGCCAGGCCGCCTCGCGGTACGTCCGCAGCGTATGCGGAACCAGCCACTCGCCGTAGAGCCGCCACCAGGGAAAGTTGGCGAACAGGCCCTTGAAGTCCGGTACGAGTTCCTCCTCCTCCTCCTTGATCCATCGAAGGAAGCCCGCGTTGTCGTCGTCCAAGGTCAGCTGCCGAGTTCGGGAGCCCGCTCGGATGACGTTGATCCCATCGTCGTTGCCTAGCCACACGCTCGCGTTCGTACCATCGAGCTTGGGGAAGACGTAGACGATACCGATGTCGAGGCCGTCCACGTCGGGATGGCCGTACCGTTCGACGTGGTCGTACTTGCGAAAGCTCACAGCGTTACCACCCTCATCAGGGGCATCTCGATTTCATCTCCCTTGATCTCGATCTTCCCATAGCCGCACTTGCGAACGAGTTCGGTTGCCGCTTCGTTGAATCCATTATAAGGATTGTTCGGTTGATTCGTCTTATAGAGCCTACTGTATTTGTCTTTGTCATGGTCATACTCACTGATCTGGTAGAGGAGCTGCAGATGATGGCTCCCCACTCCCATGCTCAGCGTAACCCTACCTATCAGGTAGTCCCCAACGTAGACTTGAATGTGTCGCTTCTCTTCGCTGGCCGTGATCTCGATCATAATTCCTCAATCCGCAGTCATAGATGAAGGGTGCGTCGGTGTCCTCGTCGATCCACCAATTGCTGATAGAGTAGTAGGAATGACCTCCGACGTCTGATATCCCGTACTCCGCCGTCAGGTGGGACACGAAGTCCACCTCTTGGTCGGTCGAATCCCTCTCCGAACATCGGGACCTACTGACCAGTATCCAATCAAGGTTATGCTCATAGCCTATACCATCCTCCTGCTTGATGGCGCCCACGTCATAGAGTCGCGGAAAGTACTGGAGGTGCTCCTCGCGGATGCTGTTCAGGATCTCGGCCTCCGTCGCCGCCTGATGATCGGCCGGGTGGCAAAAAAGCTCCCCACCTTCTCGGTGGCACTGGAGCTTGAGTATCTTGTCGTACCCGATCTCATAGATTGATCGCATTCCATCCGCGGAGAGTTGGTTGATGGCATCCTGGCCTATTCGAAGAATCTTTGAGAACCGATCCCAGGCCAGCTTGGTGCCGTCGTAGAGTTCGAACTCGATGTCCATCAGTTGACCTCATCTATCGTGAGTGATTTCTCGCCGTCCCAGGTGATGCGGTACTCGCCGTACCCTTCCTCGAAAGCATACACGGTCTCGGAGTTCATTTGGAAGGGTCGCGCGCAGGCCCCTGAAGGTGTGGTGGTTCGCGGGGCGTGACCCGGGTGATGCCAGCCCCGCGCTCTTGGTCGGTGATCCTGCTGTTCTCGGTGGGCGTCAGCTGCCACCATGGCACGGACTGGGTCATGATGAGATTGTCAGCTCCTGGATTGCCTGCATCGCCTCGTCGATATCATTCCGGTAGTTCAGCAGCGCGCCCTGTACGGCCGCGGGTGACCACAGGCCATCCTTGAACGGTGGCAGGACCACGTTGTTGGGGAAGAAGAGTCGGACCATCCCAGCTACATCGTCGCTGCCGAACAAACCAATCTCCTCCTGGAGGTCGATCCTCCCCGGGCGCACGAGCGCTGGGTCGAGCTTGTCTGGGTGGTTCGTGGTCATGATCAGCAGGCGACCCTCGGAGGCGATGATTCCATCTATCGCGTTGAGTATCCCGCTAAGGGACTTGGACTCAGCGGCCTTCCCATCGATGCGGGTGTGGGTTGCCACGGCTGAATCTATGTCCTCGATCAGGACGATCGATCCCTTTTCGACGCTTGAGAAGGCCTCGTGCAACGACTCGTCGGTCTTGACCGATCCGAGGTTGATGTAGTGGAGGCGTCGCTTCAGGTGGCTTGCGATCACGAACGCGAGCGAGGTCTTACCCGTACCGGGTGGGCCGTGGAGTAGGTATCCCCTGCGATGAGGTACGCCCCGACTTGCGTACCAGTCGGCCGCGCCGAAGAACCACTCGGCGTCCTTGATCACGCGGTCGAGCTGTCCTGGTGGAAGGATCACGGAGTCCATCGCACGGTCGTCCTTATGTAGGTCTTCCCAGTAGCCACTGGCTACCCATATTCTGACCGTGACGCCGGGATGCAATACGGATAGGTCCTGCACCTCCTCCAGGAGCCTTCGAAGGGGCGCCTGAGACCTCCCCAGCATTCGAAGTGAGAAGGTCTCAATCACCGACTCATTGATGCTGCTGCCCTCGCTCTTTTCTCGATGCACGATCAGAGGTCGACGGCCATACCACATCAGGTGATATCCGTACCCTGGGCCCAGGATCCATCGGTCATCTCCCCCCTTAGTCAACCGCAGCCTTCGCGCCTTCGTGGAGTATTCATGCGAGGACATCCATTTATTGATCCAAGAGAACGCCGCGTTCTCGCTGTTTACCACTACTTCTACGGTCGCGTGCTTGATGATCAGGCGCTTGAGTATGCCTGGGATCATCTTCACCGCGTAGAGGGCCGAGCCGAACAGCCCAGCTCCTATGAATCCCTTGAGCATATCATTGCTCGCGAACTCTCGGAGTATCCATTCTTGGGCGAGGGCGAGGTCCATCCTAGTACTCGATCCAGAACCAGAAGGTGTCCTCAGGAAACCAGGCGGCCATTTCGTCGATGATCATGGGGTTTTTCCCTTCGAAGCACAGGGCCCGACAGCAACTACAATTCGCCGACCCTATCTTGGCTTTAGTCGCCCCGCGCACGGGCTCGTCCGACGCGCAGAGCAGGATCTCTTCCGTGCCCTCGGGCACGTCGAAGTACTCCCGAACGCCGTCGGTACAGAGGTGTTCCTCGTTGATGGGCCCATTCCACCCATCTTCAAAGGCATTGATCTTCATCACTAGTCGCTTGATCATCCCGTTCTCTCCTGTTCTTGCCTCCTGGCGGCGCGGATCGCGTCGCGCAGGGTGTCGCCGTGGGTCGGCGGTAGTTCGGTCGCGAAGTCCGGCGGCGTGAACGTCCACGCCGGGTCGGTGTAGTTGCAGTGCACGGAGCAGGCCTTCGACTCGGCGTAGTCGAGCAGCTCGACGTCCTCGGCGGCTTCGAGCAGCATGTCCCGGGTCTCCCCATCGAAGTGGCAGGCCGCGAACTCCCTCAGGTTATCGGCGCGCGTCATCCTAGTACTCGATCCAGAACCAGAAGGTGCCCTTGGGGAACCACGCGGCCATACCACGGGTTATTTCTGATTCGTTGCCTTCGAAGCATATCCGAGCGCTATAGTAGTCGGGTTGCAAGCGTATCGTGGCCTCGGTCGCACCCTTCGTCGGTCGATCCGACGCGCAGAGTACGATCTGCTTGATGCGCTTGGGCAGGCTGAAGTACTTCCTCACGCCCCCGCCGCAGAGGTACTCAAAGTTGAGCCCCTCGTAATTTCCGGCTCCATCCACCCACATCACCAGTTGCTTGATCATGCGATCTCCTCCCTTGAGTACTCGATCCAGAACCAGAAGGTGCCCTCAGGGAACCACTCGCCAATTTCCTTCGTGATCAATACGTCGACGTCATCGAACAGTAGCCGAGAAAAGCAACTGTTGTGGAGAATCACCTCGGCCTTCGTGGCCCCTCGAACGGATGCGTTGGATGCGCAAAGCAGGATCTCCCGTGAGTCCTCCGGCACATCGAAATACTTGCATACGCCATCCTTGCAGAGGAATAGCTCATAGTCTTGCTCGGAGACCTCCCAGGACCCTCCGTCCTCATCCGCCTTCATCACTAGTTGCTTGATCACTTGGACTCCTCCTCTTGAAACTGCATTCCATGATCCTTCCTCATCAGACCTACGAAGTAGTCTTCGTGCCTCTTCGACATCGTGGACTCCTCGCGGCAGGCCTTCAAGGTGGCGTCATGGCCAGCCTGCCAGCCGGCGCGGATGTCCTTCGTGTCGTGGGCCTCATCGGGCTTGGGAATGCTGCCCTGCATGAAGGCGAGCATGCCGAGTCGATAGTCCTCAAGCCGATCCTCGTCCTCTGGGTTCTCGGGGTCGAGCCCGTGGTCCGACATGAACTGCGTCAAGCACTCTTGCTGGCTAGCCTCGGGATCACTAAGGCCCCTTAGGGGGCGGCCAACGATCACTCCTAGTTCACTGATGATGATCGGCTGGCCATCGTCCATGGCCTCGGTGATGATTTCCTGCATCTCCCTTTCGGCCTGGGCCCATCGTTCAGGCGTACTAGTCGCGCATGGGTAGCATACCATGGACCGCCCCGGTCCGTAGGGGCGAAGCGCTTCGATAGTCTTGCAGTATTGGCACTCGTCGGTTGTCATCCGGTCATCCTCTTCTCTGGTCGGTAGTCGACCTTGGTTGCACCCTTGCGACGATTGCAGGGCAGGCAGAGCAGCTGGAGGTTGGCCAGGCTGCCCGGTCCTCCCGCGCTCACCGGCACGACGTGGTCGAGCGTCAGATCTTCAAACGGGAACTCCTCCTCGCAGCAGAGGAAAATCAGGCCGTAGTCCAGGACGAGGCTCAAGCGCTTGCGGGCGGGCTCCCAGATGTTCTTCCGCTTCATACTCATCAAGCGTTCCTATCGATCGCGTCGGAAATCCTCCCAGCCACGGTCTCGATGGTCCTGCAGATGGCCACGGTGCAATCGAAGAGAGCCGACTGCAGGGCTGCTTTGTGGGCACTAGCAGCATCTATTCCATCAAGAGTTGCATTCTTCTTCGCGTTCTTGGCGTACTGCTCGATCTTCTCTATCTCGGTCACGTTCATTCTCCTATGATGGCCAAGAGGCCGATCGGTTGGCTGCGCTCGCACTCGATCATGACATCGTGCCGAACCCTGGCATAGAGCTTGTCCCCCTTGAAGAGGTAGGCCGGGCACACCTGGCCGAGCTGCATGTGGTGCCCGATCACTACCCCTTTTGGGTCGAGTAGGGCTACTCCCCTGGTGTGCTTCGGTTGATTTGGGCCCGTGATCGCCATCGGCCACTCCTCATGCTAGATGCGTGCCGATGTGCGCCCCCGGGTTGGGCAAGATCGTGTTGGGCACGATCACCGGGGGCGCTCGAACCTAGTCGTCGGCGATGATCTCCTCCACTCGATCCGAGAACAGCTTCAGCAGCCGGCTGAACGTATGATCCCCGGGCGGTGGATCGTCGGACGCCACCGCGTCGAAGAACTCGGCCAGATCCATGATCTCTTCTTCATCGAACGCTTCACCTAGGATCTCGTTATTTGCGCCCATTATACCACCGCTCCGATATCGGCGAGGAGGTCCTTGCAGTTCGCCTCCGTAAGGTCGTTGGCCTGCTTGGCGTACTTGTGCATCGCCGCCTCGGCTGCCGGCCTACCGTGCTGCGGAAGCGCGGCCATCGCCCGCAGCGCCGTCCGCGCGAGGTTCTGCCAATCGATTAGCGTAGTTGCCGATGAGGTGACGACGGCTACTAGTGGGATGATCTTTTTCATGAC
>SDBT01018252.1_pt1 | contig 11034 bp, 8 predicted proteins | sample 2277101 | NCBI WGS metagenome assembly SDBT01 (sample SAMN10404973, study PRJNA504765) | marine sediment metagenome | isolation source: marine sediment core GS10_PC15, 103 cmbsf | place: Arctic Ocean: Southern Knipovich Ridge | collected 2010 | reverse complement strand
GTCGCACTGGCTGACCCGACCCAATCGGGCTCGGCAGCGACGGCAAATGAGATGATCGTCCAGTCTGGCGGTAACTGGCCGGCCGGCTGGGCAAAACTGCTCTCCGTGCTATCAAATGCCAAGCGATTTTACGACGGTGCGTCGACGGCCGCCGATGCGGTAATCGCCGAAGCGCCGGTCGCGACGTGTATCGACTTTTACGGCGCGATGCGAGTTGCGAAATACCCCGAGGATCTGGTCTACGTAAGCCCCGCCGGACAGACTGCGTTTAACCCCGACCCTATCGCCATACTTAAAAACCCGCCCAATGGCGAACTGGCCCAGCGGTTCGTAGACTTCGTTCTGTCAGCTCAGGGGCAAGCACTATGGGCATGTAAGGTCGGCTCCAAATCCGGCCCGGTTGAATACGACCTGATGCGACAGCCGATCCGCAAGGATACCTACGAAAAGTTTGCCGCCGATCTTGCACCCTGGATAAACAGCCCGTACCTTGCCACCCAGCAGATGGAACTTGATGTGAAGGTTGCCAAGATACGAGCAAACGTACTGCCTCAACTGGTCAAAGCTGCCGCCATCGACAACCTCGATGGGCTCAAAAAAGCCAAGGCCAAACTCATCGAGAAAAACTTCGAGCCCTATCGGCTGATGGATTTCAATCTCCTACCGGATAATCTCGCAACGCTTGAAGCACTTGCCGCGACGGCTGAGGCACTTAAAGATGAAACCAAGGCTGAGCTGATTGTTACCGGCTGGCAGAGATTCTTCGCCGATAAGTACGAACGGGTAAGCCAGTAGAAACTTTTATCTGAGACTTTCAGAAGGTCGAGTTGATTAGTGGGTTTGCTAAAACGTTACAATCCGCTGGACGATGCGATTGGAAACCTGCGCCGCAGGCCTGGTGCGTTTATCGTAGCCGTTGTGTTTTTGGTTATCCCGCTGAGTGCGTTTCTGCTGTGGCCGATATTCCAGGCCATCAAAACCGGCTTCGTTCACGACGGGCAGGCGTCTCTTTATTGGCTGGGGCGGGTTGGCGCTAATGAGATTTTGCTGGGCCAATTGCGAAACGGCATTGTGCTGGCGTGTATCACAACGCTGGGCTGTTTGCTCCTGGCCGTGCCGCTTGCGATCTTGCGAGCAAGATGCAGTTTCCGCGGCCAGTCTCTTTTGAGCATGGGCATACTCATCCCGCTGATCCTTCCGCCATTTGTCGGCGCACTATCGATGAAGCGACTGCTCGGCCAGTTCGGCTCGATTAACCTGATACTTCAAAAGCTGGGGCTCATTACCGTCGGGGCCGGTAATCTTCCACCGGATTGGCTGGAAAGCGGCTTCGTCGGCGTTGCTATTTTGCAGATACTGCACCTGTTCCCTATCGTATTCCTAAACGCCTCGGCGGCCCTTGCCAATATCGACCCCGCCTACGCACAGGCGTCGCGAAACCTCGGGGCCGGGCCAATAAGGACACTAACCAAAATAACACTGCCGCTGATGAGGCCGGGGCTATTCGCCGGCGGAACTATCGTTTTCATCTGGTCGTTTACCGATATCGGCACGCCGCTGATTATGAACTTCCGCGATGTGATTCCCGTGACGATTTTCCACGAGCTGTCCGGCGCGCAATATACCGGCAGAACATTTTCGCTAGTGTTTATCATGCTGGCGGTGTCGGTTTTGCTTTACATACTCGGTAAGTTCGTCTTCGGGAGGGCCATCCCGGCAGGTGCGTCGAAGGCTACCATCCAGGCCGAGCTTCGCCGGCTCGGGCCTGTCGGCACTGCTGGTGCGTGGATAGCTTTCGGATCGGTAATCGGCCTGGCGGCACTGCCGCATATCGGCGTGATCCTCCACGCACTCGCCGACAGATGGACCAACACGATCCTGCCGTCGTCATATACGCTCGACCACATGGCACGCGTGATAACCAGCGATGGCACCTACCGCAGCATAATAAATTCACTGCGATACGCCGGGACATCGACGTTCATCGACCTTGCGATAGGGTGCCTTGCCGCGTGGCTGATCGTGCGAGCTCGCGTAGCTGGCAGGACGGTCCTCGACGGATTGTGCATGTTGCCGCTGGCCGTGCCGGGGCTGATTTTAGCGGCCGGCTACGTAGCCATGACCGTACCGGGAAGCGCGCTGGAATCCATCGGCCCCAGGGGCAATCCATTTATAATATTGGTCATCGCGTATTCGGTACGCAGGCTGCCGTTCGTCGTGCGCGGTATCTCGGCCGGGCTGGAGCAAGTTCCCGAAGAACTTTCCGAAGCGTCGCGAAACCTCGGGGCCGGCAAGTTAACCACTGCCAAGCGAATTACCGTCCCGCTTATCGCAGCGAACCTGGTAGCCGCCGGCGTGCTGACATTTGCCTTTGCGATGCTGGAAGTTTCCGACTCGCTGATACTGGCTCAGCGGTCGCCGGATTATCCGATAACCAAACAAATCTACACGCTGTTCAGTTCCGGTACGGGCGAGGGGATAAACACAGCGGCGGCGCTGGGCGTTTACGGCATGGTTATGCTGGGCGGGACGATGGCCGTGGCATCGGCATTGCTGGGCAGGAGACTTGGTGCTATCTTCAGGGCGTAAGGATAAAAATGGCTGCAATTGAGCTTCAAGAAATTAAAAAGATCTATGGTTCAGGGCAAGCGGAAGTAGCTGCCGTGGACGGCGTTTCGCTGCGTATCGAACCGGGCGAGCTGTTTTTCCTGCTCGGGCCATCCGGCTGCGGCAAGACGACACTGCTGCGGATTATTGCAGGCCTGACCGAGCAAACCTCCGGCCGGGTGCTGCTAAAAGGCGCCGACGTTACGAACCTGCCCATCGAACGCCGCGGCACGGCGATGGTATTCCAGAACTATGCGCTCTGGCCTCATATGACAGTCGGCCAGAATGTGAGTTTCGGCCCGAAGATGCAGGGCAAAGGCCGCGCCGAGCAATCGCAAATCACACAAGCTCAACTCGACCGTGTGCAGATGGGTGAGCTTTCGGCGCGAAAGCCAAACCAACTTTCGGGCGGCCAGCAGCAGCGGGTGGCACTTGCCCGCGCACTTGCCGCCGGCGGAGATGCACTACTTCTCGATGAGCCGCTCAGCAACCTCGACGCACAACTTCGCCTGCACATGCGCAGCCAGCTTCGCCAGCTCGTAAAAGAAACAAACCTGACGGCTGTCTACGTAACCCACGACCAAGTCGAGGCTCTTTCGATGGCCGACCGGATTGCGGTGATGAACGCCGGGAAGATCGTCCAGATCGGCACGCCCGCTGAACTTTACGACAGGCCGGCCACGCGATTCGTTGCCAATTTTATCGGCGAGGCAAATTTTATAGACGGGCAGGTCAAACAAACCGGCGCAACGGCACAGATCGAAACGCCCGCCGGTCAACTGATAACCAAAGATGCTGGCGGGCTTGATTGCGAATCGTCCGTCACCTGCTGCATAAGGCCCGAGCGCGTCGGTATCGCACCGGCCGGGACCGATATCCCCACGGAGCTCAACTCGCTGGACGTTACGGTAGAATCGACGACATACCTCGGCCAGATGAGACAGTACCAGGTTCGGTTAAGTTCAGGCCAGCTTTGGAAGGTAACGGTCCTCGCCGGTGAGGCAACTCAATTGGAAAAAGGCTCTACCGCACGGGTAAGCTTCAGACCGTCAGACCTGATCACAGTTAACTAGTAGGCCCGTCCCGCCAGACCTACTCGCCCGCTGTCTGCTGTTCGATAAGTTCGCACAGGATGTGATAAATCACGGCCGAGGTTTCCTGGATGCGCGGGGTATCGCTGCTGGGGATAGCCAGCAGCACATCTGCCAGATCGGCGCATTTTCCGCCGCCGGCGCCGGTGATGGCGATTGTCTTTACGCCCATATCGCGAGCGGTTTTCAGTGCGGCAACAACGTTGGGTGAATTGCCCGAAGTGCTCAACCCAATGGCGACGTCGCCGGGGCGAGCCTTGCCGGCGAGCTGGCGAGCGAAAATTGCATCGTAGCCATAATCGTTGGCGATGGATGTAATCGTGGCGGTGTCGGTTGTCAGAGCCTCCGCCCGCAACGGCGCCCGGTCGATAAGAAACCGCCCCACCAACTCGCAGGCGATGTGCTGAGCGTCGGAGGCCGAGCCGCCATTGCCGAAGGTGAATACTGCGCCGTCGGCGGCATAGCAGTCGATAACCATTGCTGCAGCGCCGGCGATAGAATCTGTGAGCTGATCGGACGCCTGGCGGATAAGGTCACTTGCCTGGCCGAAACGCTGACGGATTTTTTCTTCAATTGCTTCCATTGATTGTGTCATATCCGCGGCATGATAGCCCAAATAAGCTCTTTTTTGCAGCTAAAACTGGTTTTTTCGGACCAATTCAGGCCAATATTGATCCGTTGACGATTTGCCGATTTTCGGATATACTGTTAACTGGAGATTCGAGGAGGTTCTCTGGGCATACCGTCGGCGTTGCAGGCCGATGGATATGGCTCGGCGATTGCACTTTGGAGGTTTTTTTGGATGACGCTATTGAGGTCCGGCATTTTTATAGTCTGCCTTTCCGGGTTGCTTACCATATCCCTGATGGTATCTCCGGCGCATGCGATCATCCTCCAGAACTCAAACCAGCCCACCGCCATCCCCGGTTCAGGCGCGATAGGCTCCTTCGGAAATAACGCCAGTTGCGTGGTAATAGCCCCCAATTTCATCGTCACCACAAGACACCAGGGGTATAGCACCGCCATAGAAATCGACGGCGTCAGCTACACCGCCGTCCAGCAATGGACCCACTCCACAGCCGACATACGCGTCGTGAGGATAGAAGATTCCAATAGCGACCCTGCCAATCTCGCACCAGGCACATGGGCTGAGCTGTGGACGGCCGCACAGGGCTCTGAAGTAGGACAGGAGATAGTCATCGGCGGGTATGGCGTAGCGGGCACTCGTTTTGGCAGTGGCTACCAGTGGGCGCCGGGAACAACGGTAGATCAGCTCAGATGGGGCACGAACGAAATTGATTCGGCTCTAACGAAGTCCTCGTACGGGGGCGGAACGTCTGACGTACTCGAATATGATTTCACACGCATTGCAAGCGGCACGGATTATGAGGCGGCCGTTGGCTACGCCGATTCCGGCGGCGGGTTATACATCGAAGACACCGGCACATGGTACGTTGCAGGCCTTACACGATCCGTCCAGCGAGCTGATTATACCGGCTTTGGCGATTGGGCCGACGGGGTGCGTATCTCCAGCTATGCTGATTGGGTCTACGATATCACCCGAGTTGATGGCGACGCCAACGGTGACTTGAAGGTCTCCTTGAGCGATTTGACCATACTGGCGACCAATTACGATTCAGGGCCGGGAAGAACGTGGTACCAAGGCGACTTCAGCGGCGATGGCGAAGTGACTCTCGCGGACCTGACCATGCTTGCAACCACTTACGGCTTCGACGGAACGGGCGGAATGCCAACCCCGCTGACCTCTGATTTCGCCGAAGGCGTACCCGAGCCTTCAACCATGCTATTACTGGCCGCCGCCGGGCCTGCATTACTGGCAAGAAGACGCCGCAAGTCGCATTGACTTAACCTCACAGATCCTGCCCACCAACCCTGCCGGCCGCGCATCTTCTTCGCGCATCTGAAAGTAAACCGTTGAAATCCTGTTAGCTACGCCGATAGGTACGATAGATTCGATGGGACTTCCAGCCACAAAAATAAAGATGAGAGATTATGGATTCAGATTCTTCAACTCAGGCAAACACAGCGAAGGCCAAAATCGATCACCGGATTAAAATCCTCTTTGTCCTGATCGCAATTGCGGGGATCGTAGGCGTCCAGTTGCTCCAACGATCAGGCCAGTCACTTCCCGATTGGGGCGAAGATTTAGACGCTGCACTCACGCAGGCCAGTCAGGAAAGGCTAAAAGTGCTGGTCATGCTGTCGGACAATCCACCAGGTGAGATTTCGCGCTGGCTGGCGGGCGGAACGATTCCCAAAAATGCCAAGGCGATCCAGGCCGGAAACTTCATTACGGTACTGATCCGATTGGATTCGCTCGACGACCCCGTGGCCCAAAAATACAAAATTAAATCACTGCCGACTATGTTGATACTGAGTTCAAGAGGCAGGGAGCTGAACAGGCGAGAAGGCAAAATCGGGGAAGTGCCATTCAGGGATGAATTTTTGAGCCTGAAAAAGGTAGTCGCCCCGGAAAAATAAAAAGCTGCGGCTACCTGCGAAACAGGCCATACTTAAAAATACACCAGATCGCATTGAGGCCGTCTCGATAACCGATCTTCTTGCCCTCGTCGGCGGACCTGCTGCGATAGCCGATGGGAACTTCGCAGATCCTTACCCCCAGCCGTGCGATTTTAGCGGTAACTTCCGGCTCAAAACCGAATCGGTCCTCCTCCAGTGACACGCCTGCAAGAAACTCGGCGTCGAATAGCTTGTAACAGGTCTCCATGTCGGTCAGGCCAAGTCCCGTCGTCAAGTTCGACAGGATCGTCAGGAATCGGTTGGCCAGGTAGTTCTTGAGGGCCCCGCCACTTCTTCCGCCGGAAAATCGGCTGCCGTAAACTACGTCGATTCCGCCTGCAAGCATCGGCTCGAGCAGCTTGGCATAGTCGGCCGGGTCATACTCCAGGTCCGCATCCTGAACAATAATATAATCGCCGTCAGCTTCGGAGAAACCTCTCCGTAGCGCCGCACCCTTACCACGATTCTCCCCCTGGTAGATAATTTTAACCTCTACCGGCTCGGCCCATATCTCAGACAGCGCGGCGGCAGGGTTTTCGCCGAACTCTTCAAGCTGAGCCCGAGTGCCGTCGGTCGAGCCGTCATCAACGAAGACGAGCTGTTTGGTAACGGTCGGCAGTGAAACCGACACCACACGGTCGACAAGCTCACGCCAGGTGCCAAGCTCGTTATAGACCGGGATGATGATCGAAAGTTTTTTTACGCTCGCCGGAGTCTCGCTCATTGAATTACCTGCCAACTGCCAAAGCCACTACTAAGTGGTAATCAGATCCATATCCAGAATCGACCGAACAGCGTCGGCGCTTCCGTAGACTAAGATCAAACCTGTTGCTACCACATACCCTATCAGCACCAGCCACATTATCCTATCACGCAGCAAAACCTTTGCGGGGTCCTGGCTAGCCGCCTGAGATGTAATGCGATTGAAGCGGAACATACCGTAAATAACAATCGGTATCGTCCAGACCATATGAGCCGAGCCGATCCGATTAACCGTCCCCGGCGCGAGGCAGTAAAGGCAGTAAGTGAGAATCGCCATCGCAGACGAAACCGTTACCATGTAATCGATGTCTTTAATATCGTAAGCCTTGCTGACGGGCCTGGCCTTAGCGGCCTGGTCTGGCAGGAGTGAAAGTATCTCACCTCGCCGCTTGGTAAGAGCTATAAACAAACACAGCGTGAATGTGCATACAACCAACCAGGGACTAACCGGCGTCGAGATCGCAGCCGCCCCAGCCATCGCCCTAAGGACAAACCCAAGCGCCACGACTATTACATCGATAATGATGTGCGACTTTAACCAGAACGAATAGAGCAGATTCAATACGAAATACCCCGCCGCCCAGACAACCACCGCCCATCCACCTAACGGCTGGGTTTGATCGAGTGGCATTGCCACCGCAACTGAAACCGCCATCCCAGCGATAACCAACACGATAGCAAAAACAGCTGCGACCGAGACGGGGAGCTGCCCTGAGGCAATGGGTCTGTCGCGTTTTACCGGATGTGCCCTGTCGCGATTACGGTCGCAGATGTCGTTGATCAGATATACCCCTGAAGATAACAGCCCGAAAGCAAACGTAGCCGCCAGAGCCTTTACCCACGCATCAGGATCGTCAAATGACATCGAAAACAGCAGTGGCGCCAGGACGAAGCCGTTCTTGATCCAATGGCCGATTCGCATCGAGATGAATATCCCGCTGAACAGCCCTGTTTGTTTTGATTCTTGCGATTCCATTTGCATTCTTTTCTTACGACTGGACTTGGGCGTAAGTTCCGCCTAAGCGCAGGGACCGACTGGCTAATAAAAAACTCTATTAGTGCATATCGACAATTAAGGGCAACTAGCTGCGAGAAAATTTTGGCCAATCCAATTGACTAGCTGCCACACAAGACCACATCGTATCTTTCCGATTGGACTCATTGAGCCCTGGCCTATATTATGGCTGCGATTGACGGCAGGAGTTGATGCAGAAAAAATCTCCCTGGAGGTCAAACACAGCAATGAGTGAAAAAGCATTCGTAACAGGCGCTGGCGGCTGTGTGGGCAGGCAGTTGTTGGCTGAGCTTTTAGCCCAGGGCTGGCAGGTAACCGCCCTGCTTCTGCCGCAAGAGACTGAGACCTTCGCCTACAAAGATCACCCCGCAGTTACATCGGTCCAAGGCGATATCAATAACTGTCCAGCGGGGCTGGTTCCAGAAGGTGCGGTTATTTTCCACTTAGCTGCACGGGTGCATTCGGTGCCCAAGACGGCCGAACAGCGAGAGCAGTTTTTCACCGTCAATCGCGACGGCACTGCCCACATGGCCGAGCTGGCCGTTGCTCGAAGTGCTGCCGGCTTTCTATTTCTATCCACGATTGCGGTTTATGGGGATCAGCTAAGTTCAATGGTCTGCGATGAACAGACCGCCCCTGCCGCCAATAGCCCCTACGGCGAAAGCAAATTACATGCCGAACAGAAGCTCTCAGAAATCCTGGCAGGTAAAGTTGCCTATACAATTCTCCGGCCTAGCGTTATCTACGGCCCGGGCGATCGGGGCAATTTCCAACGATTGATCCGTACGGTTCTAAAGGGAAGGTTCCCAGTTGTCTCCGGCGGCCATGCCCGCAAGAACACACTCTATGTCGGTAACCTTGCCAGAATCCTCGTCTTCCTGGCAGAAAATCTCAGCCAATGCGACAAGCAGGTTTTCAATGTTGCAGATCAACAGTCACGCTCCTTGCGCCAGATTGCTCAGGCCGTGGCAGAAGCTGCAGGCAAGGCTGTTAAGATTACCAATCTTCCCGGCTGGTTGTTGAAAGGACCTGCTTTAGTTGGAGATCTGTTGGGCAAGCTGGCGAAACGAGAGCTGCCCTTAAGCTCCCGACGCCTGAAGGTAATGACAACGGACAGCCTGGTTAACGTCGATTCGTTGCATCAGTTTCTTGCAGGGCGTGTTCAGTTGCGAACATTTGAACAAGGGCTTGAGGAATACCTCAACGATTCCTCGCTGGTCCCTGATCCTCAGTGTACGATTCTCAGCCAGTTGTTTTACCCGGAGATGGTTTCGACGGGCACACTGCTGACCGATCTGGCGGCGGCGCTGGTCGAGCGGGGAATGAATGTAGAAGCTATTGTCGGCCAGCCGTCTTATTATGACTTTGGCCGCGCACCAAGACGTATCGAATACAAGGGCGTTACAATTCGCCGCCCCCTGTGCACCTGGTTTAGGAAGGAATCTCTGCCCGGCAGGTTACTGAACTCCCTAACCTACCCCCTTGGAGCTTTGTGGTACATTCTCACGCGTCGCAAGAAGGGTCCGTTCCTTATCGTAACGAACCCTCCTTTTTTGGGCATTGTCGGCTACCTTGCCAAGCGGATTTTGGGTGCCCGCTACGTTTGTTTAATCCACGACGTCTATCCAGATTTACTGCCTATCTTCGGCCTGGCCACCGAAAACAGCCTTTCAGTGAAAGTGCTTAATTGGATGAACCGTCGTATCTACAGCCACGCCGATCGGGTAGTTGTACTGGGCCGGGGGATGAAGGAAATCATGGCCACCAAAGACCCCAGGCCGGGCGCCCATGACCGTATCGACATCATCGCCAACTGGTCGGACCCGCAGCTGGTTGTCCCGCAGGATAAAACCGCCAGCAGCTTTTATCAGAAGACGGGGCTATCGAGCGAACTGGTCCTGCTCTATTCAGGCAATTTCGGCCGACAGCACGATGTCGGGCTTCTGCTCAAGGCTATGGATCGCCTGCGTCAAACCGATACTCATCTCATCTTCATCGGTGGCGGCCAAAAAAAGCCCTTAGTCGAGCGGACCATCGAAAAAGAAAAGCTCACTAACGTTTCGATGTATCCGTATCAGCCGATGGACGAGATCGGCCAATCTTTAACCGGCTGCGATGTGCAGGTAGCTATGCTAGACGCCGAGGTAACCGGCATGGCCGTTCCCTGCAAGCTCTACGGCATGCTTGCATCTGGCAAACCACTGCTGGTTGTCTGCAGCAAAGACGGTGAAATGGGCCTGGTTGTCGAAGAAGAAAAATGCGGCCTGGTGGTCGAACCGGGTGACCTGGATGGCCTGTTGGAAGCTATCGAGTTTTTCCGCGCGAACCCTGAAAAACGCCAGGAGATGGGCCGTCGCGCCCGCAAGGCATTTGAAGACAAATATACACTGGCTCACGTAGCCGACCGCTATTACCAGACAATGTGCAAGGTCCAGCTATAAGAGCCAAAGCCTAACTTAACTGCTCGTCGGGGCCGACAACCTGCCCGCCCTGGACGGAAACCTCACGCCCCAATTTCGCACGAGCGTCAATAAGTGCTCTAGGCCCGACATAGCAGGCCTCGTCGATACAAGCGTCGTGTTCTATCACCGCCGCTGTGTTGATAATCGAAAGCGGGCCAACCGTTACATCCGGGCCAATGACTGCCTGCGAGACGACGATTACGCCTTCGGAAAGTTTTGCCGATGGTGAAACTGTCGCCGAGACTGCAACGATGGCCGGCAAGACCAGGCCTGCATCTCGCACAACCTGGGCCAGCTTCAAGCGAACTTGAGAGTTACCGATAGCGATTACCGCCCCACTAGCAACGCCATCGGCGGCAAGTTTGGGAAGATCTTTACTTGAGCCCAGAACTGGCAGGGACTGAAGCTGTTTCGCCGGCGAGACTGAATCGTCCACAAAGCCTGCCACTTCATCCAGGCTACCCTGGGTTATCATCTCGGCGACAACCCTCGCCAGCCCGCCAGCGCCGACGATTACGAGCTTCACTTGGCAGGCTCCTGGACTGTCGCGTCGGCC